>JACCDR010263046.1_pt1 | contig 76082 bp, 81 predicted proteins | sample 7446431 | NCBI WGS metagenome assembly JACCDR01 (sample SAMN15323443, study PRJNA562643) | freshwater metagenome | isolation source: river surface water | place: USA:Blue River Watershed | collected 2017-08-17
GATTACGCAGAAACAACTAGATGCAGTGGTTCATCTTATGAATCATACGGAACGGAAGAGTCTAGGTTGGAAGACACCTTGCTCTATCTACGGAAGAGAGTGTTGCATCTCAGATTAGAATTCAGCGTGCGCCGAACTGGAGATGGTTCGAACCTTGTGTATGACGTAGGCATAAGAAAAGCCGCCACCTGTAGAGACGAAGTGTTGGCTTCTCGTCTCCATCTAGATGGCGGTCAACTGAGTTCGATCACGACTTGCCAGTGATCCGACAGTGCGTCGAGGTACGCTTTGGCTGCTCTGTCGTAAGGGTCACAGTCCTTAGGAAGAACAACTTTCTTGAGTTCTTTCACCGTTGTGATGCGATAAGGTTCTCCGTACTTCGTGGTGGTCGTCGCCACGATCTTGTTGTCATACACTATTTCGACCCGCATTCCGACGGGTAGCTCTTGAGACCGAACAGTGGGTCGCTCTGGCACATTGGGCTCTGTTTCACGCCTGAACGACAGGTCGAAGATCTGGCCGATGATCCGATGATCCCCCGAAGGCATTGTGAGTCGGGGAGTGAAGATTGAAACGTTCAAACGGCAGGGCTGTGGCTCGATGGGTATGAGCGTCAGACGATATGACATGGTTATTCCTCCAGGAACTGAAAAAGTTAAACGACACTAACAATAACACGTTAATACGTGTTTGTAAATAGGTTGTGCGCCGAGTTGGAGTTGGTTAGACACTTGTGTGGTGCTTGAAACATAAAAGCCCAACGGTAAAGCAAGGCTTTTCCGTCGGACTTGTTTTTGGTTTCTATCAGCGATAACCTCTCACAGGCGGAGCCTGCATCTCTTCCATAGTCGGGTCGACCTCTCCCTGCGTCAGTTTGTGGACCTTTGAGAGTTCAACTTCGGACAGCGAATCGCGGTGATAGGCGAGATAGTGCACGCACAGGGAGTTCGTAAGAAGCTCGTTGCCATCAGCGTCCATGACCCAGTGGTCACGATTGCTTGAATGTGCACCGCACACGCAAGTATGCCGTCCTCGATAACCACTACTTGCATCACGCCTATTTCGCCAAGCGGCCGCCATCTTGCGAGTTAGCTCATCCACTATTGGTTCGGTAGTTGTGATTCCTTTGGGTTCGACCATCAGGATTGCGCTACCATCATTTATTTGCATCACAGTTCTCCAGTAACGTAATGAACAGGAAATTTATATGAGACAATACGGTATAAATTAAGTATTGTCAAGTAATGTGCGCCGGGAGGGATTCGAACCTTCGTAGGGCATAGCCCGACAGATTTACAGTCTGTTGCAATTGACCACTCTGCCACCGACGCATTTGGATTTTGGAAGGATGTATATTCCAGATCTTCTGTGGATCTGTTTCCTTCAATCCTTGCGCTCTAAATTAACACATTTTTCCATTTTTACAAAATCTCAGACTCGGTAAGTGTTATTATAGGTGTATGAATAAAATTATCCCTATTGCAAGTTTTATCTTGTTACTACTTTTAAATGTATTTGTTGCATCAACAGCGTTAGCAGCTGATACGGGGAATTTTGTGACTTGTAATGGAGTTGATTGCGATACTTGTGATCTGGTAGATATGTTTAACAAGATCATTAAGTGGCTGATTGGTTTTCTCTTTGTTATTTTTGCGGTATTGGTCTTTGTGTCGGGATTTAAGTTAGTTACTTCGGGTGGTAATACAGGTGCCTTGGAGGAAGCAAAAAAGAGTATGGGGAATGCTTTTATTGGGATTATAATTGTCTTCTCGGCCTGGATAATTATCAATACACTCTTTAATCAGTTATTGCATGAAACTAATACGCCACTCATGAAGTCGTGGAGTCAGATACAGTGTTTCCCGCAGGAGGAAACAAAAAAACCAGTTGCCGCTGCGTCAGGACCAGGTACTTTACAAGCAAGTGCTGGTTGTACGACCTGTGAAGCTATTCCTTCTTCGATCCCAACAAATGGCAATGCCTGTGCTAGTGGTTTCGAGTGTAAGTTACATCCTGAAATGACGGAAAGGTTGTCAGGTCTAGATTTAGCCGGTAATGATCTACGAGTCAGTGAGGCTTGGCCACCAACCGGCTACTCTGCTAGTGATCCTACTGGTGTCCATACTTCGGCTTGTCATGGGGACGCCACTTGTATTGATGTTAGTTACAATAAGTCCGATCCTTCACCTAGTGAAATACAAGCATTTATCACTTCAGCAAAAGCCAAGGGACTAACAGCAGAATATGAAGTTAAGACAGATGAAAAGGCAAGAGAGTTAAGGGCTGCCGGAGTACAAAATGTCTTGGTAGTACCTGGTATAAATAGACAACATTTCTCTGTCTATATGTGTGACAAAACTACAAACAACGCTTGTGATAGAGCGAAAAAATAAAAACACTTGCTAACCCTGGAGAAAATTGTGAGTGATTTAGTCTATCTAGGTTGGTTGTATGGGACATATTTGTAATATGCAAAAAGAAAACACCCACAGAAGGTAGGTGTTTCCGTAGGTGTGGTTTTAGTTTGTCGCCGTTTCAAGGAAATCTTGCATTGCTTCCAAGATGACTTCTTGCAGGTGCTCTGGTCGAAGGTAGAGTCCATCCGCATAGACGCCATTGATGGCCATTCTGCCACTGAAAGCATCCAGCGTAATAGTCACACTACCTGTTCCTTTTGCCTCCATAAAGAAAAACAGTGCTGGTGTACCGTCATGAAGTTTGCTGAGACAACCGGAAATGGACAAGCCCCACTCACGAACCTCTGCTTGCAGGTCATTGGTGAGAACAGTATTCAGTATCTGTTGTGAAGCCTCTTCACGACGTTTCTGACGACGCGAAAGCATTTCTTTTGCACCATGCTCTACCTCCACCTTATCTACGTCCTTCAGAATTTCGCGAAGCAAGGTGGTGTCGATTGTCTCGTGACCCAATCCACTGATGTTGTAGGTGCGATTTTGAGTACAGCCCCAATCTCGGCTGGTGCAAACTGCAATCAGTACAGCCTTTTCATATTTCGTAATGGAAAGTAGCGGACAGCCTTCCAATAGGCCATGAAGTCGGAATAATCCGGTCATACCTTGTTCATTGAAAGTAAAAGCTGCGCTCTGGAGCGGGTGCAGCCGAGAAAGTGACGAAGTTATCTGATCAATGTCCATTGCTGACCTCCTCAGGTCTTGTTTGCTACGTAAGCCAGGGAAAATCTAACACACTATATATCAATTGTCAAATCACGAGTCATAAAAACTAGTGATTTTGGTGGTATTTTAAAAGACCAATTCTTATGGTTAGTCTTTCTAAAATATGCAGGCAAAGTATGTGGCTTTCAGAACTATGGGTCATAGGGAATCTATCAAATATTGCACTCAACTTCTCAAAAAATTTGCCACGTAGTGTATTATCAGCCCAGCTACGACTTTTTTTTACTTTTCTCCAGTCGGCAGTAAACGCATCTTCCCATTCATTCACTACTTTAATGCCTCATCTATCTCTCGTTGCGATTGTTCTTTTCTTGCTCTATCATCTTGCTCCCTTTTTTTACGCTCAGCTATCTTTTTAGCTGCTTTTTCGGCCTCTTCTTGCTGCTGTTTTTTATACCAATTTTCACTTTCAATCTCATCCTGATAACTGTATTGTGCATCCTTTGCAGCTCTTGATTCATAAGCTGCATCTATAAATAACCCTAAATGAGATTCAATATACAATTTAGCAGCATCTTCTGACAGTTCCTGACCATCAATGATTACTACCATGTCAGTATAGTAATCATTGTCATAAGAAAATTTTTGAAGAAAAGAGCATTTGATCTCATGTCTGTTTTGACTTATCTCAAGCTCAAATTTATAAATTGTTGCATCTATCCCCCCAACTGAGGTTGCGGTAGCTTTTAAAATATCACCACCAAAACCGGAACTCTCTAGTCTCTTACCGAGTTCTTCCCTTTGATTAGACGCAATTTGTTGTCTATGCGTCATCATCCTTTCAGCTTTCCCCGACTCGAGTGTCTCATATATCTTCGCCGTAACTTTTTTTCCGAAGTTTTCGAAATTCATGTTAATGAAATTACATATTAATTTACTTCTGCAATTATAGCGTTCTTCTTATAATACGTAAATAAAGATTATTAAGACTTAGTTCCGAAATGTAATGTGGAGTAAAAGAATACACCAAGCGTTTGCAGTATATTTTCCATTGCGGGTCCACGAGGACTCGAACCTCGGCCGCTGGTTTTGGAGACCAGCATTCTACCACTAAACTATAGACCCTTTATTTAATTGTTACGTAATAGTAGGGGAAAGTTGTCACTTGGTCAAATTTATCCTAGCTTAAGTCATTGCTAGTTATCCCTGAGTTTCAAAAAGTCTTGAACTTCTCTATTGACCAGTTCCTGATCTATTGGATAGGGGTACCACTTGATATCAGGTTGTTTGTTTAGCCAGGTATATTGTCGTTTGGCATATTGCCAGCTTTTAGTTTGAATTAATTCCTTCATTTGTACTTCGGTTATTTCCTTATTAAGGAATTCGGTTAGGTAGCGATATTCAAGCCCAAACCCCGTTAGTCTTTCTTTTGGTATACCGCTTTTAAGTAGTTGTTCTACTTCCTCTACCATACCTAGGGTCAGCCTCTGTTCCAGTCGTTGTTTAATATTTTTTACCAGAGTAGATTTATCAACCTTTATACCGATAGTGTAGACTTCATAAGTTGATTTGCCTGCTGGTAACTTCGGTACTTTACCAAGAACCTTAACTATCTCAAGCGAACGGATTAAGCGGTGACGATTGCTCGGGTCAACTGACTGGGCACGCTCGGGGTCACCTTGCTGTAGTCTCTCATAAAGCTCGGCGGTGCTTAATTTCTCCAATTCTTTTCGGAGTGAGGGGTTTGGTGGTACCGGTGAATTTTGGATTTTACCTAACAACAGGTCAATGTAGAAAAAGGTACCGCCGGTTATAATTGGTGTCTTTCCTCGAGCGACAATTCGATTGATGGCCACCTTAGCGTCGTTTACAAAGTTGGTGGCGGTGTAGGTGGTTGATAGGTCAGCGACATCTAGTAGATGGTGGGGAACTCCAGACATTTCCAGGTTAGTGATTTTGCCCGATCCAAGATCCAGGCCACTATAAACCTGTCTTGAGTCAGCGGAGATAACCTCACCATTGATCGTTTTTGCGAGAGTGACAGCCAAGGCGCTTTTGCCGGAAGCAGTTGGTCCCACTATTACGATTAGCTTGTTTTTCGTTGATCTTAAGTTCACGGCGCCAATATAACATTATCCCCAGATTTTACAATTTATTTTTACTGTGTTATTTTTTGGTTTGACAAAGTTTTGAGATAAAAATGGAAGAAAAAAAAGATTTTGGATCCATGTTGATCACTGTGATCGTTGTACCGCTCTTCGCCATTGCATGGCTAATCGGTTGGTGTGGAAACTGGTATCGTGAGTATACCGGATTGGACACAGGTTCAGAATAAGTTACACAAACCGCTCCTCAGGAGCGGTTTACAATTATCTCTGGTGTGGTATGGTCTTGTCAGATAAAAGCTGGGGATTTTGAATGAGGAGAAAAACCAAACTTAGACTAGTGGTATCTAATCCTTCACACAAATATCAGATTGGGCAATCAGTGATTGTGCAGGAAAAGGGAGAAGTTCTAAAGTGGAGATACATCGTAAAAAGTCGGACTCGTAGAAACGGAGTTTGTTACTATGTTCTACAGGAACATCCTGAAGATAAAGAAGAGTTTATGTTGTGGGCACAAGGAAGGTTTCGGTCACCAGATGTGACCGTGTCGGAAGATCAAATTCGTGAGGTTGAGAATTGATCTCTCCGGGTAGGCTGCGCCATGTGCGTGGCCTTTTCAAATTTTAAAATCACTCATAACTTTCGCTTTGCTCAATCTGTGCTGGAGGAGGGACTTGGTCACAAATAAATTTCTTGCAGAAATTTTTTGCGACCCCGACTCGACGACAAGTACTCCTTTCAGTTGTCTTGTGTACCGGCTCCGCTCTTCAAGTCCTTTTTCATCAGAGAAATAAAATCACCAACTGTTAGTCACAGTTGGTTGTTTATTTCTTGTGCTGTAATTTTACACTTTGCGCGAACCTACTTTGAATGGGAAACCGACAAAGGAAGTCGCCCCGCCGTCGCTCGCTAACGCTAGCTAGTCAGCAGAAAAGTTTCGGTGAGCCTAATTAAAAAACAGCCAACGCGGAGTGTTTTTACTATAATTTAAAAATTGCTGTCCGTAAATTTTTTTAAGGTACTCTTCCTCTAATCTTGCTTGTATTGAAATTGTCAAAGAAGTCATGAGAAAAATTATTAAAGTAGGAACATTGGGTAATATTAAAAACAAACTTAATGAAGTAGTAGCAACCCCTAAATAAATTGGATGTCGCGAAAATTTAAAAAGTCCTTTTTGTATCAACTCCGTTTTTTGACACTTATCAATACCAATACGCCAGGAATTTCCCATTTGCGATTGAGCAACTATTGTCCAGACCATAGAAAGATAAGCTAAAATGATACCAATAATTTGTAGATCACTAACTTCAAAAATTTTTAGAGGTATGAGATATTGATAAAATTTTTCAGAGCTTGCGTACACAAAAGGGCCAACTAAACTTAAAGCAACCAACATCTTAAATATTCTGCCTAAAAAATCGTGGGCACTATCAGTCTTGCTGTAAGTAATAGGAAATTTTTTCACTCTTCTCCACACAATCAGTGTACGTCCAACAAAAACAAGCGAAATATAGAGTATCGTAAACAGAATAAGTAAATATTTTATAAGTAAATCCATTGTTTTACGAAAATAATTTTTTGTAGTGTCTGTACCAGTCACTCTGAAAAGTTTCCTCTGGATCGTGCTGTCTTTTTAGCTCTAAAAATTTTTGAAATTGAGGATAGCAAGACTTCACCTGTTCTTTTGTGGCAAATTTATGATAAGTCAGAGAATAAGTTCCACCGAAAGTCATTGATAAATCTATTAAATAGCGAAACGCCTTAGCCGAATGCTCTATTCCATCTGCCGTGTGTTGGGTATGCAGATTAAAAACAATACATATCCATGGCTCTTTTGCCCAAGCAAGAAAACTTTCCTCATCTTTTTCAATGAGTCGAATTGTACCGTAAATTAGATTAACTTTGTTTGTACGAAAATATTCTCCGACTTTCTCTATAAATGGAAGTAGAGTATTTCTCGGTACATAAATTTCTGTAATTATCTCTGTCCCTTTTTCGTTGTTATCAAGTTTTTCATTTACAAAATCATGATATTTATCAAGGTATATACTTAATTGATGAGTATCAGACCAATAGATTTGCCCAGATGTTGATAAATAATGCTTGGCATAAAGATCAAATGCTCGCGATTTATCGGTATGTGCCAATAAAACTAAATTGTTCCAATCATCTTTCGAAAGTTCATTTTTATTTTCTGCTATTTCCGCATCGTTACTCACTGGCCCATAAGTTGAAAATACCCCTTTTCGTAAAAAATCATTACTGCTCTCATCTATAGAAAATTGAAAATCCCCATAGAGATGACCAATCTTGATCCGTTGCTCAAATAGAGTAGTGAGGGATTCAATATCTACAACCTCAACAATACGTTGAATTTTTTGGCGAGGCACCAATCGCAATATTACAGAAACAATAATCCCAAAAAGACCGTATCCGCCAATCACTAAACGGAACAAATCGTTGTTTTCCTCTCGACTACATTTTATCAGTTCATTTTTATGGTTCAGTATTACGAGCGACTCAATATTAGCAATTATCGGCTTCATCGATAGTCCACGGCCATGGCTGTTAGATGAAATAGTCCCGCCAATACTAAAACGATCTGCTCCTGTTTGTTTTTGAGCGATACCCCACTGTTTTGTCTTTCCTTTCTGTACATCAAGATAGTGGCTAATTAATTCAGGCCACTGAATACCAGCTTCAACTTCAATAAGCCCCTTGTCTGTATCGAAATTCAGTACCCGATTCATTTTAGACATATCAATCAAAATACCTCCAGTAGCAAACTGCTGGCTTCCCATTGAATGCTTACCACCGGAAACACAAAGCACTGTCTCATTATGAGAGGCGACCTTTAAAATATCTCGCAACTCATCCACTGATTCTACTACTACAACTTTTTTTACATCCGTTTGGTTCAATTGCGAGTGAACGTCATTTACTCGTGCTGGTTTCACAGAAAATATTGAAATTATGACTGTATTTCAAGCAATGTCTTCAAGTTCTGCGTATATTTCTCGGCATCGCCTTGATTCATTTTTTGAACAACATCTATCTTTACTTTGTCGAGCCATGATTTCGGAGTCTCATATTCAACATCTAAAGAAAAATGAGTGCCGCCGTCCTTTGCTGTCATGCGCTGTAGCCACTTGCTTATGACCCCACCAGTGCTTGTAAAATCGTAAGCGGAAGGAGACTCAATTTTATCAATCACAACTTCACCCTCTTGCACAATTCCCATTGTCTGGTACTTGAAATTGAATTTTGAGCCAACCTTGATTGGCAATTGGGGGATATTATAGTTTTCAATCAATCCAGGAAGCACTAAAGGAATATTTTTTGGGTTCGTCAGAAAATTGAAAACTTTTTCCGACGGAACGCTTATATCTATTTCTGCATGCGCCTTTTCGCTATACATATTTTAATATTTAACGGTTAATTAACGTTGATACTTGACCAGAGTATCAGTTATATATTTCTCTTTTGGCGAATTTGTGTCAATGAAGTTGAAAGTCATAATTGAAACAAATCCGACCTTTATAATTTTAATTATTGTTCCAGTCTTATCCAATTTCAGTATATCATTTTCTTGTCTGTAACTCAATTTTAGGAGATCAAGAGTATTTTTCGTAAGTTCGACAGTCAGTCTATGAGGTCGGAATATAACAAAAACATTCTTTCTTTTAAATATCACACCAAGCACGAACAAGATAATTACAAATAAGACAGTTAAAATTGAAGATTCAAAGATTAAAGTAATCGCGAAAATCGTTACTAACAAAAGTGACAAGTAAGAAAATACCTTCAATGACCACGCCTTGTTTACTTTTATCTTCATGAAAATATGAAATTGGCCCTTTATAAATTTCTGCAAGTCTTTTCAGTCCTGCTACATCCAGCCTTCGTACACCAGATTCGATTTTCGCGATAAAAGATTGTGGTTTACTAAGTTTATCCGCTACTTCCTGTTGAGATAGTTCGGCGGTAAGTCTATTTTTCAGGCCGTTTAGAATCTCCTTGTAGTTTTTCGTATATTGAATTGCTCATATTGATTGTATCATATATCCAAGTATGCATAATTCAAAAATAGGATTATGACATCTTCAAGGGAGTTCGTTAAGCTTTTTCGTGCAGGGTGTATAATTACAGCACTAGAAATAAATGAACCAACTGTTAGTCACAGTTGGTTCATTTATTTCTAGTGCTGGAGGAGGGACTTGAACCCTCACACCTTACGATACACGATTTTGAGTCGTGCGCGTCTACCATTCCGCCACTCCAGCTTGTATTGAATTGTACTTTATTTTACCTAATAAAAGTAGAATAAAGCGAAATCTAGTCTACTAGGCGGTTCAAATAAAATACACTTATTTTGTCGATAAGCAAGAAGAGTGTATCAGAAAATGGAAAAGTTATAAACAGGGTAAAGGCAAAGCCTGTGATAGAATAAGACAAACAGGTCGTTTCCTGTGGGTGTTTATTAAGCGGTTTTTCGTATTTATTTACTATGGCATTTCAGGGGGATTCAATATATTGGGTAGAGGTAGAGAAAATTGTTCCCAATCCGTTCCAACCACGGCGGGAGTTTGACGAGGAGCGGCTTAAGGAATTGGCTGAATCAGTCCGAATGTACGGAATCCTGCAGCCACTTACCGTAACGCGAAAGGAGATACAGCGGGAAGACGGTACTTTTTATACTGAGTACGAGTTGATTGCCGGGGAAAGAAGATTGCGGGCGAGTAAGTTGGCTGGCTTAACCCAAGTGCCAGTTATTATCCGTGAAGGGGAAGATACGGAGCAAGAAAAATTAGAGCTCGCGATTATTGAAAACTTGCAACGTGAGGATTTGAATGCAGTGGATCGAGCAATGGCCTTTCGTCAGTTGTCGGAGGTTTTTAGTTTGTCGCATTCGCAGATAGCTAAGAAGGTGGGAAGGAGTCGCGAATACGTTTCCAATACTATCAGGTTGCTAGGCTTGCCGGATTATATTCTAAACACGATAAAACGTGGTGAATTAAGTGAGGGGCATGCCCGCACCTTGCTTATGATCAATGATCGTCCGGAAGAACTAGATGTTGTTTTTCGGGAGATTTTGCTTAAGAAACTTTCAGTACGTGAGGTTGAAAAAATTGTCCGCAAAATTGCTACTGATAAGATGCGTAAGCAGAAACCAGCCGAGTACGACGCTGATTTGATTGAAATGGAGAAGAAGTTTATGGATACTCTAGGAACTCGAGTAGAAATCCAAAAAACTGGTTACGGAGGGAAGATTTTGATCGACTACTTCTCGATCGAAGACTTGGAAGGAATGTTATCTAAGATGTTGGAGGTGAAATTTGATGCGAGTAAGGAGGTTCCAGAGGAAACTGATCTCCTTAAGATTTTGGGTTACCATACACCACTTACCGCCTCCGAACCGACTGGGGACGTGGTTGGTGAAGCCTTAAAACCTGAAGATGATAGTGTTAAAAGTGAAAGTGAGGCTTTTGAAAAAATGGAGGTGGAGGAAATTTATACTCGTCCAGCACCGCCAACACCAAACGTTTCGTACTTGTCGCCGAGTTATTTTCATCCTAACAGAGTAGCAACTGTTGAGGTTGCTACGGGAGAGGTTGAGACAGTGACGGAAGAGGTCAAGGCTACTGAAACTGTAGATGAACACCCAATGCCAGAAGTGAAGCAAGGTGAAAACTATTTTCAGCCGGTAACTCCACCAATTGAAACACAGGTATCGGTTGATAAGGTACTTAGTCAGATGAATGACTTAGGGAGCGATCCGGTGGCAACTGCTACGCCAGTAGTAACTGATCCAGTTTTAGTTAGTTCAACTAGTGTTGCTTGGACTCCAAACATTACACCGGAAGCAACTAATCCAACGTCAGTCCTACCTCCACCCGTCAGTGGTTATAAGGAGGAGGTAGTTCCGACTATGCCGGTTATAGAACCTATTCGTATCGAGAGAGATTTTCCTGTGGCTTATACACCAGCACCAGTAACAGAGAGGGTTGTCGAGAATATGCCAGTTACTATGGCACCGAATAACCATGTACCAAGTGCTATACCAGCAACTCCAACTACCGTTCCTTCGATGCTGACTAGTGCTACACCTATAGAGCCATCTTACCCGGCTCCTGAAGTTGTAAGTCAGGCTCAGTCTTCTACCTATCCTACTGCTTCGCCACAATCGGTTGTGCCGGTAGTGAAGAAGGATGATGATGACAATAACCTATACTCACTAAAGAATTTTTCTATCTAGGAAGATCAACTAAAAGACGACGACCGTCGGTCATCGTCTTTTAGTTTTTACTCTCCAGTGCCGCCTTGATTCGTCGTCGGGCCAAGGAGGTTTTTACAAATAATAACCATTTTTTAGTTGGGGAAGCTGATTTACGAGTTTCTATTTCTACCAAGTCACCATTTTTAAGTTCGGTATCCAACTGCACCAGCTTTTTGTTTACTTTAACACCATAGATATGGTCACCCACTTCTGAGTGGATAGCGTAGGCAAAGTCGACCGGGGTAGCACCAAGCGGTAAGTCAACAACATCACCGATCGGGGTAAAGACGAAAATTCGTTTGGAAAAGAAATCCTTTTGAGCATCCTCAATAAACTCGGCGGTGGTAGATTGGTGGGCGGCGTGATTCTGACCAATTTGTGCGATCCAGCGTGGTATTTTGTCCAAGTGAGATGAGTCCTTACGAGCTTTGATTTCTGGATTTGGTGTCAGGTCTTTTTTGGCAAAGGGGCGAAATAGTAATGGTACTAAGCTCGCAAAAACCGATTTGTTTTCCTGGTTGGTTACTCCTGAGATCTGGCCCTCTTTGTAGTTTAGGTGTGAGGCAATACCGTACTCAGCTTCATGATGCATACGATGGGTACGAATTTGTATTTCAAGGATTACGCCATTAGGGGTCGTGACAGTCGTGTGGATAGAACGGTAACCGTTGGGTTTAGGAAAGGCAATGTAATCCTTCACTCGACCTGGTAGTGGTCGCCAAAGCTTGTGCACAATGCCGAGAATGGTGTAGCAATCAGTAAGTTCAGGAACCAAGACTCGCATGGCTAGTAGATCATAGACTAGATTAATGTCCCACTCTTTTCTTTTTAACTTATGGTAAAGGCTGTATAAACCTTTGACTCGGTAAGAAGTATTAAAGTTTAACAAACCGCTATCCGCGATTCGCTTTTGGAGAATCTTCCTTTCTTTTTCTAGGACCTCGTTTAGTTTATCGATTCGCTTGCTTAGGAGTTTAGAAACCTTTTCGTAATCTTCAGGATAAACAAAGGGAAAGGCCAAATCTTCTAACTCTTTACGGATACGACCCATCCCTAGGCGGTGGGCAACTGGTACGTAGATTTCTAAAGTTTCGCGGGCGATTCTTTCTTGTTTTTCTTTCGGAACATGCGTAAGGGTTTGCATGTTGTGTAGGCGGTCAGTCAGCTTGATTATCAAAACTCGAATATCCTGACTGGTAGCCACGAGTAGTTTACGGAGACTCTCGTTGTGGCGGTCTGTTCCGTAGTATCGTACGGAACTTAATTTGGTCACTCCTTCAACTAGAAAAAGAATCTCATCACCAAATTCGGCTTTGATTGTCTCACCGGTTATTTCGGTATCTTCAATAATATCGTGCAGTATTCCGGCAGAGATAGTGGTGGCTCCCATACCCATTTCGGCTAATTTTTCGCCGACCGCTAAGAGGTGATTGATGTATGGCTCGCCGGAATAGCGAGTATGTCCAGCATGGGCATCTTTGGCATAAGTGTAGGCTTTTTCAATTAAAGCTTTGTCGGCTTCGGTCGGGTTGTCTAGATGGGAAATGATGCTCGAAAGTGGCATGTATACATTGTATGGCTGGTGTCTCGAAATGACAAGCTGGACTTTGGATTACCCACTCTTCAGTAACTCCAGTGCAACTTCCAAGGTGATATCGTCGGTGTTCAGACTGTCGGGTATGCTGATACGCTTAAAACCTTTTTTAAGGTACCGACCAGATTTTGATTCGAAGAGGTTGATCATTTTTTTGGTTTTTGGATTCACGCCGAGTTCTTTAAGAAGAGTTTCCCCTTTACGGGTTTGTTTTGGCTCGCTGTATATCTGTAGGGCTCGGTCAAAGGTTACTGTATAAGGATCATCTGCACCTTTAAGGGAACGGAAGTCACCCACGTGGGCTAAGTATGGTCCAAACTTTCCAATGTTGGCAATAACCGGTTCGCCAGTGGTAGGGTGAATTCCTAATTCACGTGGAAGTAGGAGAAGCTTCACCGCCTCTTCAATTGTGACGGCTGAGGGTAGTAGTCCAGGAGGTAGAGAGGCTCTACGGGGGGCTATCGTCTTTTTGCCCTTGACCTTTTCTGGTGTAGCGCCAAGTTGGACGTACGGTCCGAACTTACCGTTCATGACATAGATGTCATCACCAGTTTCGGGATGTTTACCGATTGGTGCTTCGGGCTTTACTTCGTTACCGTCGATCAGTCTCGAGCCATCACAGTCAGGGAAACGGTCACAGGATAAGAAAGTGCCGGAGCGACCGAGTTTTATAATCATACTACTACCACAGATCGGGCAAGGAAACTTCTTGGGGCCTGGTCCGAGGTTAGTTAGTTTGTCAATCGATTCTTTGGCGGCGACGCTTTTTTGGAAGGGGAGGTAAAAATCCGTAAGAGTTTTAACGTAAGTTCTTTTACCTTCAGCAATTTCATCCAATTCATCTTCCATTTCACTGGTAAAAGTATCACTGATGTATTCAGCAAAGTGTTGCTCGAGGAAAGTTGAAACTACGTCACCGGTGTCGGTTGGGATCAACGTTCGTCCTTCTTTTACCACATAACCTCGATCGGTAATGGTTTTCATAATCGAAGCGTAGGTCGAAGGACGTCCAATTCCTCGCTTTTCTAACTCTTTGATTAAACCTGCTTCTGTATAGCGATTAGGGGCTTCGGTTTGTTTTTCTTCAATGATGATTTCTTTTAGCGAAACTTCTTCACCGATCGTTAATATTGGTACTTCGACATCTTCCCCTCGTGCTCTCACGTCAACCCTTAGCCAGCCAGGAAAAATTACTCGCGAACCATTGAGAGCGAAGTCGGGGATTTGGTGTTTGGGATCGGTGTTAGTTATAAGTTTGGTTCTTTTAACTACGGCATCAGCCATTTGTGAGGCGACACAACGTTCCCAGATTAGTTCATAGAGCGCTTTTTGGTCAGCGGTACCACCAAGGGAACGTTTGGCAAAGTTGGTCGGTCGGATGGCCTCGTGAGCCTCTTGAGCAGACTTGCTTTTGGTTTTGTATTGCCTAGGACTAACATATTCTTTTCCGAAGTCAGCGTGGAGTAGGGCGGTGATTTGTTTAACGGCGACAGTACTTAAGTTGGTACTGTCAGTACGCATATAGGTGATGTGCCCGGCCTCGTACAGTTTTTGGGCTGCACCCATAGTACGAGAAGGTGAAAATCCTAAACGGGTAGAAGCGCTTTGTTGCAAGGTGGAGGTAGTAAATGGTGGTTTGGGGGAGCGTTTTACCTCGGTCTCTTTTATGTCCGTGATTGACCAGTGGTTTTTTTCGCCCACTACCTTGATCCGCTTTGCTTCTTCTTCCTGGCTAAGGCTGGTTGAACAGAGGAAGGTAAGGGCTTGCTTTCGAACCGTCGTCTTGGCTTCAAGGTTAAAGTATGTTTCTGGTATAAAAGCGCGAATTTCTCGCTCACGCTCCATAACAATTCGTAGGGCGGGGGACTGTACACGACCAGCCGATAGACCGTAACGGACTTTTTTCCAGATCAGACCAGACAGATCATAACCAACCAGTCTATCTAGTACGCGTCTTGCTTCTTGAGCTTCTTTGAGATTGATATCGAGATCGCGAGGATGAGCGATTGCTTCCTTAACGGCGGTTTCCGTAATTTCGTTGAAGGTAACTCGTTTAAGATTTGCGTTACTACCTTTAAGTAACTCAGCAACATGCCAAGCAATCGCCTCTCCTTCACGGTCGGGGTCAGATGCTAGCAGAACTTCTGACGCTTCTTTAGCGGATTTCTGTAAGCCAGCAATAACCTTCTCTTTTCCTGGAGAAATAATGTATTTGGGAACGAAGCCAGCTTCAATATCAACAGCATCAGTGTTGTTTTTGGGAAGGTCACGGACATGTCCAATAGAAGAAAGTACTTTATACTCACCTCCTAAGTATTTCTCAATTGTCTTTGCCTTCGCAGGTGACTCGACGATTACTAAGTTATATGACTTCATAAGTTGAATTTAGTAACAAATACTAGGATTTGTCTTAACTGTCAAATTAGCAAGCGGGATAACTACTAAATTAAGGATCGATAAAAGGGCGCTTCGTAGCGGATATAACCTTGTATTTCCATATTCATCAGTAGGGTGTTGGCTTCACTTACCGAGAGTTTTAAGGAACGCAGCAGTTGGTCCCGATCAGTTGGTTCACGTAGTAGTCTAATAACACTTTCTTCAGTAGTGGTAAGGGGACTGGGTTGTAGTTTTTCTACCTTGCTCTCAGCTTCTATTTGTAGGGCAAAAAGAATATCTTCTGGTTCGGTAACCATAGTGGCACCCAGCTTTAAGAATTGGTGGGTGCCGTAAGAGTTTTTGGAAAAGATATTACCGGGTACGGCCAAAAGTTCACGGTTGTATTCGACGGTTAGACGCGCGGTAATAAGTGTTCCTGATTTAGCACCAGCTTCGATGAGGAGGACGGCGGTACAAAGTCCAGCCATGATCCGATTCCGGAGTGGGAAGGTCCAGGTAGCTGCCTTTGTTTCAGGTGGTAGTTCAGAAATAAGACCGCCACCGGATTCGAGAATCTCTCTTGCTAGCCGATAGTTGGTTCTCGGGTAGAGAAATTTGTCAGCTAAACCACTCCCGGGTATAGCGAGGGTGTATAGTTTGTTTTTGAGAGCTTGGCGATGAGCAAGACCATCAACCCCAAGAGCTAAGCCAGAGACGATACCAATAGGGTAATCGCGAAGACCACTGATTAAGTAGTTAATAACTTGCTCCCCGTACGAGGTGTGTTCTCTTGAACCAACAATGGCCAATAGTTTTAACTCTGGTGGGGGAAGTACACCACGATACCAGAGTGCCTTTGGTACTTCGGGTATTTCTAGTAGTGGTGCTAGAGAGAACTTTCGGTAGTCGGAAGGCAAGACTTTTTTGATTTCATCAGACCCAATCATACTCCTTTAAGTCTAACATGTGTTTGGCTAATTTGCGGACAACTGGTAAGCTATTAGGTATCTATAATATAGGTGTTTAAATTATGCTTGATATAAAATTCATTCGGGAAAATGCCGTCTTTGTTAAGATGGCAGCACGCAAGAAAAAGGTTTCAGTCGATATTGATCGTCTACTTAAGGTTGATAACGAGAGGCGCGAGATGGTGACGATGATTGAAACCAAAAAAGCCGAGCAGAATCGTGTATCGGGGGAAATTGCTAATGTGAGCGATCAGGTGTTGCGCAATCAGTTGATTGTTGAAATGCAGACTCTTAAGAATGAGATACAGAGAGATGAAGAACAATTTAAGAAAGTCATGGAAGATTGGCAGAGTCTCATGCTTAAGGTCCCTAATATACCTGATGTTTCGGTGCCGGATGGTGACAGTGATGCTGATAATGCGGAAATAAAAAGTTGGGGCGAAAAAACCACCTTTAACTTTACCGCGAAGGATCATGTGGAACTTATGGTTAAGCATGGTTTGGTTGATTTTGAACGTGGGACAAAGGTTCACGGTTTTCGTGGTTATTTCCTTAAGGGTGACGGAGCACGATTAACCTGGGCGATTTGGAATTATGCCAATCAATTTTTTCAAGCTCGTGGGCTCGATCCGCTTTTGGTTCCAGCGATTGTGCGTAAAAGTAATCTTTATGGTACTGGTCATTTGCCTAATGAGGCAGATGATGTATACAAGACACAAGACGAGGACTACTTGATTGGTACAGCGGAAGTGGCGGCGATGGGATACTACTCGGACGAGGTCTTGGATTTAACTAGTCTACCGATAAAGCTTTTAGCTTTCTCACCATGTTTTCGAAGGGAAGCGGGCAGTCATGGGAAAGATACCCGTGGTCTTATTCGAGTGCATGAATTTTTCAAACTCGAACAGCTGATCTTGTGTGAAGCTTCACACGAAGAAAGTGTCCGCTGGCATGAGTGGTTAAATACCAATACGGAGGAGTTTATTGAGTCGCTTGGTATCCCATACCGTACGGTAATCAACTGTGGCGCTGATATTGGACTTGGTCAAGTTAAAAAGTACGATGTGGAACTCTGGGTTCCGGGAGAACAAACCTATCGGGAAATTAGTTCTGCCTCCTACTTTCATGATTTTCAAACTAGGCGTTTTAATATCCGTTACCGTGACGCTGATGGTAAGTTGCGTTATGCACATTCTCTAAACTGCACAGCGATTCCCACACCACGTATTTTGGTGTCGTTAATCGAAAACTTCCAGCAAGCAGACGGCACAATAATGATACCCGAAAAACTCCAACCATTCTTTGGTAAAGAGAAGATCGGCTAACATGTTTAAACGCAAAGTTAAACCAAGACGCCTCCATCCCAACACTGTACATCTTTTGAAGCAGGTTGGTATTGGTTTGGGAGTGATGTCGGTCTTGGCTTTACTACTTCTGGGGGTGTGGCACGGAACGAGGCTTGAAACCTTTACCATCAACCAAGTGGCCGCTAAAGGGGGAATCACAATTAATAGAGAAGACGTAACTGCCAGTGCTTTATCGGCTCTTTCCGGCGAATATTGGCGGTTTATCCCTAAACAGTTTTCCTTTCTCTATCCCAAAGAAAAGATTCGCGAAGAAGTGGAAAAAATCGAAAGGATAAAAAATGTGCAAATTGAAAAGGTTAGCCCAAATGAACTTTTAATTAGTTACGAAGAATATATTCCTGACGCCTTGTGGTGCAAACTGCTCATCCCAGAAGATTGTTTGTTTCTAGATGATACGGGCTACGCTTTCGCTGTTGCCCCTAAACTACATGGTGATTCACTTTTGCGATTCTTTAGTAGTGAAGGTGATCCGGCGATTGGAACTAGTTCTTTTCGCTTTAGTGATTACGAGAAGAGTAAGCAATTGGTAACAAAGTTGTCGGAGATTGGTTGGTTTGTGACGACGGTCGAGATAAATTCAGTCGGAGATGCTTTCTTGTTTGTGTCTGATCGGGGCGAATTAAAAGTCACCATTTCTGATGAAATTGCAGTTATTTTTGATAACTTGTTAACGATTCTAAACTCAGGGGAATTTACTCACTTAAAAGAGGAGAAGTTTAACTACATCGATCTTCGGTTTGGTAATCGGGTATTTGTTAATGAGTTTAAGGAGGAGGTGGCAACCTCCTCAGCAACCTCGACCAGTGTTGAAGAAGGAGCTACCAATGACGAGGATACCAACTAATTTACTATCGCCCCAACTCGTGCTAAAAATACCCCATGTCATTTTGGCAAAATTTACCTAAACCAATATTTGTTCTGGCGCCGATGGCGGATGTTACTGACGCGGCTTTTCGTCAGATCATTGCTAAGTACAGTGCTCATAAGCGACTTGATGGCTCAGTGGGTGGCCCGGATGTGACCTGGACCGAGTTTGTTTCCGCTGACGGACTGAAGTTGGCACCCGAACCAGGTCGACAGAAGCTACTCGTTGATCTGAAATATACTGAAGCGGAGCGACCAATAGTAGCCCAACTTTTTTCCTCCAAGCCAGAGAACATGGAGTATGCCGCTGCTTTATGTCTCGAGCTTGGTTTTGATGGTGTGGATATTAATATGGGTTGTCCTGATCGAGCGATCGAAAGACAAGGCTGTGGCTCGGCCATGATCAAAAACCCTACCTTAGCTCGAGAAATAATCAAAGCCGCTAAGCGGGGAGCAAAAAGTGATGCGGGTGGTATCCCGGTTTCTGTTAAGACGAGGGCTGGCTACAATCGCGACGAATTAGACACTTGGCTCCCGGAACTTCTAGCTGAAGAACCAGCGGTCGTTACCATCCATGCGCGAACTAGAAAGGAGATGAGTAAAGTGCCAGCTCGTTGGGACAGAGTTACGCAAGCGGTGTCGATTAGGAATGCGATACAAGGCAAGGAAGGGAAGACTTTAATCCTGGGTAATGGGGATGTTCCTAATCGGAAGCGAGCACTCGAACTAGTCGAAGAAACTGGAGCTGACGGAGTGATGTTCGGTCGGGCGATCTTTGGGAATCCCTGGCTTTTCCATGACGAAAAAGACCAGGAAACGGTCTCGACAACCGAGCGACTACTAGTAATGTTGGAACATACAAAACTTTTTAAAGAAGAACTAGGGGATTTAAAGAGCTTTGCTTTAATGAAAAAACACTACAAAGCCTACGTTAAAGATTTTCCGGGAGCTAGCGAACTTCGGCATTCACTAATGGAACAAGACAGCTACGAAGCCATTGCGGAACTAACGCAAGACTTCATCGCTAACCTCAAGTCCTAAGTTGTCCACTAGACGATCTCCGTCTTAGGCCAAATTTGTTAAACTAGTAGATGATGAACGAGATACTTCACGCGAACATTTTCTTTTTTATTGCTACCCTCGCCACTATTTGTTTTTGTATTTTAGTTTGTTTGATTCTTTATCGCATTCTAAAAATCTTAAAACTAGTTGAGGCGGTCTTGGCGAGAATCGAAGCTGGTAGTGAAGTTTTGGCTAGTGACTTAGCGCAAGTTCGTCTTTTCTTTTCCGAGGGAGGATTTTTGTCGCGACTCTTTTCCTTTGCCAATGGAGACAAAGGAAAGAAACGATCGACAAAAAGAAAAGTGATTAGTAACGATGATAATGAAGAATAATTATGGCGACAAAAAAGAAAGTAGAAACAGTTAATAAAAAGGCCGTTGGTTTAGGTATCGGACTCACCGCAGCGATTGCCGCAGCGGCTGGTACTTTTTTCCTTTACGGAAGCAAGAACGCAGCTAAAAATCGAAAGGCCGTTAAGAGCTGGACTCTGAAGGCTAAGGCCGAGGTTTTGGAAGCTCTTGAACAAGCCAAAGAAATGTCCCAGGAAGAATACGAAGAATTAATCGGTACTGTCAGTGCGGCATACAAGGGTGCAAAGAATGCGACAAAGGGTGACATTGTTGAATTTCAAAAAGAAATGAAGGACCACTGGAATAAGATTTCTAAGATCGCACCAGTTAAAAAAGCCAAGCAGGCGGTAAAGGAAGTAAAGAAGCCAGTGGCCAAGGCTGCTAAGACGGTTAAGAAAGTGACCAAGAAGGTTGCTAAAGCCGCGGATAAGATCGTCTAACTTCTACCTGAAGTTTCCGATAGGTTATAATAAACGACATGAGATCGTCGTCTTTGCGCTGGTTCCTGATATTCATCGTTGCCATTTCTTTTCTAACTTTTGAAAAAGGGATTTTAGCCAAGCGTGAGGAAGTAGTCACTACTCCGGTTAAAGAGCTTTCGGTTAAAGGTGAGCCGGCAGCGGTTTCGGCTGCCGCCTACGTCATTAAGGACTTAAAAAGTGGTAAGTGGTTGGCACAGAAGGAGCCAGATCTAGTCCTACCAATTGCTTCGGTCACTAAGCTGTTTTCAGGACTGGCGATTTTGGAAAACTACCCCCTTGAGGGCGTGATTGAAGTTATTGAACAAGACCTGCAGTCCCATGGCGGAGCGGGGGGATTGAAGGTTAAACAAGCCTATACCTACCACACCCTTCTGTTTCCGCTCCTTTTAGAATCTTCAAATGATGCAGCGGCTGCCTATGAACGAGTAATTGGTACATCACTACTTGAGGCGATGAATTCCTGGGTGAAAGACAAGGGCGGAACCAAGACCATATTTACTGATGCTTCTGGATTGTCTTCTCACAATGTCTCGAGCGCAAGCGATTTAGCGCTACTCACTGGGGTGGCTTATCAAACCGCACCCCATCTTTTTGACATCACGACCCTACCGCGCTATGTAAACAAATATGGGACACTTACCAACAATAATCCGGTGCTTGATTCAAGTTACCGAGGTGGTAAGCATGGGTACACCGAAGACGCGGGGCGTACCCTCGTTGCTGTTTTTTCTGAGGATATCGGGGGAGAAGATCGTGAACTAGTCTTCATCATCCTTAAAAGTGAAGATCTAAAGAGCGACCTTAGCATCCTAAGGCAATTTGTGCAGGAGCAGGTAACTTTTGAATAATTTGTTATAATCATCACATGTCTGAACATTTTTCTTTGTATCGTAAGTATCGCCCCCAGGATTTTTCTGAGGTTAAAAATCAAGATCATATTGTCGGGGTTCTCGAGGGAGCTATTAAGAAAGGGGAGATTCCTCACGCCCTACTTTTTTCTGGTTCTCGCGGGACGGGAAAGACGACCCTAGCGCGAATTTTCGCCAAAGCCCTTGGTGTCTCTAGTGTAGACCTCTACGAAATCGATGCCGCTAGTAACCGAGGGATCGATGATATTCGTGAATTAAAAGACGCGGTTCATACTCTCCCTTACGAATCGCGATACAAAGTGTATATTATCGATGAGGTGCACATGCTCACTAAGGAAGCCTTTAACGCTCTCCTGAAGACTCTTGAAGAGCCGCCGAGTCATGTGGTATTTATCTTGGCGACGACCGAAGAAGAAAAACTCCTCGATACAATTTTATCACGCTGTCAGGTCTTTCGTTTCCGGGCCCCTTCTCGGCCGGTACTAGCTTCGACTGTGACGGAGGTGGCGAAGAAGGAAGGATTCACCCTACCAAAAGAAACCGCCGATTTAATTGCTGTCGCCGCTGACGGCTCTTTCCGGGACGCTCTTGGTATTACGCAGAAAGTGATGTTGGCTTCGGGTGATAAAGTCGGTACGGTGGATGAAGTGGCAATGATAATTGGTGCTCCCAAAGAGTCCCTCCTCCTTGATCTTCTTGATTCGTTAAATACTAGTGACACAGCTGGTGCTCTTCAAGTTATTGAGAAAGCAATCGCCGGTAACGTAGAGATGAAGATCTTTGCCCGTCTTCTCCTGGAGCAAGTTAGAGCCGTGATGCTGGTGCGACATCAGAAGTCTCGTGCTTCCGAAATTCTGGCCAATTTTAGTGAGGCTGCCGCCGAGAAAATCACAACTCTGGCCCAAGAAGCCAAATCACCAATAAACTCCCAGCTCCTCCTTAGCCTACTCTCGGCCACGGAGCAGATAAACTTCTCACCTTTACCACATCTGCCTTTAGAAATTGCCATTTTGCAATTAGCTAAGCCAACCGTTTAAATCGTATGGAGATCTTCTTGGTGCGACATGGACAGACCAATGGTAACGTCAGTTGGCGACATCAGCATGTGAACACACCCCTAAATGAAGAGGGGGAAAGACAAGCTAATGAACTGATAAATAAACTTAGAGATCTAAATCCTACCCACCTTATTAGTAGTCCTAATGTCCGGGCTCTCGAGACCGCAAAGATTATTTCGGAAGCTTTCCCTCAACTAACCATTGATATTAAACAGCAAGTGAAAGAGTTGGAACGACCCGATTTCTTGATCGGTAACCATTATTTAAGCTTCACTACCTTCTGGTATATATTTACCTGGTTCTACGGCAAGTCTTTTTCTTCCGGTGAAAGTTACCAGGCCTTCTTAACAAGAATGAAGGAAGTGAAAGACGATCTGGAAACTCTCCCTAATGACGCGCGAGTCATACTGGTAACCCATTCGATTTTCACTACCCATTTCACACACTTTATAAACAAAGAAAAGCGAATGAGCCTAGTAGGGGCAGTGGTCCATCTCTGGCGTGTCCTTCGCTTACCAAATACTGCTATCACCAAAATCGAGGTCCAGAAAGGGAAGAACAACACCCGCTGGTGTCTCGGGGAGTGTAGTTAGGGGAAGACGCTTGAAACTTTCTTCCAGTATGGCAGTATAGAGGCGGCACCGAAAATTTGTCCCAAATTTTCGGTGCCGCCCATCACTCACGTAGTCGGTGGAAGTATTGCCAGATCGTCTAATGGTATGGAAACCATACAATCGGCGTTCGTTCGGTGTAAAAAAAGATTTATTTGTGTTCAAGGCTGCCAGATCGTCTAATGGTAGGACTACAGACTCTGGATCTGTGTATCTTGGTTCGAATCCAAGTCTGGCAGCCGTGAACATAAATCTCTTTTTTCACGCTCACTCACTTGATTGTAGGACTACAGACTCTCCAATCTGTGTATCTTGGTTCGAATCCAAGTCTGGCAGCCAATTCGTGCTAAGCACGAAGAGCGTTAATATAACGCTTATCTAATTTGCATAGACAGCACAATTTCGTGTAGTTGATATACTGGAAAGGTGGAGTCTCTTCTAAACATACAACTTCAGTTTTTCAGTAAAGCGTCTAATGACGTGAGTAAATTTACTGAGCCAATTAGAGATTATTTTGCGATTTTAAATAAAATAAAAGGAAACCTATTAAACCTTACTCATAAAGAACAGTCGTTATTTCTCGAAGCCATTATTAATGGACATTTTATTACTAGTGTTAGTGATAAAGAATTAAAAGATAATATTTTAGGTAGAGGTGACAATCAAACAGTCTGTTGGTTTTTTAGCAGAAGAGTAGCCGCGTATCTTTCAAGTTTGCATAAAGTTGAATTAAAAGATTTGAAAGACATGTCAGGATTTAACAATATTGGGAAAGTTTGTGACTACAAAATTGAAGATAAATCCGACGGTACTGTCCATCTTTATGAACTGAAATCTATGTACAAAGAAGGTGCTGATAAAGCTAATGCTGGTGATATTATCAAAAAAATTAAATCTAGAATTAATGAATATCAGGAGCAGTTAACTAATACAGAAAAGTATCTGGAATGCACGGCAGTTAAGCATTTTTGCGTAGATATTAGTAGATATGTTGATAATTTCAATGATTTGAAAAATTCCACTGTCGGTGAAATATCCTTTATGGGTTTTACTGATACTGATATACAAAATATTCTTTCAGGAATTGATATAAAATATTTTGATATTGATAACCTGAGTATCTGTTGGAAGAAAACTTTTTACCATAATGAAACAGGCACCCCAATTGGGATTTTATATGACAGTATGAGTAAAATTTCAACTAAGAGTAATATTGGGTGGTGGATGCAGGAGGCCTACTATAGGAAAAGCACCCCAGGAACATTGACTGAATATCGTTTGGCGTGTGAACACCAGCACCAAAACAAAAGAGATATAAATTATTTTTTTACAGCTTTTAATAATTATTACGACCCCGGTTCTTCTTGGGGTGAGTGGAAAGAGGTAAAGTAGTTTTTGTAAAATACTTACGCACGAGACGCGTCAATTTGTGAAATCTTTGAATAGCCATTCGGTTAAGCAGGGTAAGGTTATCAAAGCGTTCTAGCCCGAGACGGCCAGCAAACTTGAGGTGGTTTCGGGTTTCGAAGATTCGCACAAAGTAAATCATGTATCAGAATACGCAAAAGCACTTCAAATTCTTTCTGAAATACACAGACGCTATCTAAAGACGCTAGATATAAATAAAGGTGATCTAAACTTGATAGAAAAGTTCTAACGTCGTCTTGGACAATCGGTGACAAAATTTAGACATCATTATCAGCATGGCTTTTGCCCGTTTTTTCAAATTCATTGCTCATGAAGATCTGAATTTTGGGACTTTGCTCTAATACAATCTAAAAATGCTACAATGACAGGTAATGAAAGAAGATCTGGTACGGGAATTAATGTTAGAAAAAATAGGAGTTGATGCCCTGGAGATTTTTCCTCTGACTGGAGGACAGGTTGGGAGTGTATATTGTGTCGAAACCTCAGGCCAGTCTTACGTAGTCAAGTTAGTAGAGAATTGCTCCGAATTAGAATTTTCCGAGGAAGATCGGGATGATAGAGTTTATGGCTCTCGGTGGAGTAATTTATTACCGGCTCATACCTTATTAAAAAATAATGGTATCGCGGTGCCACAGCTGTATGATTCTGGTTATATTGAATCACATGATCTTAACTTTGTGATCATGGATTATCTTGATGGTTCTAATGATCATACTAGCGAATGGTTTAGTACTGTCGGGGCGACACTAGGAGCAATGCATTCTGTTACTCGATCGTACCAGGGTTGGGTCGGTATGAGCACTCCGCTTAGTGAAAATTGGAGTATTGCCTTTACAAAAAGCCTACGATCACAGCTGGAACAAGCTCGAAGTCATCTGCCTATAGAGTTATACAGTAAAGTGAGGGAATACCTCCACGGAACTATCTTAATTTCTGAACCAGAAAAATTTGTTCTTTCACATCCGGATGGTTTTCAGGGGGTGGTAAAAAAAGAAGATTCTGGGTATCGCCTGATAGGAGTGGTGGACATCGAAGATTATCATTTCACTGACCAGCGTTTGGTATTGGCCGGATTTGAACTTTCAGAGCTTCTTCAGGAGCGAGTGGTTCCTGAGGAGTTTTGGGAGGCATATGAAAGGTTAGTTACAATCGATTCAACGTTTCCGACATCTAAAAAAACATTTCAGATCTTCTTCCTGCTAGTCTGGATACGTGTTCAAAATGCTGATCCAATTCCGTATCAAAGATATATCAGACATCTCTCAAATTTAGTTGATGGTGTAGCTACCAATTATGAAAGTTAACTTTGTATACAATAGAGACCGGGATGTTTGGTGTGTTCTTAATAAGGGGAAGAATTCAAATAATTCGCAGAAATCAACCAAACAGTATGACCAACTGGTGGCTGCTTTTGGGGAGAATCCGACAGAAGAAGAGGTTTCGGTTTTTATCGATAGGTACGTGGCGGAGAGTGATCTTGATGTTACTAGTCAGGTCGACAAGTTTCAGGCAGATTGGGAAAAAGTATCAGAAGAATTCCACAAAAGAGCACAATCTCTATTCGGTACTGTCCTCCCAGAAGTAGTTACCGCTTACGTCACAATAAATAGTCGTTGCCCGTATAGTATAAAAGGCAATTACTTTTATGTTTCTATGTCGTCTTCTAGGGTAAGGGCTATAGTTATGCACGAACTGTGGCATTTTTATACCTGGTATGGGCTTGGTCCGGAAGAAGAGGTAAAATTAGGAAAACAAAAATACAATAATCTCAAGGAATCATTAACGGTTTTACTGAATGTGGAGTGTGGGGACCTATTCCCTGAAGGAGGTAACGATGTTGGTTATCCGCAGCATCAAGAACTGAGACGAGCGATACTGGAGTATTGGGAAAAGGAAAAGAATCTAAGTAATCTCTGGAGACATTTAGTCACATTAGTAAATAATTCTTAAAAAAGTATGAAAATTAAAAAGATTGGACACTGCTGCCTGCTAATAAGAACTAACAATTTGACAATTTTGACCGATCCGGGAAATTGGTCAGTTGACCAAAACTCTATATTGGGAATTGATGTGATCCTGATCACACACGAACACGCTGATCATTTCCATGTTGATTCACTCCAGGAGATCTTAAAAAACAATCCGCAAGCCAAGATTGTTACAAATACAAGTGTGGGCAAAAAGCTTGATGAATTAAATATCGGCTACTTGGTACTCGAAGATAGGTTGGAGACAGAAGTCGGTGGGTTACTCCTTGAAGCTTTTGATTGTCGTCATGAGGAGATCTATGAAGAGATCGGTCAGGTACAGAACACAGGCTATCTAGTAGATGGTAAGCTCTTTTATCCGGGTGACGCTTTTGGTAATCCTGAGAAAACGGTCGATGTCCTGGCTCTACCGGTAGCAGGTCCTTGGTGTAAGGTAGCTGACGCGATTGGGTATGCCTTGCTGGTAAAGCCGAAGAAAGCCTTCCCAGTGCATGACGGGATGCTTAATCCTCAAAGAATTGGTAGCTACCACAAGGTCCCCGAGAAAATTTTGGTTGAAAATGGGATTGAGTTCATTATCATGAATGAAGGGGATGAAAGGGAATTTTAGTATGTTGTGCGAGACGAGATGGTAAATATTACTACACGTGTTACTTTAATAACCCTAATTACAATGGGGTGGTCCAAATGTGTGAAGAAAGTAGAGGTCGAAGATTCGAAGTAAACGTAGTTTTTGAATGGGGAATCAGCGAAGAACAACGTGACATACTCACGGTTGCAATTCAAAGACTCCTAAGCGAGGTTTTTCCTGAAGTTAAAGATAAAAGTGGTTTGGTAACAATTTACCACACTCCTCAAAACCCAGACTGAAAACAGCTCTGGGTTTTGGATTATCGAAAAATTTCTAACATCGTCCCAGACGGTCACCAGACACGCAACACAAGGACACATTGATAGTCTTATGTTACATGTGTTAAATATATCTACACACAACTTGTCTGTAATATTGACACAACTCACCGTCTGGTTATAATTAAGACTATGATCAGCCACGTATTTTTGTTGGAACTTAGAAATAATCAGGGGCTTTCCCAGGCTTTTGTCGCGGAAAAGATCGGTGTTTCAAGAGCGAGCTATATAGAAATTGAGAAAGGAGTAAAAGAACTAACACTTTCGCAAGCTAACAAAATCGCGAAGATTTTTAACATTACACTAGCTGATCTTATATCTGGTAAACGCGCTGTCGATGTGAGGGTCTCTGTAAAAGATGTTGTCGATAACGAGGAAGTGAGGGAAATCCGTATTGACGTACCACAAAAGAATTTAAAAAAATTCAAAGAAGTGCTGCTCTATGTTCTGGAAAAAGTGGGTAGTAAGTCAAATGTGGGGATGACGGTTATCTACAAACTCTTGTACTTTATTGATTTTGATTATTACGAAAAATTTGAGGAACAATTGGTTGGAGCAACTTACATTAAAAACCACTTTGGACCAACACCAGTCGAGTTTAAAAAGATTGTTGAGTTGATGGAATCTAAGGGAGAACTCGAAACGGTAAGGAGTAAGTATTTTCGGCACGAGCAAACAAAGTATTTGCCACGTCGTGAACCCGACATATCGGTTTTAAGTGCAAAGGAAATAAAACATATTGATGAGGTACTTTTTCGTCTCTCCGACAAGTCAGCTACGGAATTAAGTGAGTATTCTCATAGAGATGTACCATGGATTACTGCCGAGGAAGGACGACCTTTGTCTTATGAGGCGGTATTTTATCGAACGAAAGAAACTTCTGTTAGGGAATATGAACCCGATAACTTATAAAAGCACGTCGGGCTTTACCAAAGATCTAAAAAGATTACTCAAGAAATTCAAAACTCTTGAAAGTGATATGGAGGTTGTCAAAACAAATGCTATTGAGTTGTTTCACTTAAAAAATGTAGACAATAATTCTGTTGAGTTAATCCCAAATTTTTGTTCAGATGAGTTAAAGATTTGTAAAATAAAGAAGTTTGCTTGTAAGTCTTTAAAGGGTCGGGGCGTACAAAGTGGTATTCGGGTTATCTATGCTTACCAGGTTTTAACGCAGTCAGTAGATTTTATTGAAATTTATTTTAAGGGTGAATCCGAGAATGAAGACACCGAAAGGATAAAAGAGTATTTGGCTGGTTTCTAGTAACTCCAAGCTTAGGGGAGGGTCAAGTATAAGTATAATAAGGTTGATTTAGAGGTTCGCTACTATTGATGTATAATGTTGGGATGAAAGAAACATTACCTAATGTGGGCAATAAGTTAGAAGAAAAAATTCAAAATGAAAGGGAAGTGTTAAATCTAATCGAGTCACTTATTGGTAATAACTATGAAGTAATACGTAGGCTTCAAGATGAAAATGGTCTATATATGTTAGACATAAAGACCATTGATGAATCAGGCGATGATGTTGTCTATACATATACAAGGGAAGGAGTTTATCCAGAGGGTTTTTCCTCCGAGACGGTCGTCGATGTCATTTTCTATATGGGTGAATTACCTGTCGGCGGTCGGTCCGTGGCTAAATTTGTAGACGGAGTATGGATAAAAGAAAGTGAATAAATACAAATTAAAGTGGTATGAAAAAGTTAGCTAAACAAGAAGGTGGTATTACGTTAAAATTTGTGGAAGTTGCTCCCGAAGTTTATAGCGCTCTACATAATCTAAAAAGGACGGGCTGGGTAGATAATGGGGTTAAGAATCCTGAATCTGTTAAGGAACATACCGAAGCCTTGGTAAGATTAGCATATGAGCTATCTCCTGAGCTGTCCGAGGAAGAAAAGTCTGGTTTGGTTGAAATGCTTGAGGTTCATGACTGGCCAGAAGCTATTGTGGGAGACGAGGTTATTCTGGAGCTCAGACCCGATGAACGAAAGGTTCTTAAAGAAAACAAGTTTGAAAGAGAAAAAGCGGCCATGAACAAATTGTGTCAGGATCTACCAATCGGGGCAGAGATCTTTAATTTATGGATACGACACGAAACTTCACGGGATCCTGCTGCGTCTTTTAGTCGACAGCTTGATAAGTATCAAGCTGTCGAGAAGGCTTTGTATTATGAACAAACCCAAGGCATAAAATTATTTACTGAATTTCTGCAGTATTCAATTAACTTCATAAACCACCCGCTTTTGCGAGCTAAAATTGCTGTGTTACAAGATAAGTATAACCACGGCCCAGTTAGTTAAGTGGTCTAAGTTTGGTGACAAAACCCTTCAAAAAGTTGTATTTGGCTTAGGAAGATTATTTCTAAGGTCTTATCCACTTTTGTTGGCTAGAGAACAAGTATCGTGATGGTACAATTTCCTTAATGATTACGACTCGGGTAGGAGATTTTTCAAAATACATTTTATTAACATTAATATTATTAAGTTTCTTCTTCGGCATTAGTTACGTTAAGGCGGCTGACCGAAGTACACCCTTCACGGTTGGGCAAACTCTTGATCCGGGAGCAGAATCAAGTGAACCTTGTGGACCAACCGATAACAACTGTTTCCCAGCCCTACTTACTAGCGCTGATGAAGGTTCTCAACTGTCCGCTAATGTACTCCACCTTAACTTCGTCGGAGCTGGTGTTTCGGCAACTCATAGTGGTGCAACCACTACGGTTACTATCTCAGGTGGTACGGGGCTAACCTCACTTAATGGATCAGCCTCCACAACACAGACCTTTGCTACTAGTACCTCAGGAACAGACTTTAGTATAACTACGGCTGCCGGTGTTCACACCTTCAATATGCCGACAGCCTCAGCTTCCAGTCGGGGATTACTCTCCTCCACGGACTGGAGTACTTTCAATTCAAAGCTGGCCAACAGTCTTTTGTCAGGCTACATACTAGTTGGTAGTGCTACCAATACTGTTAGTGCAGTAGCCCTATCTGGCGATGCGATAATCTCTAATGTTGGCGCTTTAACTATTGCTACTAGTTCAATCACGACTAATAAAATCCTCGATGGCACGATCGGAGTCGCTGATTTAGCTGCTAACTCAGTTGATGGTACGAAGCTTACTTTAAGTGGTGAAGGTGCTGGTGATTTAATGTATTTCAATGGGACAGATTGGGTGCGCTTAGCAACTAGTTCTGATGGGCAAATATTATCCTTAGCTTCCGGTGTTCCAACCTGGGTGGCATCAAATACTTTAAGTAGTATCTCTGGAGTACTAGGTGTCGCCAAAGGAGGGACGGGTACTTCTACAACTCCAGCTGCTGGACAACTTTTGTTGGGAGATGGGGCAGGGGGTTATTCACTAGTCGCTACTTCTTCTTTAGGTATCACTCCCGGTATATGGGGTTCTATAACAGGGACTTTAAGTAGTCAGACTGACCTACAGTCAGCCCTTAACGCCAGACTCACTCTGTCCGACTGGATCTCAACAACTACTGATGCATTGGACGAAGGTATTACGAACCTTTACTTTACTAACGCTCGAGCCGATGCTCGCTTTGCGGTTAACTTGGCCGCCACGACCACGACTGCCCTCGCGGAAGGAATTAATTTATACTGGACTAATGATCGATTTGATACACGCCTAGCTGCGACCACAACCACCGCTTTGGCTGAAGGAGGAAACCTCTACTTTACCACTGCTCGTGGTAATGCGAACTTCGCGACTAACTTAGCGGCTACAACGACAACCGCTCTTGCGGAAGGAACCAATCTCTACTGGACTGATAACCGTTTTGACTCGCGCTTAGCCGCAACTACTACCACCGCTTTGGCTGAAGGGGCGAACCTCTACTTTACTAACGCTCGCGCTGATGCTCGCTTTGCGGTTAATTTGGCCGCCACGACCACGACTGCCCTCGCGGAAGGAACCAATCTCTACTGGACTAACGATCGATTTGATACAAGATTGGCGGCGACTACTTCATTACCTGGTCTAACTCAACTAACTGGCCTTACTACTGTTGGAACTTCTGGTGGAACAACAACTGTCGCTGGTAATTTGGCAGTAAATCAGGGGATAAGTATCGCTTCTTCGACACCGGCTACTACAACGGGAATGTTGTACAATCTAAGTAATACTCTTTACTGGAATGGGTCAGCGGTCGGTACTAATGTCGCAATGAACTCGCTGTCAGCGGCTACTGCAGTTGATACGCTAGATAATGCGCACTATACTCAGACTTGGAATTGGTCAACTGCTACTTCAACAAATGGCCTGACTCTCAGTGCGAGCGCTCTCACAACCGGTGCTCTCTTGGCACTCAATACTGCTTCAGGAGACACTGCTCTTTCGGTATTTGGTAACATTTTACCTTCCGCAGCTCCTACTCAGTCGGCGGCTACCACGACGGGAGCAAATGTTTCTACAGTAGCCAGTTCCTACGATGTAGGTGGACATATCTCTACTGCTCTTAGTACGGATGGAACTCCTGTCATTCCCTACTTTGACACAACTGGACCTAATGGTCAGCTTAATGTTGTAAAGTGTGGAAATACCGATTGTTCTTCAGGAAATACTATAACAACCGTCGATAGTGCAAGTATATCGATGGGGCGCTACACCTCAGTTGCGATTAGTACAGACGGTTTTCCAGTTATTTCCTACTACGATTTAACAAATGGCGATCTCAGGGTAGCAAAGTGTACTGATATTTACTGTACTTCCACCACTACTACCCTAACTACCGTTGATGATGGTGGTGCTAACGTTGTCGGTATTCGTACCTCTTTAGCGATTGGTACAGACGGTTTGCCGGTTATTTCCCATCATGATGATACGAGTGGAGATCTTGAGTTCGTGAAGTGTGGAAACGCTGCCTGTTCGTCCGGTAACTCAACAACAACACTTGACTCAACTGGTGATGTCGGTGACTTCGCCTCGCTAGCTATTGGTACCGATGGTGCACCAGTCATTTCCTACTTCGACCTCACAAACGGCGACCTAAAGGTTATAAAATGTGGCAACACAGCCTGTTCTGCAGGTAATACTATCACCACCTTGGATTCATCAGTTGCGGTAATTGGTAAGCATACATCGCTCGCTATTGGGACTGATGGCTTTCCGGTCATCTCATACTACAACGAGACAGATGGTGACTTGAAAGTGATGAAATGTGGAAACACTTCTTGTTCTTCCGGGAACTCCTCCACTACAGTTGATACAACTGATGATATTGGTCAGTATACATCTATTAAACTAGCGGTTGATGGTTTTCCAGTCATTTCTTATGCCGATATAACCAATGAAGATCTAAAGGTACTTAAATGTGGGAATGCTGCCTGTTCCTCCGGTAATGCGATTTATACTCCAGACCCTAGTACTAACCCAGTTGGTACTTTTACCGCAATTGGTATTAGTAAAGATGGCTCGCCTTATGTGGCTCATAGAGAAGGTGGAGTGGAAAATATTCGACTTGTTAAGTTTAATTCGACACTCATCAATAATTTGGGTGGACAATCGATGTTCGCTGGCGGAGCGGATATTGGAAGCCAAGTAAATTACTTTAACAATGTTTATGCTGCGCAGCTATGGGGTAAGAGGCTAACTGTTGCAAACTTCGACTTGGCGGAAAACTACACAGTGGCTGATCTAACGTTAGAAGCTGGTGATGTAGTTGCTTTGAATGAGGATGGTGAGCTGGTAAAGGCAGGTTCTGACACAGCCATACGGACTCTTGGCGTGATCTCAACCGCCCCTGGTCTCTTGCTCTCTAATTGGGAAGAGGAAGGGGAGGTAGTTAAGCCAGTAGCGCTTGCAGGGCGGGTACCAGTAAAGGTTGATACTAATGAAGTTGTTCAGGTGGGGGATGTGCTTGCTGTTTCGGAAAATCAATCTGGTCGAGTTAAGAAAGCGAATAGTGGTGAAGCTAGTGTCGGATACGTTATTAAGTCCCTTGGTGAGAATCAAGTCGAGATGTTTGTAAAACTCACGGACGGAGTTGATACGCTGGTAATGAATTTTGCGACCACAACTGCCGATGCTTTATCTACTTCAACACTGGGTCAAATCGTTTCTTCGGGAGCGGTTACGCTTGAGGGTCGAATCAAAGATATGGCAACAATCATCGATACTCTCGGTTCTTCTACTGCCCCAATTACTAATGCGGATGGTGATAAAACTTTCCTCGGGCGCGTGCTTGATCGGGTAGCACAGTGGCTAGGTGAGGCGGCCAACGGTATTGCTAGGTTGTTTGTTGATGAAGCCTACACTAATAAACTCCATACGAATCAGCTTTGTGTTGGTGAGACTTGTTTGACTGAAACTCAGCTTCAGGACCTGCTCAAGACTCAAGGAGTTATACCTCTAGAGGTAGGTGGTCAAAATTCTTCATCCTCTGATACAGAGAATTCGGAGTTTAGTTTAGACGAAGAATCAGGAGGTGAGGAGATCGGTAGTGCATTAGAGGCTACAGTGGAGGAAGATGAAGCAATGGAAGATACTGAAAACGAAGAAAGTGCGGCCGAAGGGGAAGAAGAAACAATCTTGCCGGAGGAAGTTGTGGTGAATGAAAACATAAATACAAGTACTGAAGAATTTGTAGAGGATACAGTTGAGGTTGCTGTCGAGGAAGAGGTCGAGGTTGTTGTCAAAGATCCTGCAGCACCTACCCCAACTGAATAGTGAGTATGTATGCCTTTGTACTTTTAATACTGACCCTTGTCCTAGGATCTTTGGGTGTTGGTACAGTTAATGCTTCTGAGTCTAATGGCACAATAGAAAGCGCTAATGCTTCGTCACGAATTTGTAAGGATGCGACTTGTACTTCATATGGTCGGGTGAATTGGAAACCAACCGGAAGTACGGCTATTGCCATTACCGATTCGGGTATCACTGGTTATGCTTGGGGAGACGAAATCGGCTGGATAAATTTTGACCCAACAGGAAGTGGGGTAGATATTAATTCTAATACAGGTGCTCTCTCGGGCTACGCTTACGCCAATACGGGTAGTTGGATAAATTTTAATCCAACTGACGTTTCCGGAGGAACCGATGTTGGAGTAACAATTGATTCGGATGGCGAATTTACCGGCTGGGCATGGGTGTCGGGTGCTAATGGTGGATGGATGAAGTTTGATTGTGGTTTGTCTGCTACTTGTGTTAAGACCGACTGGCGTCCGGTAGGTAGTCGAACAGCAACCAGTACTACCGAGGAAGCAGGAAGCGGTAGTGGTGGTAAAAGACGAGTTAGTGAGAACGAACTAGCGTCCAGTACTCCAGACACTGATGTTGATCAAACTAGGGCAGTGGGAGAAAATATACCAGATACAAGCGAGAACTCCGAAGAGCGGGGACAAAGTAACGGAGGTATAGCGGATTCGGAAAATCAGTCGAATATTTCACCTGAAAGTTCAGAAGGACCAAAAAGCGAAAAAGGAATCGCTGAACTAATTGCCGACTTTTATAACCTACTTGGTATACCTTTACCTAACTTTGAAGAAGAAGATGATTTGGTTCTTGGTTTCAATTCTCCCACTTTTGTTTCTTCCGAACAACCGGGAAGGTTGGTGTGGGACTTCACCCCTAAGGACGGGGAAGGTCACTTCGGTAGTGGTCCTTTAGGGATAATTATAGAAATTCTCAGAGGAGGAATTTCTGGCCCTCTACCTGGTAGTGTCGAAGGTGCCAAGTTCGCTGTCACCTTAAGTCATGAGGAATCGGCAGAGATTGTTGATGCTTCACGTAAAGTACACCGCGGAGCCGTCTTTAATGTTACTGCTGTTAATGATGGTGGCGAAGTTCTCGATTTGTTCCCTAAACCACTTAAGATAACCCTAATTATTCCCGAACTGGTCTCTGAACAAAAGAAATTTGCGGTTTACTACCGAAGTGAGGGAAATGCAGAATGGCTACCGATTCCCGATGTAGCGTTCACTAACTTGACCGCAATTTTTTCTGTCGACCATCTAACAAGCTTTGCGGTGTTTGAAATAACCGACAGTACACCTGTTGAATCTAGCACTTCACCACGTGCGGTTAATCTATATTGGCCTCTCGCACTACTGGTTTTTGGTATACTTATTTACGGTGTGCGAAAATACTCAAGATAAGGTAAAATTATTGACAATATGCCAGTAAAAAAACGGGTTACTAAAACAGAAACAACTACTAACGAAGTACCAGAAGAAGCTCAGGTTAGTCCTGAAGAGGAAGTGTCGGCTGGTAGAAATTATCGACGCTGGTCCGTTTTTGTGATTTTTGCTTTAATAATTGTAATTCTGGTAGCTGGGGGTACTTATATTTATCAGGCATTTTTATCTAGTGAGGCGATTAGTTTACGAGAGACAAAACGGATTGAAAAAGAAACCAGAACTCTGCTAGAAGAAGTGGGTGAATTAATGGTTTTGCCAGGAGGAGAAGTACCACTAATCTATGAGGTGAATGACCCCAACATACTTACCAGCCAGCAACCCTTCTTTGCTGGAGCCGAGACTGGAGACAAATTAATTATTTATCCAACAGCGGTAAAAGCGATATTGTATAGTACAGCTCGACATAAGATAATTAATGTTGGACCGATTACTTTCGACAGCACTAATAGCAATTTAGCCCCTGCTCAGTAGGTGTTTTGGTGTTATAATTTACCCATTAGAAATAACTTAGGTAATTATGGAGTATTTTATTTTTATTTTAGTTTTGATTTTGGTCATAAGTATCCGTCAGATAAATCAGTATCAGCGAGGAGTTAAATTTACTTTCGGGCGCTTTAGTTCTGTGATGGAACCGGGCTGGCGGATCGTTCTGCCTATTGTGCAGTCGTATCAAAAAGTCGACATCCGTACCAAGGCGGTCGATGTTCCGGATCAGAACGCCATTACCCGCGATAATGTTACGGTAAGAGTAAATGCCGTCATATACTACAAAGTTTCCGACTCCCAAAAAGCGATTATCGAAGTCGAGAATTTTCAGTATGCTATTTCGCAGTATGCCCAAACGACTATGCGTAATATTGTCGGCGAGGTAACTCTAGATGAACTACTTTCCAGTCGGGATAAAATCGCTGAACGTATTCGTCAGATTGTGGATGAGGAGACTGATGCTTGGGGACTTAAGGTGCAGAATGTCGAACTTAAAGACGTCGCTCTTCCTGGAGAAATGGAAAGGACTATTGGTAAGCAAGCCGAAGCTGAAAGAGAGAAGCGAGCGGTAATTATAAACTCCGAAGGGGAACTAGCCGCTTCGCAAAATCTAGCCATGGCTGCTGAAATATTAGCTAAGACACCAGGTGCGCTTCATTTGCGTACCCTCCAGTCAATTAACGACATGTCATCAGATCAGAGTAACACGGTGGTTTATATGGTTCCGGTTGAAGCCCTTAAGGCTCTGGAAGGTTTAATTAAAAAAGAGTAGTAGTAAATTTGTGAGGAACATTTATGACAAAAATTGAAAAGAAAATTTGGCCAGAGTATTTTAGTGCCATCCTGGAAGGGAAGAAGACTTTTGAACTTCGACTTAATGATTTTGCGATTGAAGCAGGGGATACATTACTACTTAGAGAATGGGATCCGGCTACTCAAAAATATACCGGACGTGAGATTGAAAAGGAGGTTGGCTATGTCCTACCCTTTACCGCGACTGATTTAGAAAAGTTTTATTCCAAAACGGAAATTGATGACAAAGGTCTGCAAGTAATTTCATTGTTATAGCCATAGTTTGGGCAACATACAAACATGCTATAATCCCCCTTATGGCACACTATAATTATTATCTAGATCTATGTGTTGAGGCTTTTATTGTTAATGAAGGAGCGGTTTTACTACGGTTACATGAAAAGTATAAGATCTGGACTGGTCCCGGAGGGCATATCGATCCAGGGGAGGATGCTAATGAGGCGGCAAAGCGAGAGGTATGGGAAGAGTCTGGTTTAAAAGTCGAGCTGGTTGGACCAAAGGGGTGGCAAAAGACTGATACTGAACACAATCAAGATTTGGTGCCACCAGTTTTTGTCAATCGTCACAAGATTTATGAAAAGCATGACCATTCTTGTTTTATTTTTGTTGCAAATTCTGATAGTCGGGTAACTAATCCCCAGACTGAAGAAGATCAAGGAGCAGAATTTGTTTGGGCAACTAAAGAAAGCTTAGATGAGATGCTAAAGAACGATCCGCGAATGCGTCCCGAAGTCTATCGCTATGCCACTACGGCCCTAAGTTTAGTTTCGTAAAGGATTTGTTTTGTATGCTTTATTTAGTTTTTATTACCATTGCCCTGTGTTTTGGCTATTTCCTTCTCCCGTTGGTATTTTCTCTCTTTGCTGGAAGGGGTAAGCGGGTAAGTTTTAAACGTCGCCTTTATTCTCTGATGACTTTAGTTGTCGCAAGTGCTATTGGCTATACCTTGGCTTTTCAGATTGCTGATGAGGAGCTTAGTAATCGGGTAACACACGCTTTGGGCGGCTTCTTTAGCGTTACTTTAGGTTATTTGGTGGTTCGTGATTTTGGTTTTGTCTTCTCGAAAATAGCCTTCCTGGTCTTGGTGGGATTGATTGCTACTGCTCTTGGGGTCGGTAACGAAATTCTAGAATATTTTCTCCAAAATCACCTAGCTTATATATCAGCCGACAACATTAATGATACCTGGTTAGACCTGATTAGTAACACGGTTGGTATTGCGGTGGCTGCATTAATCCTTACGCCTTTTGTCTCAGGTGGGAAAGTGTCTAAGGTGGCTGATTAGGAACCGATCACCATCCTGACCTTATTGACCACTTCCTTTACATCAGTGTTGGCCTTCACAATATACTCATCACTACCGTTTTCAACGGCCCTTACTACATTCTCAGCGTCACTCATATTGGTAAGGAAGACTACTTTGGCGTCACGTCCCCACGGATCAAGGCGAATTTTCTCGACGGCATCATGGCCATTCATACCGGGCATCACAATGTCCATGAGTATGGCGTCGGGGTGATGGATAAGTGCTAGCTTTACTCCTTCCTCACCGTTCTTAGCTTTTAAAACGCCAAAACCCGCATTGGTAAAGGCGGTGGTGTACAGCTCCAAGATACTTTCGGTATCTTCCACGATCAGAATTTGCAATTTTCCCATATCATTAATTATAGCACTTTTCCACGCCTCTGGACTTGTCTTGTGGACAATAAAGTGTATGAGAATCTAGTATAATCTAGATATGGTAAAGAAAAAGTTTGGCGTCTCCGGTCCGAGTTTTAGTGAGCGGGTGGTAGCGATCGCGCTCTCAATCCCTAAAGGCAAGGTGACGACTTACGGTCGCTTGTCGAAGGCGGCGGGTGGGGGAGCGATGTCATCGCAGAGTATTACTACTATTCTCGGCAAGGCCTGGAAAAATGGTGAGAAGACCATTCCATTCCACCGTATTGTTTATGCTGATGGTCGAGTCTGGATTAATGATGAACATCGGGCTGAAAGGCTGAAAAAATATAAACAAGAAGGAATAAAACTAGACGACAAAGATCGGGTAATTGATTTCAACGACAAACTGTATTTGGCCGAGTTCTAGGGGTGTATAATGAAGGAGTATGGAAAGTGGAACAATAGAGACAGGTAACGAATCCTCTAGAGATAGCAAAGAGCGGGTTTTGTCTGAGTTAAATGATCTGATTGAACAAACAAGTTTTATTGAGGTTAATAAGTTGAAAGATGAAGAAGCGGTTAGGAATTATGTAGAGCGCTTGAAACATGATCCAGAGGTTGGTCGGTTTTTGTGTAAGTTGGTTAATTTGACGCTGCGGGTTATTTATCTAGATCGAGATAACTTTACTCGTGAGGATAAGCTTGGTTATGGTGGTAAGATGAATGATCTTAAGACTTCAGTAGATGATGAGGTGCAGTCTTTGATGCTGCAGGCTATTGTTACTTGTTTACCAGGGGTAGGGATTGTTGGTGAGGAGAATGATCTTAGAATACCCTGTGCTTTAGCTGGTGAAGATATTTATATAACTCTCGATCCTTTGGATGGTACAAAAGCGTTTGCGGAAGGGGCTAAGATAGGCGTTGGTTCGATGCTCGCTCTCGTTTCTGGTCGGGAGGTTGTTAGTGCTTGGGTCGGTGATGTTTATGGCAAAAAGACCTATGGGTATGTGTCTAATGGTAAGGCTATCAGGGTTACTCCAGAGGGAGTTGAAGATTTGTCTTTGGTTGATCGTAGTCCTGTTGGTGGTATAAACAATCTTCTCTTGAAACGTAAGTTACCAAAAGAGGGAGATCTGGTTTTATCTGACCTGGTTGCGAATTTCTCCAAGGCAGAGTTGAAGGGGTTTGGTAGCATTGGTCTATGGTTTGCTCGTCTCTGGGATGCTGAATTTAATGCCGGTTTACTTGGTAAGGATTTTGAAGAGACACCCTGGGATTCGACCCCTGTGATTGGTATCAGTCAGAAACTAGGCTTTATTTTTCTAAGACCTGGTGCTAATGGTTGGGAAAAATATCAACCAGAAATAACTAAGGAACCCTACGATCGAGGTTTTCATATGTTGGTTATCCATGAGAGTATTGCTCAAGGACTAGAAAGTAATTCTTAAGTAACCGCTATATTCAGGTGGCTTTAGGTTGGAGTGAATCAGGTATATAATTAACTACCGTAGAGTTATTCAATAATTTAAATTATATGGAAATAATCTTAAGTGTGGATTGGGTAAGTGTGGTGGTGGGAGCCGTGGTTGCCTTCTTGGTTGGTTGGCTTTGGTACTCACCAAAACTCTTTGGTATCAAGTGGGCCGAAGGGGTAGGAATTAATATTAATGATGGCTCTGGACCAAAGGCTTCAGCGATGATTGCTCAGATTGTGGGGACCTTCCTCCTTTCTTGGGTGATTGGTGTATCAGCGGCTTTAAATTCGCTTGCCCTGGCTGTGTTGGTCGCGCTTATGGCATCTACCTTAATTAAAGCTAACGGTCTTTTTGCTCAAAAGTCCAAGTATGCCATCATAGTTGAGTCCGGTTTCGTCTTAGTGATGGTAATTGTAATGGTTATCGTTCACGCAATTATCTAGAGATCTTGTAAAGCAACAAAGCGCCGACCCTAAGGGGTCGGCGCTTTGTTGCTTTAGAACCGTATTATGGTATCTTGGGTATAGAAAACGGATAGAGGTAAAACATGCTCGATAAACTAGTTGCTTCGGTGCTGAAAATCTGGGATTTCTTCGTTCAGTTTTATGGTAAGGGGTCTCAGACCAGGCCAGACTCAGAGATCGGAAAATCATCGCCAGTTTCGAAAGATCAAGCTTTGTCTATTGTCAGATCAAACATACTGATCGGAGATATACTTGTAGTTCTTCCTTTATCTAGTTCCCAGGAGGCTATGAATCGTCGCAGACTTGAAATTGCTCTGCTTCGGTGCCTGTCTCTGGGTGAAATAAGAGAGGAAATAAAAAAGTTAATTATTGAAGCCGGGATGGAAGGTTTGCGGGTTCATCTGAATTCTGGTCGTGTACAGGGATACAATATTCCTCCCGACCACGTTCGTTCACCTAAAGCGCTGGCGTATGTGATGCGGGAGGGGTTTGTTTCGTCCCGCGAGCTGGGTAGGATAAAGTTTGATCATGGCGAAACCGTGAAAATCTTTATTCAGGATTACTGTCCGGTTGGCGAAGATCCGGTATTGTACCTTCTGCGTTTGTTTGTGCAGGAGTTTAACTTACAACCAAAACCCGTGCCATAGGCGCGGGTTTGCTTTAGTGTGTTATAGTAGGTCAAATCAAATTATGGATAGGCAAGTATTACTAGAGGTGTCAGACAGAGATTTGGGTCTTGGTGAAGGTGAGTGTCTGGGTCAAAATTATGAGTTGCGTAAGAGTGCTCGCGCAATTCTTTTAAATGACAAGGGTGAAATGGCTTCTCAGTTCATATCCACACATCATTTTCATAAGTTACCAGGTGGAGGAGTAGAGATGGGTGAAGAGCTGTCAACTGCCCTACGTCGTGAAATTAAAGAAGAGGTGGGTTGCGATAGTGAAGTTTTGGGAGAGTTGGGAGTGGTGATTGAGTATCGAAACAAATATAAATTGATTCAAATTTCTTATGGTTTTGTCGCTAAGGTTGAGGGGGATATTTTAGAGCCAGTATTAGAAGAAGCCGAAGTTTCGGAAGGGCTAACGCATATTTGGGTTAAACCGGAAGAGGCTCTCGCATTGATGAAAAAAGATGTTCCCGAGAAGTATGAAGGTCATTTTATACTAAGGCGCGAGATTGCCTATCTGGAAAAATATTTGGCTGGATGGTAGTGTTACGTGGTATAATATCAGTAAGGTTATTAGTTAATCTAACCTTATGAAAAAATATATTGCTGAGGTGTTAGGGACCTTTACGCTGACTCTAGTGGTCGGGATGTCACTGTCTGGCGAGTTTGTTGTCGCTACACCTATCTTAGCCGCGCTTACGCTCGGTCTTTTTGTTTATTCAATCGGTCACATTTCCGGTACACACATTAACCCGGCGGTGACGATTGGGGCTTGGTCAATTGGTAAGCTTAATGAGCGAGACGCTGTCTCGTATGTTGTCTCCCAGGTTATTGGAGCTGTCGTGGCTTTGATGTTACTTGGTGGACTGGGCTTAAGTCCCGACGTGGCGCTTGATGGTAGCCTTCGAGTCGGTTTGGCTGAATTTATAGGTACGGTACTTTTTACCTTTGGCATCGCCTCGGTGGTTTACGGACGTACGTCAAAAGAATTGTCTGGAGTGGTGGTTGGGGGCTCATTACTACTAGGTATAACTATTTCCGCCCTGATTGGTGCGAATGGAGTGTTAAACCCGGCAGTAGCGCTCGGGATAGGTTCATTTAATGCCATGTATCTAATTGCACCAATTTTAGGAAGTATTGCTGGTATGCAACTGTATAAGTATCTGAGTGAGTAGGGAAGTTCAGTTAAGGCAGAAACGCAAGCAACAGCTAGTTGCTTGCGTTTCTGTCCCCGTTCTATCGTTTTTTGTTAAGGTCTAATTTGTTATTATAAGTTAATGTTTTGGCGTGTACTAAATTACATTTTTGTTGGACTTGGGGTTGTGTTTTTGCTTTTAATCATTGCTGGTGTCAGTTTTTTTATAACTGATCCGTTTAATATAAAGCCATATATCTACAATGACTTCATTTCGCAAGAAAAGTTTATGATGGAAGCAAGTTCAAAAAAGGATGAAAATAAAACTTTTAATCCAGAGAATGAGGCTGTGGTGAAGGAGGAAGAGGTCAGAACATCTAATTCCGAAGCAATCGTCTCACCGTCTAAAGGTCAAACTGAACTACTTGAATCTCTCGGTATCAATCCTGATAGTGTCCCCAAAAACTTTACTGAAGAGCAGATTAGTTGTTTTGAAAAAGTACTGGGTCAGCCAAGGGTAGAGGAGATAAAGCAAGGACAGGTGCCTACCGTAGTAGAGTTGTATAAGGCTAAAGATTGTCTTTAATTTATAATCTATGTCAAAAAAAATATTTATCGCATGTGTGGTAGTGGCCGTTGTTTTGGTTATCGGAGCTTTTCTTTCCTTACGTGGTACATCTAAGCCAAGTCAAGAAAATGCGAACGTTCCGGTAGAAGAAAAAACAACGGAACAAGATTCGGTGGCTTTGCCGGTCAGTGAGACAGGGAGAGACACAATGGAAGCCTTAATGTCACGTCAGGACAATCTCGAGTGTCGGATTAGCTATACTGGTACTGAAGGTTCATCTGAATCAGTGGGAACTTTTTTTACAAGCCGTGAGCGCATGAGGGGTGATTTCGAGATAGAAGATTCTGGCAAGAAAATTCTTTCTTCGATGATTATTGTGGATAAGAAGATGTATTCCTGGACAGAGATTGATGGACAAAAATATGGTATGCAAGTTGATCTTACCGAGTTAGAAAAGATTGAGGGTAACAAACCCGACACCAAGGAACCGATCCCACTTAACGAGAAAGTGAACTACGAGTGTAAGACTTGGGTGAGTATTGATAGTAGTGTTTTTGAGCCACCTACGGATATTGTGTTCACTGACTTCGGTCAAGTGCTGAAGGCTGGTATGGAATATGGTACTAGTTACGAAGGAGAAGGTACTAATTCGGCAGATAACTGTGCAATGTGTCAGTCTTTACCTGAGGGTGAAAGTAGGGTCCAGTGTCTTAAAGCTATGTCTTGTCAGTAATTTATGAAAATTGACAGTGGTGCAATTAATAGACTTCTTACCCGCAGTGTTCCGATAGCAAGGGTGGAAACCTTAGTTGGTGAGATTGAGGATCAGCTACGAGCTCCCCACAATAGCTTTAAAACAATCAATTATGTTTACGTACTAAATGATTTAGGGGGACTTGTGGGTGTGGCTTCACTACGTGAATTATTTAAACTGGAGCATACTGAAAAAATTGGCGATCATATACAAAGATTGGTACTATCTGTTAATCCTTCATGTACTGAAGAGCAAGTAGCACAGTTTGCTATCAAGCATGCCTTGAAGGCTGTCCCGGTAATCGATGAAAGAGGGACGTTTCTTGGTGTTGTGCCGTATGATGCGATCTTGGAGATTCTTAACCAAGAACATACCAAAGATGTATTACAGTTCGCTGGTGTTACCTCACATGAAGATGAATCGGTGCATGATATCTTACATTCCGATTCACCATTTCAACATGTTAGGTTGAGATTGCCTTGGTTGGTTGTTGGTTTGGGAGGTGGATTGTTGGCGGCGATGGTGGTGGGATATTTCGAAGAGACATTAGCTGAAGAGCTAATTTTGGCCGCCTTTATACCAGCGATTGTTTACATGGCTGACGCAGTGGGTTCGCAAACACAGATGTTGTTTGTGCGTTCACTCACGACTAGGCACGACTTGGTTATAAAAAGACAATTATGGAGAGAATCAATAGTCAATTGCCTATTAGGTTTAATTTTAGGGACTACAGTCTTTCTGGTTAGTTGGTTTTGGTTCGGTAGCTTACTTATTAGCTTGATTGTCGGTCTGTCTATCTTTCTTACAGTTTGGCTTACCGTAGTTATTTCACTTTTACTACCCTGGTCATTGCATGTAAAAGGTTACGATCCGGCCGTTGCCTCTGGTCCAATCGCGACAGTTTTTAATGATTTGTTAAGCATCATTATTTATCTATCGATAGCAACGATGTTTTTAAATCTCTAACGATAAGGCTTTTCTGCGTAGATAGTTATTGTCCGACGCTTACGTGCTTGTCCGCGGAAGGCGTGTTTATGGGAACGGTAAATTTTGCTAATCTTAAATCTCTCACCTAAGAAATTTACCAACTCTTCCTCACTGTAGACGTATTCAGCAACTCCCATAACGGGGTGAATGTAACTACCTTCTTCTTTACCTGGCCTTTCGCCGATAAGGCGTTTGGTGTGTAGGTCCCCGTCCTTGAGAAAAGTCTTTATAAATAACTGCCCACCCGGTTTTAAAACTCGATACATTTCTTCTCGTAAGAGTAAGCGTTCTTCTGCTTTTAGGAAATGGGAAGTCATCATATCCAGAACTAGATCAAAAGACTCACTTTCTTGTTTTAGATCTCCCGCGATGCTTCTGGCTTCATAACGTAAAGGCAAACCCTTGGAGTTTAGAAGGGCCTCTGCGATTGCTGCTTTGGCAATATCATAGCCAACTCCAACCATGTTTAATTCGCGAGCAAGGAATATTAGGTTGCGACCATTTCCACAACCAACATCTAACACAGCTGGTTGGCCTTCTAGAATTTCTGGTCGCTCACGCGCTAGCCAGCGTGTGAACTTTTCTAGATCGGAACTGGGTAGGGAAGATAGCTTAAGATGAGTTGGGTTTTTGTACTCCTTGTCCCAGAAAGCTTCGCCATGAACCTTACGTTTAGGTTTTCTAACAAAATTTGGTTTGTACGGCATAATCATAATTATGACATAATTTTCGCCTCTTTGCAATGATAAATAGTCTTGTTTCTATGTAACAGTCACACCCAGTAGTCTGCAAGAAATGAGGTCTGTGGTAGAATACCTGACATATGAAAAATCCTTGGGTAATAATCGGTGTCTTAGTTGTATTGTTAATTGGCGGCTCGGTCTGGTACTCTGGTCAATCCGCCAAAGAGAATAATGTAGGGATTGAGATTAAGACTCACGTAAAGGGAAATGAACAAGGGGTGATTACTCTGGTTGAGTATAGCGACTTTCAGTGTCCCGCTTGTGCAGCCTACCAACCGACTATCGAGAAAATTATGACTGATTTCGGTGATAGTATACGATTTGAGTATAAACATTTTCCCCTCCCCATTCACCCACTGGCTGAAAGTGCGGCTCGCGCTGCTGAGGCAGCTGGACAGCAAGGTAAATTCTTTGAATACCATGATTCACTTTTTGCCAACCAGGGAGTTTGGTCGAGAATGGCGAATCCAAGTTCGGCTTTTAGTAAGTATGCCGAAGATTTAGGTCTTGATATGGAGAAGTTTAATCGTCACTATAGTTCTACTCTTTTGCGTGACAAAGTTCGGAGTGATGCTAGGGAAGCGGTCCAGATGCAAGTAACTGGTACCCCAACATTCTTCTTAAATGGAACGGTTATGAAAATTACCTCGTTTGAGGACTTCTATACTCAGATCCAGAGGGCCCTAAATCCTGAAGTTGATTTTGCGTTACCATTTCAAGCGACGACTAATTAACCTCTAATCCTCTTTACTTGTCTTTTTCGTGATCCGTAGTATCTTATGAGTCACCAAAAAAATATGCCTAAGAAAAAAGCGAAGAATATTATCGCCTACGTCATGAATTTACCGGAAGGAGCGGTAACTAGCTTAAGACGCTATGAGAAAGTGATAGGAGAAAAGTACCGAATAATGATTATCTTGGACTCGCGAGTAAAAGATCCTGATGCTTTTCATGATCAGGTGGCGGATATAATTGTCCATTGTGATTTTTCTGACGAGCAAAAATTGGCTTCAGCCTTGTTACCGTATCAAGAGGAAATGCTGGCAATTACCTGTCGTTCTGAAAAGCATATGGCCCGCTTCGTGCAAATTATTCCGCATGTTCCATATCTGCGTACCCCAACTACAGAGTCATTGCGTTGGGCTAGTGATAAGTATGAGATGCGCCGCAAGTTTAAGATCTATGATCCAAAAATTACTCCTGTCTTTACCTTGGTAAAAAATACAAGTAAAAAAGAACAAAAGCGGGTCGCTGAGAAAGTGGGTTTCCCAATGATAATCAAGCCAACTAATCTGGCGGCCAGCCTGTTTGTGTCTGTATGTTACCATGAGGAAGATTTAGGAAAGACATTGAAGCTTATTTTCCGGAAAATTCGTAAAGCCTATGAAGCCGATAATCGCTTAGAAGAACCAAAGGTGATTGCTGAAGAATACATGGAGGGAGATATGTATTCGATTGATTCGTATGTTGGGACTAGAGGGAAGGTGACCCATTGTCCTCTAGTTGAAGTGACTACTGGAAAAAAGATTGGCCGAGATGATTTCTTTGGTTATATCCAAATGACACCACCACCACTAAAAAAGAGGACAGTTGAAGAGGCGGAGGTGGTGGCTGAGAAGGCGATACATGCTTTAGGATTGCGAAGCACCATTACCCATACCGAGTTAATGAGAGTTGATAATGACTGGAAAGTGATAGAGATTGGGGCGCGTAGTGGAGGTTTTCGTCATGATCTATATGCCCTTACTCAAGGAATCGATCATAATTTAAATGATGTATTGATTAGAATTCCTCGACCGGTCGTGGTGAGCAAAAAACCCATAGGTTACGCTTGTACGATGAAATGGTTTGTTGAGAAGGAGGGTATTATTACTGAAATGAAAGGTATTAAGAAAATCGAAGAACTAAAGTCCTTTTATCGAATTGCAATTAACAAGAAGGTCGGTGATCGCGCGCGCTTTGCTCGAAATGGCGGACGTTCGGTATTTAATCTTTTCCTTAGTAACAAAGAGCGATCGAAGCTCTTGGCCGACATTCGTCGAGTGGAACAGATGGTAAAAATCAGCGTTAAGGGTCGTTAGATGTGGGAAGAGGCTGACTCTTTGTTAAAAAATTTGGTATGATAAGTTAATGCCTTATCGTACAAGAGATTTTTTGTTGTTCGCTATTTTGTTTATTGCTCTCCTGGTTTCAAGCACCGGTATCTATCTTGAAACTTCTACTCAAAAAACAGGCCCGCAAGTAGCTAGTGTGGTGTTTAGTAAAGGGGGTGAGGAAGTTATTTATACCGCTAAAGTGTCAGAAGAGGAGGTATTGGATCGGACGTCACTCCTTTCTAAAATGCGCGCGAAGGTTAGTGGTCAGGCAGTGACACTTCCATCCGGGGTGACGGAAACCATCAGTGAGGTAGTAACGGTCCCTACCGCTAGCTCAGAAGTTAGTCTTTGTCCACACTATCGTTTGTTTGAAGGAGCTTGGAATCCGACAGGATTAGAGTTTTCTGTTGTTGAAGGTGCGCGACTGTTAACTCGTCCAGTCTCTGATCCTGTTACTCAAAGTCAAGTAAGAGAGGTGGTGCTGCAACTCCCGCTTCTTACGTGGTCATCGGCTGATAAGACATGTTTGGCTAGCGATGTTGTGGGTATTGCTACTCGAGGTTCGCTGATTCGTAATAATGAACATAAACCTTTTAGTGTTTTTGGTGAGGAGACTTTAATTGGGTATGCGCTAGACGGTTTTCCGATTTATGGACTAAGCGAAAGGTTGACCGATGAATGTGGAGGTGTAGTTGTTAATGGAGAGTATCGTTATTACCTTAACCCTACTCGACCGGCTGTGATTGGTTGCTTTAGCGGCAATCCGACATATTGGTAACATGAATCATACCCTTGTCTTAGCGATTGAGACGATTGGTGAAGATTGGGATAGATTTGGTACTAGTGTACAGGACGCTATTTTGTCGTGGGTAAGAAGGCGCGCACGTGATATACATGAAGAGGAGAAGATGACGTTGGGGGTGAAACATAACCTCCGATTTTCGCCGTTTACAGCTTATACGGTAGCGATTGGTCTCTATGATTTGCGAAGGGAAGCTGGTGTGGTCTATTTTGAAGATGGTGGCAGACAAACAGAATATGTAGAAGGTAAGTTTATCTATAAAGGGCGGAGTGAAAAAGAAATGTTAGCTGCCTTTTGGGAAGGAGTAAAAAGTTACGACACGATTGTTACTTACAATGGTCGATCATTTACGATACCTTTCATACTTCATCGCTCAGCAATGAATGGTATAAAGCCTACAAAAAATCTATTACCAAGTCGCTATCCAGCACAACAGACTACCGTTCGTCACGTAGATCTCTTAGATGAGTTTACCTATTTCGGGGCAGTTAGTCGAAAACCAAATTTTCAAATTGCCTGCCGGGCTTATGGTGTCGAAGCTTTGACCTTGACCGGGGAGGAAATCGCGGAACTTTTTGCAAATAAAAAATTCCGCGATTTGGCCGAATATAACTCTCGCCAGGTTATATCGACAGTCGGACTTTATAATCATTGGCAAGAATATCTCAATTTAGATACTGATGGTAGTGCCGTATATCTTTAAGCAAGTGGCGCTTAGTTCTGATATAATTTTGGGATGGAACCGAAAATATTTCCGGCTGGTTTTTATTGGGGGGCATCGACTGCTTCTTACCAAGTCGAGGGAGGAATAGAAAACACTGATTGGGCAGAGGCGGCTCGTGACGGGCGTGTACCCGTCTGTGGTCGGGCTTGTGGTCACTATGAACAGTACGAGGCAGACTTCTCACTTGCTAAGGATCTTGGACACAACGCTCATCGCTTATCAGTTGAATGGGCACGCATAGAGCCAGAAGAAGGGCAGTTTGATCTGGTGGCGATTGATCACTATCGAGCGGTTTTAAAAGATTTGAACGCCAAGGGTTTAAAGCCCTTTATAACTCTTTGGCACTTCACATTACCGCTTTGGTTTGCTAAAAGTGGTAGTTTTGAAAGAAGGGATTCTCCTGAAGTGTTTGCTCGGTATTGTGCTTATGTGGTAGAGCATCTTGGTGATCTTTGTGATGAGTTTGCGACAATGAATGAACCAAACGTCTTTGGTAGTAATGGTTGGCTTCGTGGTTCATGGCCACCCTTTAAGCGTTTTAGTTTGACTGATCGTGTGTCAATTACAAACTCCGGGCGTCAGTACGAAGCGAAGCCGAGTAGAGGTTTTGCTCCACTCTTTTTGTACTTTCGTGTTATGCGTAATTTGGCCAAAGCTCACAACGAAGCCTATCGTCGGATTAAGCGTCTTTCTCCTGCTACTAGTGTGAGTGTAGTAAAGCACGTCATTGTTTTTGCGGGTAATGCCAATCCGTTTAATCGTCTTAAAGCTTGGGTAGCAAATTACTTTTGGACACATAAGTTTATGAAGCGAGTGATTCGGCATACTGATTCAATTGGTTTGAATTACTATTTTTATACACAATTTGGCGATACGCGGAAATGGCGTAAGACGGATATGGATTGGAACTTTGCGCCAGAACATATCTACGACGCACTAATGATACTGGCACGCTACCGCAAACCCATTATTGTAACGGAGAGTGGTTTGGCTGATGCCAATGACTCCGGTCGGGCGGAGTATATTACTCGCCAGGTGGAAGGGGTCTGGCGCGCTCTCAAGGAAGGGGTCGATGTTCGTGGTCACTTCTATTGGTCTCTCATGGATAACTACGAATGGGCACTTGGTTTTGAGAAGCGCTTTGGCTTAATTGAAATAGACTATGAGACCTTGGAACGGAAAGTACGACCTTCCGCTTACGTGTATAAAGAAATTTGTTTACAAAACGGAATGGTAAAATAAACACATGTCTTGGATATTATTGGCGACCTTAGGGCAGTTTTTAAATGCGGTCGTCGCCTTTCTTGATAAGTATATTGTTTCGGATGAGAGGGCTTTACCTCGTCCTTTTGTTTATGCTTTTTACTCTTGTCTTTTGACCGGAGGTTGGGTTTTTATTTATCTTCTTGGTTTGTTACCAGGTCTAACCGAACGCGGTTTGCCTAGTTTTGAAAATATTCACAAGCCCACCATACAAGTGATTGGTATGTCATTCTTGGCTGCCTACACCTTCTTTATGGCCTTAGTGTCGATGTATGATGCTCTTCGTAAAGCTGAGGCAGTTAGTGTTATGCCAGTAGTTGGCGCGATTTCGGCAATTGCCACCTTAGGAATGAGCTATTTATTTCTGGGTAACGAGATCGCTAATAACTTTATCTTTGGTGTGGTATTTCTCGCTTTTGGTACCGCTTTGGTGGCGCAGGCCTTACCAAATCGCAATACCATCATTACAGTAATTCATAGCGGATTATTCTTTGCTCTACACTATATCACGATGAAAGGTCTGTTCCAGGAGACTAACTTCGACGATGGCTTTTTCTGGTCAAGAGTGGGCTTTGTTTTGTTTGCTCTATCACTTCTACTGGTTCCAACTTATCTAGAAAAAATCCGCGAACAAACCGGTGGCACTACAAAGCGAACCGGGCTTCTAGTTTTAATCGCTAAAATTCTTGCTGGTGTAGCCGCTTTCCTTATGCTTAAAGCTACTGACTTGGGAGATGTGGCTGTAGTCCAAGCTCTTGATGGTCTTAAGTTTGTCTTTATTTTAATAATCACTTTCTTACTTGGAAGTTTTCTACCTAACTCAACGGTTCGTGAAGAAAAACGTCCTCACGAAGTCTTTAAGCGGATTCTCTACGTCACGATTATTACTATTGGATTCTTCGTGTTGTTTATCTAGACTATGCGTTGGCTAAAATATCTACTAATCTTTATTCTGAGTAAGATAATAATTCTTCTCCTCCTACTCCTCTTTTTTGCGCAGAAGGAAGTGCCTGAGCGAATTGTTTATGGTATGTCGTTTAACACTTTGTACGCCAGAGAGCTTGGACTCGACTGGAAGCAGACCTACGATGCGATTATTGACGATCTTAAAGTGAGGCACTTCCGTCTGGCGGCTCACTGGCCCATGATTGAACCAAGTAAGGATCAGTATAATTTTGAGGAGTTAGACTACCAAGTAAAACGTGCCGAAGAAGTCGGCGCTGAGGTAATCTTGGCCGTTGGTAGACGCTTGCCTCGTTGGCCTGAGTGCCACTTGCCTTCTTGGACTAAAGTCTTAGCTAGGGACGAGCGTGAAACTGAACAATTGGACTACATGAAAATGGTTGTTGAAAGGTATAAAAGTAGTCCTGCAGTGAAAATTTGGCAAGTCGAAAATGAACCCTTTCTAGAAGTATTTGCCTTCGAACATTGTGGTGAGTTGGATAAAGTTTTTCTTGATAAGGAGATCGAATTAGTTCGCTCCCTCGACCCTAGTCGACCGGTTTTGGTGACCGACAGCGGTAACCTTGGACTTTGGTATAACGCCTACAAACGTGGTGATATGTTTGGTACTAGTGTCTATGTCCATTTTTGGAACCCTGAGTTAGGGCAGTTTAGAACCCTGTTACCGCCATTTATCTATCGTGTTAAGGAAAACCTAATCTCTTTAGTTTATGGTGACAAGCCCACGATTTTAGTCGAGTTGTCAGCTGAGCCTTGGCTCATTGCTCCAGTTACTGATGTCCCTCTTCCTGTCCAATTCTCGCGTATGAATACTGAAAAATTTGCTGATATCATAGAATATGCCAAACACACCCGCTATGATCGACAGTATCTCTGGGGAGCGGAGTGGTGGTACTGGCTTAAACTAAATGGGGAGGTCGGTATGTGGGAGGCAGGAAAAGAGTTGTTTGTTACTGACGATAAATATGAAAAAACTAATTAATGATCTTCAAAAAGTTGGAGAAGAAAAAGTTGTGAAGGAGCTAGAGGGTGTTGTCCTAGGTGCCGGCAAGGAAGTAGATAATCTAGCTAAGCCAATCCGCGAGTCGTTACTAAAACGTTACCCAACTCTTTTCACTCTGTTGGTTACCTTCGGAGTGGTTGCAACTTTCTTAGGGATTGAGCAGTTATTTCTCAAGATCCACTTTCTGGAACGACATCCAGAAGTAATCCTCCTAATTGGTGTAGCAATCTTAGCTTTTACTGGTAGACTGTATAAGAAATTAAACTAAGCTATGAGTTTTTGGCGATTTGTCTTTTCATTTCTTTACGCAAGAAACTGGCATACCGGTCAGATGGAGCTCTCGCGTACACGACTTGCTTTATTCTTTGCCACATTATTCTTGATTTTTTTGGGATTAGCAATCATCTCCTTCCTGCAAGCTCCGGTTGAGTATATAAATTAGTACTTTACTTTCTATAGATAAATACTAGTATCTGTGCTATAATGCGAAAATCGTGGCTCTCGCTTAGAGAGCTTTCGACATTTTGACTTGCGATATTTTATGAAAAAGTTACTGATTTTATTGCTTATTATTGTAGCGATACCCCAGGTTACTTTAGCTTCCACGGTTCGAGGAGGGGAGCGAGTGTCAATTACCACCGAGCAAAGTGTCGAGGGGGACTTTTATAGTGTAGCAGAAGAGGTTTTTAACTCAGGGATAATAAAGGGAGATCTTCTCACTACCGGGTTGTCTCTTACTACCAACGGTACTGTCGAGGGTGATATTACCGCTATTAGCGGTAAAGTCGATGTGTCAGGCTTGGTTGGTGATGATGTCAGGGTTATGTCGGGTGAAGTTGTGGTTTCAGGAGAAATTAAGGGTGATCTGGTGGTGATTGGCGGCGATCTAAAGGTGCTTTCCACGGCAAAGATCGGTGGGGATGTGATTTTCTATGGTGGTTCAGCTGATATTGCTGGCCTAGTAGGTCGTAATATCCATGGTTCCATCGATCGTCTCCGGATTGACGGTGAAATAATGGGTGATACTAATGTTGAAACAATAAACCTCACTTTAGGCGAACGAGCAAAGATTGCTGGTAATCTTATCTACACTAGTCCGATTGAGTTAACGCGGGCACCAAATTCTGTAGTTAATGGTGAGGTTAATCGTCAGTCGGTTGTGGTTGAGGAAGCTAGTCTAAAAGATTTTGTAATTGTCTTTCTAGTCTTACTTTTTTCTGCTTTAGCCTGGTATCTATTCTTTCGCGCAATATTGTTTAAGGTGGTTGATCAGAGTTTGACACATGGGATTCGAAGTTTTGTTATTGGTTTCGGCTTTACTTTAGTGTTACCAATCGCTGCTCTAATCCTACTCTTTAGTACTTTAGGTAGTTTTGTTGGATTAGCCCTACTTAGTATCTATCTACTAGTACTGATTGGTGGTGTAATAGCGGTGGGACCAATCATTGGCTCCTTTTTGTTGGTTAAGTTTAACCAGTCACGCGAGCGTTACGCTGTGCCGATTATTGTCACTGGTGTTCTGTCGGTGGTGGTTTTGTTCTACATACCAGTTCTCGGACCGATTTTCCTTCTCTTGATGACTGTATTATCAATTGGTTCAGTTGCTATCTTGACCTATCGAACTTTGCGCAATTTTTAGTTAGAATAGGTAGTACCCTATGAAAGTCTTCCTTGCGGTAGTTTCCGATTTAATTGAATTTGCCTTATCTAATTTTATAAAGAAAAAGAAGTTTGAAGAACCAAACCTTCAGTCAACAAAAGGGGTTGGTCCTATTGTTCAGTCACCGTACCCAAAGCAGACTTATCTTCCGCAAGTGATAAATACTGCCGGAGAGCGTTATTTTGTAATCAAAGACCGTGCCCGGGTCTTCATTCGACCTGTTATTGCCTATGACGGTGTTTTATTTGTTTTGAGTTACGGTCAGGAATTGGTGGTTAGGGACTTTGTTGGACGCTTCGCGGTTTTTGTGGGTGATAACGGTGAAGAGGTTTTTATTCTTAAGGATGATCTCACCTTTAACGAGCAGGAAATATATCCCAATCTGGAATCAGGGAAGATCTACTTAGCTGACAATCCAGAAGTTAAAAAATTACGACGTTTCATTGCTGATGAGTTTACTGCTAAGGAACTGTATTTACCACTACAAGATTCTGAACTGGTCACTTACTTGTTAAAACGTGAAGGTCGGACTTTGCCGTGGCCAAGGGTAAGGCCAAGGGTTAGCGGTTCCTGGCAGCAGATTTTGAAGGGTGCTCCGGGTTTGAATATTTCGGTGTCACCTCTGTCGGGTAGTATTATGGAGTATCAAGCAGATGAGTTGGGGCATTTAGCGTACACCAAAGCCGTGGATATCGACGAAGGGGTTATTATTTTTAGTGTCGGACGACAAGAGGAAGGGAAATACTTAGTAGAGCATCTAAAAGATAATGAATGGCGAATTCTTCGACCAGTTTGGATTAGTCTATTGTAGGTAGTATACTTTCTGTCATGAGTAAACAAAAAGTCGCATTGTTTGATATCGATGGAACGGTTTTTCGTTCTAGTTTGTTTATTGAATTAGTGAATGGGCTTATTAAAGAGGGAATATTTCCACCGGAAACGGGGGAGACCTTTGCTGAAGCTTATGATGCTTGGCAAAACCGTGAAGGCAACTACGAAGACTATATTAATTCAATGGTTAAGGTCTTTATGGAAGAAATTAAAGGAGCTCCGTATGGTGCTGTCGTGGATGTCGGACGGACAGTGGTCGCAAGACAACATAAGAAAGTTTACCGCTATACGCGTGGTCTTATTAAAAGTCTTAGGTCGCAGGGCTATTATGTGGTGGCAATTTCTAATTCCCCTAAGTTCATCCTGGATGATTTCTGCGAGCAGTATGGCTTTCATAAGGTCTACGGCCGGATTTACGAAATTGGTCCCCAGGATCGTTTTACCGGACAAATCATTGATCTACATTTAATACAGAATAAGGTCAACATTCTAAAGCGACTCATGGAAAATAGTCCCGAACTCACCCTTGAAGAGTCGGTGGCGGTAGGGGATACTGAGTCGGACATCCCGCTTTTGGAAGCGGTGTCGCACCCAATTTGTTTTAATCCCAATCAAAAACTCTACACCGTCGCCAAGCGCCAGAAATGGGAGGTGGTAGTGGAGCGGAAGGATGTGATTTATTATCTATAGGATAAGTCTTGGTAAGTTAAGCTAGACAAAAGATTAAAAAGCAAGTAGTCTGTGGGTTGAATGCAACAAGGGAGGTGACTATGTCGCTTAGGAATTTGATTCTGGCACTATTTTTTCTTCTCGGTATCTGTTTGATTTACTTGCTCTTCATCCCTGAGATCCTTTCGTACGTAGGACTATCAAACAGTTTTGGAGTCGTTCTACTGTTGGGGGGTGTGGTTTCCATGTTGGTAGCTGTGGTTCTCGAAAGACTAGGCTATTTCCAAGGCTCGGGACTGTCTATTGTTCTTTCTGTACTAGCTTCGTTATTTTCGGCAAGTCTGTATTTTTTGGGTTCACTGATACCATGCTTCTCAGGTATATTCGCTCTTGCGGTTCTGACCAAGACGGAGAGGGTTACGAAAGAGAAAAGCCGACTAAAGGGTATCGACCTCACAATCTTCTGGATGTGTGCACTACTCTATATTGGTATTCTTGCCCCAATTTTGTTTGGTCAAATAAAAGTTTGACCAAATCCCTCAACCTTCACCGCCCGCGCTACCTAGCCGGGCGGTTTTGCTATTTACTTCAGATAAAAACATGAGTTGTTACGATGATAGTTACCCCTTCTTCAAGTTTTGTTGACTTACATGATAACCTGTGCTTTTATAGTGGTCGATCAATTGAGGAGAAAGCAATGCTGCGCTCTTTCGTCTTGTTTTTACTTTTCGTAGTTCCCTCCCTTGCTTCGGCTAAGGAGGAAACACTCACTGCAGAAAGTGGTCAAACATACATATCTGATAAGCTTCCAATAGCTTTGGGGCCTGGCGAGGTTCATGTAGATGTGCCAAAATCCTGTGGCTCCTGGAGTAATACTTCTTTTTTTGAGAGACAAAGGATATGTCGTTCAGCCGTTGTTGTGGAAAACCGAAATGGTACACTTTATACAACAGGGGGTGATGCAAATGAGCAATTATCTTACAGACATGAATTTGTCCTTGTTTCACTAAGTATTGTTTCTGCACTAGCGTTGATCTTATTGCTTTTCTATAAGGTTAATGTTAAGAGACAAGTGTTAGATCTTCTTAGTTCAGTCGCTGGCGCATTTTCTATTGTTACGTGTGTATCAATTCTTATTGCAGATCCCCCTATAGAAACTTCTCGACAAGTGATTTTGATCGGTTTGGGGGTGTTCGCTACAGTCTTAAGTTTCTTATCATTTAGGCAGTCATTTGAATCGAATCTCAATCTCAGAGTTAAAAAAATGATTTACTCTTTTATTGGATACATCCTAGCCATGGGTCTATGCGGATGGCTTATCGTCTGAAACCATCACCTAGATATCCCGCCGCCCGCGCTACCTAGCCGGGCGGTTTACTCTTTGTAGACTAGCGAGTATCCGTAAGGCGTAGGGTGATAAACGCTCCTAGAGTCATGATGAAGCCTAAGACAATAAACATGAGGTTGAGAGGGAGGAAGTACAAGGTCACAAAGCCAGCTAGGGCACCGATCAGGTTCGCAAGTGGTCGAGTAAGTCTAAACAGGCTAATGAGGTTTGAATCATGCCCTTTGATCTTTTTAAAGAAGTAACTTTCGGTCGTGACTTCTACTAAGCTGGCGCCGATCCGACTACAGAACATTACGACCATAAAGGTAATAATCGCTGGGGTATTGAGATAGGCAAAAGTTGAGCTTGCAATTGCGAGAATCACAAAACCTAAGGCCATCATTTCTTTTTCACCAATGTAGCGATCGGCCAGGAGTCCGATCGGATATTCGAAGATTACAAAGGCCGACAGGCCAGCGGCGATAATGTAGCTAATTTCTAGCCAAGAAAAGCCGAGAGAGGTAGAAAGATATAAGGGGAAGTAAATAATCGCCCAGGTATAGAAGAACTGCAGTAGGAACTGAGTAGTAAGTGCTGTTCCTAAATCACGATCTTTCCGCCAAGGGGTAAAGAAACCTTTCAGCTTAACTTCCTCGTAAATAGGATCGATAAAGCAACTAAACTTAACGGTAAGGATAATGAGCAGAAAAACTCCAACTAAAGCAGCGGCATAATAAGTAGAATGCAAATTACTTTCCTCTCCAATAATTTGCCCCATTACTAAAGGGGCAATAAAAGCGGCTAAGCTCATGAGGGCTAAGACGGCCCCTCGTCTACTCCCTGTTAGACCCTCGTTGGCACCAATGAGAGTTTCAATAAATACATCAAGGTTGATATAAATTAAGGGCGATATAGCCTGAAAAACCACAAAGGCTAAAATAGTGATGAGAGGCGAGTGAGCTAATCCGATTAAAAATAGGCTGACAATTAAGAGGATCGCAGCGACGAGAATGGTACGGTAGTTACCGATTTTCCCTAGGATCACAGGATAGAAAAACGTTAGTAGGAGAGAGAAAAATGCTCCAGTGGCGTAGATAAGACCAATAAACTCAGGGGCGGTAAAACGTTCGAGATAGGTTGAGCTGTTAAAAGCTGTTAGGAGGGATTGAAAAGTAAAGAGGATAGATAAGAAATAAACTAAACCAAAAGACAGGGTGTTAACGGCTGGACAGGTACGACCTCTAAGTAGGTGGCGATAAAAATCCATAGTACTAGTGTACTATGGATTTTTATCGTCTTCCGAGCAGGATTAGGATAACTAGAGTCCAATCAAAACTGGAATGACCATCGGTGTCTTGTGGGTCTTTTGGAAGAGGAAGCCACTTACAACATCGGTAAGTTGTTCCTTAACAATATCGAGGTCTAGAGGGTTCATTCGTTCGGTTTGTTTTTCGACGGTACGCTTGATTAGAACACGTGCTTCAGAAAGAAGTTGCTGGTTCTCTCGCAGGTAGACGAAGCCACGAGAAATAATGTCGGGTGACTTGCGTAACTTACCAGTCTTGCTATTTACCGTCGCAATAATCACGAACATACCATCTTCCGCCAAGGTCATTCGGTCGCGAAGTACTACTTCTTGACGACTACCAACGGTAAAGCCATCAACGAGAACCATCTCGGTGGGGATCTTCATTGGCTGTACGATCATTTCTTCACCATTTTTGATGTCGATGATTGTACCGTTGTCTGGTACGGTGATATTGGTTCGCGGGAAGCCATTTTCAATCGCGGCGTAGAAATGGCTCTTGAGGTGGAAGTGATGTCCGTGTACGGGAACCAAGAACTTTGGTTTGACGGTCTGGTGGATCCAGACGAGTTCACCCATGTTACCGTGACCAGAAGAGTGGACGTGGGAACCTTTATAGTTAACCACGCGGACATTTTTGCGGTAAACATTATCCTTAAGTTTCTGGACCGCTAGTTCGTTACCCGGAATGATTGATGAAGAGAGAACCACGGTGTCTCGCTCGTTGAGGGTGATGGTTGGATGCTTATCGGTAGCCATGCGCATTAAAGCAGCAAACTCCTCGCCTTGGGCACCGGTCGACAATATGACAATACGGTCACTAGGGTAATCACCCATGTCGGAGGCGTTGATAAATGTGTGGGGCTTTACCTCAAGTAGCTTGGCGTGTATGGCGATATCAATGTTGGTTTTGATACTTCGACCTTCCAAGACCACCTTTTTGTTCGTTTCCTCACAGGTCTTGATGATGTTGATTAGGCGATCGAATTGAGAAGCGAAGGTACCAACGATTAGTCGACCAGTAGCGGTACGGATAATCTTATCGAGAGTTTCATACACTTTGCTCTCCGAAGCAGAGAAACCGTCACGATCAGCGTTAGTGGAGTCACAAAGGAGGATTAGGTTTTTGTTTTGTCCTACCTTCTCCCAAGAACCGCGTTCTTCAACTACCACTACACCATTCTCGTGTACGAGTTTAATGTCACCGGTGATTACTACGTCTCCGTGTTTAGTTTCGACACAAACACCCATCGCGTCAGGGATGGAGTGGGTGACGCGGAAGGTTTTTACCTTTAGCTTACCGACAGTGAAGCTCTCACCCTCTTTGATCACTTTCATATCAACCGGTTCCATGTGAGGGAATTCCTCTTGGCGCTTGAGGATCATAAGCGAGGTAAGGTATTGGGTGTAGATTGGGGGATTTCCAATGCGTTCCATAATATAGGGAATACCGCCGATGTGGTCGAGGTGACCATGAGTAATAATCATGGCGCGGATTTTATCTTTTCGCTCCTCCAGGTACTGAGTGTTCGGTAGGATGTAGTTTACCCCCGGTGCGTTACTTTCTTCGGAGACGAACTGAAAACCGGCATCAACAACAATAATGTCGTCTTTGGTTTCAATAATGTTCATGTTGCGTCCGATTTCTTCCACTCCCGCTACCGGGATCACACGCACGGTATCCTCGTCGGTAATCGGAGGGATTACAACACTCCGTTCATCACTGATAGTTAGTCGGTGATTGAGGGCGGGTGAGGAGTTGCTTCGGCGTTTTTTGTCCCCAAAATTCCGAGGGCGTGGACGGGCATTTCCGCGTCTTTCTCCGCCACTGGTGGCTGATCTTCCACTGCCTGAATTAGGTCGGCTGGTATGACCAGTATTTGGTCTTCCAGAACCACCACTTCTGGGTCGTGCTGAGTAACTTCGGCGGTGTGTTCCACCTTCTCCTCGGTTTGAATTTACGTTGTAATTTGTGTTCATATTAATTTTCTTAATTTAATGTTAACTGAATAATTTATTCATTATGAAAAATTGGCCAGAGGCTTTCGGTTTTGGCGTACCAGTCAGAGACATTCATAAAGCGGTCTGATGGCTTTCCGAGAGTCGGCATGGTCGCGGTGATAATACTTTTGTCAATTACGTAATTAATGTTTGGTGCAAAGAGGAAGACGGCGGGGGATTCTTCAGTGATTAGGGTACCCACTTCAATCAGTAGTTTATTTTGTTCTTCTTTGTCTTGTGAATTACGAATTTGTTCTAAAAGTCGGTCGGCGGTAACGTTGGTATACTGGGCGACATTTAATCCCGGGTCGTCTTTTTGTGATGAGTGCCAGAAAGGATACAAGTCTTGGGTTCGGTTCATATCCTGTCCGAATAGTAGGGCGTCAAAGTCTCTGGTACGGATCACTGATTGGACAAGTCCGGTTTGTTCATACTGCTCAACCTGCACATCAACCCCTAGTCGTCGCCAGTCATCCACAACTACGTTTACCGTCTTAGAAAAGATTTCTGAGTTACTAGTTTTAATTGTGAGACTTAAGATCTCTAGGTTGTTATCGATTTTTTTCTCCCAGAAACCAGCTTCGTTTTTCTTCCAGCCGGACTTAAGGAGTGTGTTTTGGGCTTCTTCGATAGTCGTCGAAGCCTGTGCGTTGGTGGACGAACTCCCAGATTCTAACAAATTATTGTAGGCAATGATAGGACTTCTCATGGGGACACCATAGCCACCAAGAACTTCAGTCACTAATTTGTCACGATCAACAACTTGACTGAGGGCTAGTCTAGCCCCTTTGTCTCGCAAAGCAGGTGAGCGGTTCTGATTAAAAAATATTGCAAAGACTCGGGGTAGAGGCTGGCTTTGGATCTGTAGTTGTTCGTCCGTGATTGCTTCAATTGCCGGAGTTGGTAAGTAGATAGTGCTAGTAATTTCTTTGTTTTTGAGAGCTAGGTCTAATAACTCTTCGTTTTGATAAAACTTAAGTTCAACCCCGGCGAGGTTGGGTTCGTGACCGTTACTTCTGGTTGGTTCTAGGCTGTAGCCACTGATCAGGCCAGCCGCGTCGCGGTGAACTTTAGCGATACGAAATGGTCCTGATCCAACCGGCTCAGTGTTGTGTTGGCTAAAAGGGAGTTGTTCGATTGGTAACTTACTCCAGATATGATGAGGCATGATGCCTAAGGTAAAGTTTTCTATAAAGGGTGAGTAGGCTTCTTTGAGAATAATGTTCATCTCATATTCGTTTATGGTTTCGATAGAGACATCGTTCCAGTTTCCGCGTTGGGGGCTTTTGAGGGCTGGATCTTTCACTAATTCAATGGTGTAGATGACATCGCGAGTAGTTATCGGTGTTCCGTCGTGGAATTTGCGGTTAGTGTTGAGGGTAACATGGTACACTCGTCCATCTTCTGACACTTCAATTTTTTCGGCCAAGTCACCAATCAAGTTACCTTCCTGGTCAATCTTCATTAGTCCACTATATAAAAGAGCAACAGTATCTTGATCAGCTCTAGTAATCGATAAGGCCGGGTTTATAAAACGTGGTATTCCAACAATACCCTCAACCAGAGCTCCACCTTCGGCCGGGAAGAGGCGAAGAAAAGACTGGTTGATGGTAAGTGTGTAGTATAAACCAGAAATGATAGCGCCTAGGAAGAGAATGCGCAGTAACAGGCGATCACTTGGTTTAGCGGTTTCAATAACTCCAAGAAGTCGATCAAGCCAATAAAGGCGAAAATTCATAAGTAAAACACTATCTATTATTAGCTAAAGGTAGTGGTAGATCACCAATCTTCTGACTAAACGAAGAGGTTTAGGAAAGTCGCGATTGTAAAGAGGATAGCAATACCGGTCGAAAATTTAAACAGGAAAAGTTCCGCGCCACGACGCTTATGAAAGGCTGAGCTAAAGTTGTCGCCTCCAAAGGCGCCACCGAGGCTAGAACCACGCTGTTGTAACAAAATCGATGCTATGAGCAGAACAGAAAGAATAATCTGCACATAGGGTAGTGCTGGTTGCACTGCTTGTATGATCTCCATTACAGAGAAGTATAGCAGGGATGTGTAAAAATGCAAGAAAAAGTGGCCGCATTGGCGGCCACTTGGTTGAGCTAAATACACCTCTTCAACTTAGTTCTTTAAGCAAGAGGTGTGACTGAAGACGTTTCAATCTCTCGGTTATTTCTATCTGCTCCTTGGTTATTTTGGGTTTTTTTCTCTCCACAATCCAAACACCGTTTGTGAAAGACGAGATTCTTCTTTTCCTTATGGCAATGAGAAAAGGTTGTAAACGTAGATGTTTTGGAAGTAGGTCGAAGTCTAACCAGGCAAAATCAGGTTCCGGGGTTTTAAGTAACGATCTGATTATTTTTGATCGTTCTTTCTGGTAGGCTTTTTCTGGGAAGTGGGTAAGAAACTGGGCTCTCGTGTTGAGTGTTAGTATTGTGACATCCAGGCTTTCCAGAAAAGCTTTTACGTACACCGCTAGCTCTCGTGGAATGGTATCTTCTCTTCGCTTGAGAATAAATAAGAAAGCAAAAAACTGTCTCCTAGCGTCTACTGTGGAACTTCTGAATTTCTCTTCAGCAAAAAAGCTTCTGATGAAAGTCAGGACTCCTGGGTAAGGGAGTCGTCTGAGGCAGAGTTTTAGCTCACGACTTAAGTAGTCGTCGTACGTATTCCCGGGAATGTCATTCAAAGGGTTGCTCTTTGAAGAACAAATCATTGGTAAGAAAGGCGTGATCTCTTTTCTATAACCTGAAGAATCTTCCCTTACGAAGTTTAAGGCAGTAAGGATTCTTTCTTCTGTGTCACGGGAAGTTTTATTGAGCGTTAGCATTTCCTGTCGCAAAGAGGTTTTGATGACTTCCTTTACCCACCACCAAAGATCTTCGTCTGTATTCAGGAGACCCAGGTTCTCTCGGATAGCTTTTTTGGTCCTGTGTGACTCCCAGATATCAAGTCCAAACCAAGAGAGGTGTTCACTGTCTTCGATAAAGACAGTGATCAAAAGCATAACTTTCAGTTTCAGATTACTGCTTTCTCTCAAAAATTGAACACTCTTCTCTGGGTCAAGGGAGACTAGGGATTGTAGGGTTTCCCACCGCCTTTGATCTTTCTCGGTGACCGGGTCAAACCGCTCTTCGAACTGAGTGATTAACTCGGCTGCGAGTTCTTGGTTTTGACTCAAGGAGAGTCTCTCGATTGATTGGGCGAATTTCCTAAGTGCTTGGTCAATTATTTTCACTTTTATACTCCAGTCTGTTTTAAAGGTACATCCTTAACCAAGATACCTCTTTTCCAGTTGTCGTCAACTAGGAAATCAATTCTTAATATATGGAGGTGTTATAATCAAAACAATGTTCTCAACCCTAAGAAAAATTGTGACTTATCTGCAGGGGAATTTTGTATACAGTGTCTTTTTGATAATTTTAGCTCTGCTTTCCAGTAGTCTATTACTCTACGAAATATTCTTTTTAGTGGAAGGGGAACCAAGACAGGTGTCGTTATTGCGTCTTGACTTTATTATTGCGTGTCTACTATTTTCTGACTTTATTCTCGGTTGGTTGTTTAACACTAACTTCACTCGTCTTGGTTATCTAAAGAGTAACTGGTTAAATCTTCTCTCCTCGCTCCCAATCAGTTCTGATTGGGCGAGAGCGATGCGTATTTTGCGAGTAGTGAGAGCCTATCGGGTGATTCGTTCCGCGATCGATATTTGGACTATTAGCCAACGGTATCGTCGGACCAAGAGATAAGAAGTTTGTTTACATAAAATGAAAGAGCCCCCGACAAACTTCTTTCAACCAAGTTATTCACAAGGTCAAAAAAAATTTGCGCGGGGGCTCAAGGATTCAAGAAGAACAAGCCTTCAAGCGGTCAAGGATCAGAACTTCCTGCCAGCCGACAGACCCAGATCGCCGCGACGGTAGCCGGCCCAGTAGCAGTCGACGCCCAGACCCTCGGCATCGAAGCCACCGACGTAGACGCGGATACGGTTCGAGTCGAAGCTCGAGGTGCGGACATAGACATCGTCGAGCAGATAGATGTCGCTGACGGCCTTGTAGGTCGTCAGCGCCCAGGTCACCTCGGCGGCGTTAGGAACCATCATCGGCTCGGCGACGAGCGCCTTCTGATACGGCCAGGTCTTGTTGAGTGAGTCCTCGACCGGCTCCTTGCGGAACGCGATCCAGCACAGCGCCTCAACCTTGTCGGTACGGGCGAACTTCTCGCTGGCATCGTCGTACCAGCCGCGGTCGCCCTGGTCTGGCCCCTTCGAGTAGAAGTAGTCGGCGTGGATGGCCCGGACGTCGAGCATGCTCATCGCGGTCGGCGGACCGGCCACGAGCATCATGCCGTTGTCGCGGAGGGCTTCGAGGGTCGCCTGATCCGGGAGCTTGCGCCCTAGCTCGATGAGCTGGTCCTCGGTGTAAGCGAGTCCCCGGGCCGTGGCGATCTCGTCGGCGGAGATGAAATCCGCGTCGAGGATCGAACGGGACAGCGTGTAGTCCGGCAGTTTGGATGTGATCCTTGCGGTCATCATCTTTTCTCCTTACCCGAACCGTCGGGCGGGCGGCTTTCTCAGAATGAGACGAGCTTTTTAAGTCCTAGAATAAGGCACAAAAAGCTCGTCTCATATAGAAGTCAGTTTCAAAGAACATAACTGCATTATAACACAAAAACATAACATTTGTCAATAAAGTTTTGACACCACTTTTTTCTACCGTATAATACGCGCAACTACGGTGTGCTTTTTATGGTTGTAACTGTAGTGTAAGTTTATTAAATCTTTTGCTAAAAGCATAATCATCATATGTCAGAACAAACAAAATCAAATGAATGTCCTATCAAGCCACTGGGCGACAGAGTTATTGTGCGTCCCTTGGCTGAAGATGAGTCAGGTACGACTTCGGCCTCTGGTATTATCATCCCCGACACGGCCAAAAAAGAAAAGCCAGAACAAGGGGTGGTACTAGCCGTTGGACCGGGTAAATGGGATGAAGATGGCGAAAAACGATTACCGCTTGATGTTAAGGTGGGTGACCGAGTAATCTTTTCTAAATACGGTTATGATGAAGTGAAAATTGAAGAAAAAGAGTATTTTATTGTCGGGGAAAGCAGTATTCTTGGAGTCATTAATAGCTAATTAACGACAAACTTATGGCAAAGCAAGTAATTTATGGAGAAGAGGTAAAGAAAAAACTACAACGAGGAGTTGATACCGTAGCGAATGCGGTCAAAGTAACGCTCGGGCCACGTGGGCGCAACGTAATTTTGGATAAAGGATTTGGTGGTCCAACTATCACTAATGATGGGGTTTCGATTGCTAAGGAAATCACTCTCAAAGACAAGTTTGAAAACATGGGAGCGGAGATTATTAAGGAAGTAGCGACAAAGACTAACGAACTAGCTGGTGATGGTACGACAACCGCTACTGTTCTTACACAAGCGCTTGTAAACGAAGGTCTGAAACAAACTACCATGGGGCTAAACGCGATGGCGGTGCGTAATGGTATGGAGCACGCTGCTAAGGATGTGGTTGAGGCACTGCGCAACATGGCGACCAAAATCAGCTCGATCGATGAGATTAAACAAGTTGCGACTATTTCGGCAGAAAGTGTTGAATTAGGCGAAAAAATTGCCGAAACGATCGACAAAGTCGGTAAGGATGGGGTAGTGACAGTTGAGGAATCACAGTCATTTGGTATCGAGACCGAGCTAACTGAAGGTATGCAATTTGATAAGGGTTATGTTTCACCATACATGGTGACAAATCCGGAACGGATGGAAGCGGAATACAAAAATGTTCAAATCCTTTTGACCGACAAGAAAATCAGCTCGGTTCAAGAAATTCTTCCCCTGCTCGAGAAAATTGCGAAGACTGGGAAGAAAGAACTTGTGATTGTGGCGGATGACGTCGATGGCGAGGCCTTGGCGACTTTTGTCGTTAATAAACTAAAGGGTGGCTTCTCGGTCCTTGCGGTAAAAGCGCCTGGTTACGGTGATCGTAAAAAGGAAATCTTGGCTGACCTGGCGGTTACTACTGGAGGTCAAGTTATCTCCGAAGACGTTGGTTTAAAGATAGAAAATACTGAACTAGCGCAACTAGGAAGTGCTGACCGAGTAGTGGCGACTAAGGATAATACGGTGATCGTGGGAGGGGCGGGCGCAAAGACAGAGATTGATGACCGAGTTAAAGCTCTAAAGTCACAACTTGAATCGACTACATCAAAATTTGATAAAGAAAAGCTAGAAGAAAGAATTGCTAAGTTGTCTGGTGGAGTGGCCGTCATTCGAGTAGGAGCAGCAACCGAAACCGAAATGAAGTATCTAAAACTCAAGATTGAAGATGCAGTTAACGCTACGAAAGCCGCGATCGAAGAGGGAATTGTGCCTGGTGGTGGAACTTCGCTTGCTCGTGCTTCAGCGATTGTCGAGAAAGAGGTTCTCTCCAAGAAACAACTTGATAAGGAAGAACTAATCGGCTACAACATTGTCTTAAAGGCACTTGAAGTACCACTTAAGCAGATTGCTGATAATACCGGAAAGGTGGATGGATCGGTAATTGTGCAAAAGGTAAAAGACGCTGGTGGTAATGCTGGCTATGACGCGATGAAAGGGGAAATGGTCCCAGATATGATTAAGGCTGGTATCATTGACCCAGTTAAGGTAGAGAGGGCTGGCGTCCAACATGCTGTCTCGGCGGCGGCGATCCTCCTCACAAGCGAGTGCGCCATCGCAGATGAACCAGAGGAAAACAAACCCGGTATGCCCGATATGAGCGGAATGGGTGGTATGGGAGGAGGGATGTATTAGATAATTAATACGCATTATATACAAAACAAGCGAGTCCATTCTCGCTTTTTTGTATAGACTTTTGGTTGAGAAAATTACCAATAGGTGATAATATCTTTCCGCAAATGACTTTAAACTTGTTCTGCTTCTTTAGAGAGAAGTGGGCCTATTTCTTTTAAAGCCGTTAATTAGGTGAATTTTTAATCTTCGTTTTTATAACTATTTTCTTCTATGTCAACTGTTGTCACAAAAAAAACGAGTTTTGACGAAGCCCACGTTTTGCATACTTTGCGACATTATCTGCCTTCCCAGGGACCGCTAAAAGATTTCGTCCACCACAACACTCTTCATGCCTTTCAGGAGATGAAATTCTATGAGGCTATTTTTAAGGCTTCACAAATCTTTGGTTATCAAGTCACTTTTTCTCTGTCCGAATATCGTCAACTGTACTCACAAAAGCGTATTTCCGAAGATATACTTGATCGCGTTCTTAGGGAACGGAAGGGAGGTGAGTCGGTACAAGAATGGAAAGAAAAGACCCTTAAGCAAACTTACGATTGGAGTATTGAGGAGCGGGTTGGGAAGCTGCGACGAGAATGGAAACTTTTGTACTCGGTAGATTTGGACGATTTGGTACAGCCGTTACTCTTTCGAATTCTCTGCAGCTATCTGGATCAGGGTATTGCTATCTCTCCGTTTCCCTTTGAACAGACCGGACTTCTAAATGCTGTTCGTACCCTAGAACAAGGTAGCTTTGCCAGTTTTTTCAAAAGTAAGCGAGTTCTCGTCCTCCTCCAAGACCGTTCTTGTACTATAGAGCAATTACTCTCTATTTTAGTGGGAGAAAAGAAATACTTTGAGAACTATATATATGATCAACAATTTTCTCATCGGGGATGGTCGGGAATTGTAGCTACAGTAGAAGATCGTCCAGAAACTCTCTATTATCCTAAAAATATTTCTCTTCATGATCTTATTCATTTAGAACTTCTTCTTGAAATTGATGCTCTTGATCATGTCTTAGGGGAACAGTGGCAACCGCTTGGTCTAAAGACAAGTATGGAACCAGTAGATATTTTTGCTAACGTGAAGCCAAATGAAGTGCAAGAGGTCATCAAAATTTGGCAAGATGCTTTTGAATGGAGTTACTACGATATGGTGCTAGGGGGGATGCAAGTAGTGACAAAACAAAGATCCTCGGTGTCTTCTCCGCAACCGAAGAGTTTCCAGGCTATCTTTTGTATTGATGAGCGCGAATATTCTTTACGGACTTATATTGAAAGTGTTGACCCCAATTGCGTGACCCTTGGTGCCCCAGGATTTTTTGGGGTGGAGTTTTATTTTCGCCCTGCTCAGGCTAAATTCCATGAAAAACTTTGTCCGGCTCCAGTTACTCCAGGCTATCTTATAAAGGAGGTAGAAAAGGAAGGGAAGCATAAACGACCAAAAGAGATCATTTATAGCAAACATTCCCACACCTTTGTTCGCGGGTTTGTCTCGTCTTATTTCCTGGGATTGGCCTCTTTTGGAAAATTGTTTGCTAACTTACTCCGTCCGACCATGAGTCCGGCTATCGCTGATGCCTTTTCACACATGGATGCTAAAGGTGAACTCACCATTCTCCACAAGGGAGAAAGAGATACCGATCATAATCTACAAATCGGCTTTACGGTTGAAGAGATGGCTGTCCGGGTTGAAAAAATCCTCCGAGGGATTGGATTAACTAATAACTTTTCTCCACTCGTGTACTTACTTGGTCATGGATCTAGTAGTGCCAACAATCCCCATCATGGAGCACATGACTGCGGAGCGTGTAGCGGTCGCCCTGGAGCAGTTAATGCTCGTGTCTTCTCTTGGATGGCAAACTACGCCCCAGTCAGAGTGCTTTTGAAAGACCGGGGCATTGTTATACCCGATAGTACGCAATTTTTGGGTGGGTTACATGACACTGCCAGTGATGAAATTTCCTTTTATGATGAAGAGGTGCTTTCCGCGGGTAATCGGCAAGAGCACGAGAAAAATAAGCTTCTTTTTGAAAAAGCCCTCGATCTTAACGCCAAAGAGCGATCAAGGCGCTTTATGTCGATTAATACAAAGAATTCTCTTAAGCAAATAAGAAAAGATATTAAACGTCGCTCGGTCTCTTATTTTGAACCTCGGCCGGAGCTTGGTCATGGAACCAACGCCGTCTGTGTGGTAGGGAACAGAGATCTTACTAAAGACCTCTTTCTTGATCGTCGAGCTTTTCTTAACTCTTATGACTATACCAGTGATCCCGAAGGAAAGATTTTGGCTGGGGTTATCGCTCCTCTACCTGTGGTTTGTGGCGGAATCAACCTCGAGTACTATTTTTCCCGGATGGATAATTCCAAACTAGGAGCCGGGACTAAACTCCCTCACAACGTCATGGGACTAATTGGGGTTTCAAATAGTAGTGACGGTGATTTACGGGCTGGTTTACCACTGCAAATGATTGAAGTACATGATCCGGTGCGGTTGTTGATGATTGTGGAGCAAGATCCTAAAGTTGTACTTTCAGTCATTTCTGCTACTCCAGCACTTTACGAGTGGTTTATTAATGAGTGGGTACACCTGGTGGTGTATGACCCTCACACCACTTCTTTCTTTCGGTTTAATAACGGGGCCTTTGTTCCGTACACACCACTGGTGCAGGAGGTTAGTGTCGTAGAGGATATTAGTAAGACAATAGAGTCGGTTTCTGGAATGGAATCCAATTACATTTTGGATGCCACTAAAGAAAATATGCCCGTTCACCTTCTTAAGAAATAAAATTATATGACTTTTTCCTTAATTGAGTTACTGGTGTTGATTCCGCTTTTAGGATTCTTTTTCTGTCTACTTATACCTAGAAAACGGGAGAAACTTATTGCTCGTATCGCTTTCTTTAGTATTCTTACTGACTTCATACTTTTTATCCATTTTTGTACCTCCTGGGGAAGGCAAGGATTTATCGATATTTTCGAGCACGGGATCACTCTCTATAAAAGTGCCAACTATACTTTTGCGCTTGAGTTCTTTTTTGATTTAACGGGAGCAGTGTTTTTTGCAATGACCTGTATCACCACTCTTTTTGTCATGCGGTTTAGTACCTTTTATATGCACCGCGACCGAGGATTTAAACGTTTCTTTGCCACCATCCTCTTGTTCTTTTTTGGTTTAGGGCTCATTGTTTTTGCTGGTAATTTTGAAACCTTGTTCATTGGCTGGGAATTTATCGGAATTACCTCCTTCCTACTTATTGCATTCTATCGTGATCGTTATCTTCCTGTAAAAAATGCTCTGAAGATCTTTTCCCTCTATCGGATCGCTGATGCTTGTCTACTCCTGGCCCTGTGGTATGCACACCATGTATATGAAAAGAACATTAATTTTGCCGAACTTTCACAAGTAGTCAGTGAGTATGGTAATCATCTAACTATTCTCGGGGTTCTCCTCCTTCTTGTGGCTTTGGTAAAATCTGCCCAGTTTCCTTTCTCGTATTGGGTGCCAAGAGCGATGGAAGGTCCAACTACTTCCAGTGCTATTTTCTATGGGGCACTTTCGGTGCATATGGGGGTGTTCCTCCTTCTACGCACCTTTCCATTATGGGAAGGAAATATGACAGTGAGAGTCTCGGTTTTCTTTTTTGGGTTACTCACCGCTCTTATTTGTACCTCGATTGCTCGGGTCCAGTCTTCCGTTAAGACACAAATAGCGTACGCCTCAGTGACACAGATTGGTATCATGTTCATGGAACTAGCTCTTGGTCTACATGCCTTGGTTCTTATCCATTTTGCTTGCAACGCATTACTTCGTACCTACCAGTTACTTATCTCTCCGTCTATACTTAGTTATCTTATCCATGAGCAGTTTTACCACTTTGTTCTTCCGCCACAAAAGATTGGCAATAACTTACTCGGACGTCTTCGCTCGTCATTGTATATCTTAGCGATAAAAGAGTGGAACATGGATAGAATAATGTCGGACTATCTCTTTAGACCATTAAAAAAGATAGGGAGACTCACTCATTCGCTCAGTATTCCGCTCTTGTATGCCTTGTTTTTCCTCTTTTTTGCTACCGCTATGTTTGTGGTTACTACGATTGATTCAGCCTCAGAGACTTTTGCTCTGATTGGGAATATTGCTGTTGGTATAAGTATTCTCATGTACCTTAGGGCCTTTTCTGTTCAAGGAAATATGGAAACCGCTTGGAATCTCATTTTCCTTGGCAATCTGTACGGTAGCGCTTTTCTATTCTTTGCCACCCCCGAAAATCTCGCTCCGCTACTCATGTATGCCGTTGGTGTTGGAATCGCTTTTGTTCTTGGTTACTTTGTCCTTCACTACTTGCAGACTAAAGAGCAAGATAATTTTTCCTATTTCCATGGCCATATCTATGAGTATAGTCGTTTAGGGAACTTCTTCTTTATTATCTGTCTCTGTTTTATAGCTTTTCCAATTAGTCCGTCCTTTTTGGGACAAGATATTCTTCTTAGTGCTATCCATGGTGAACATTGGCTGCAGATTGTTCTCTTTGGTATCGCCTACCTGACTTCGGGTATCGCCATCATTCGTCTTTTTGCCAAAGTATTTTTTGGACCACACCAGAAAACCTATCACGAGGTGGCTTATAAATCCTCTTAATACTCTAAATTCGAGGAGAGTTACTATCTGTAGAGAATAAAAAAGAACCCCGCTCGGCGCAAATGCGCGAGGCGGGGTTTTTGAATGGTGCCTTTGTTTGGTCAGTCAGTAACGTCATTACAAAGACCAGCCCCTTTCAGATCTGTCAGAGAGAGACTTTCCCATGTTCGGCGCTCGACGTGGTAAGTTCTTCGCCGGTCTGGTTCGTAGCAAATATGAAGCCATGCTCTCACATCTCTGATACCAAGTGGTTCGACATACTCTCGGACTCGGCGCTTTCCCCTGATCAAGAGATCGACCTGCTGATCGATTGTCAGACCGTGTGTTCGTGCCATGCCACAGGGTGCGTGGGCATACAAGATCACTGCTTGGGGCTGCTTCAATTTGATTGCCATCTCTAGATGTCTCAACAGAACTTCTCCGTCAGGCACGTAAGTCCCGTCTTTCTGTATGAGTAGCGGCGATTCTTGAGCCAAGAGCATAGCCCCTCCGTTTAATGCAAGAGGGTGATGCATCGGCTCTTCTTCACCTTGGCATATTTTTGCGTGGTGTTCATAGAGTTCCGGCAATTGGTGTCCGTCTGGACAGACAATCATCGCTGATCGGCATACTCCAAAAAGTTTCTCGAGACTTACTTCTTTTAGTGCGCCGAGATTACGGAGTGCTCTTACACACGCCATTTCTTCCGTTGATAGGGAGAGCATGTATTGAATCTCCAGTTAGGTAACTAAAATTACGACTTGGATGAATGGAAGGAACAGTACAACTCGTTGTGTTGCTTCAAGATTTAGAGAATTTTAGGCCGAATCACAAGTGGTTCGGTACTAAAGGTCTGGAAACCTTGGATCACATGTTGCTTTGGATTTAAAATCCAAGGCTAAATACTACTACCGCGCCTAATTACCGTCAATCCACTTATACAGGTAAAATAGTTAAAAATAAAGTTACCCTGACTCTGCATGAATATGTCAACAAGAAATAATTAAGGAGAGATGGTAGCTGATATGATCAAGGCTGGTATCACTGATCCAGTTAAAGTTGAAAGAGCTTGTGCAGCACGTTGTTTCGGCCGCGGCGATTCTCCTCACAAGCGAGTGTGCTATTACTGATGAACCAGAGGAAAACAAACCCGGTATGCCCGATATGAGCGGAATGGGTGGTATGGGCGGAGGTATGTATTAAAATACATTAAAAAAAGCTGACAATTGTCGGCTTTTTTGTTTTTCGGAATATTGACTTTTCATCTAAATCTTATGGTATAATACCCGCACAAGGGTTTATTTAGTTATTTATTTTTTGAAATTTATATGACCATGATAATTATAGGAATTATTGCCGTCTTGGCTCTGTATGTAATTTTTGCATACAACAACTTCGTTAAGTTGGTACAACGTACCAAAGAAGCTTGGGCCGATATTGATGTCCAACTCAAGCGTCGTTACGATCTTATTCCTAACTTGATTGAAACCGTTAAAGGTTACGCTGCTCATGAACGAGGAGTATTTGAAGAGGTTACACAAGCTAGAGCTAAAGCTACACAAGTCCACGTTGATCCTTCAAACATCACAGCTGAACAAATCACCGCAATGGCCGGAGCGGAATCGGCTCTTGGTGCTTCGCTAGGAAAATTGCTTGCCGTGGCTGAAGCTTACCCAGATCTAAAAGCCAACCAGAACTTTGCTCAACTACAAAGCGAACTAACTGACACTGAAAACAAGATCCAAGCTGCTCGTCGCTTCTATAACGGTAATGTGCGTGATCTAAAGATTGCACTTGAATCTTTCCCATCTAATGTTATTGGTAACGCCTTCAACTTTAAGGCTGAGGAGTATTTCGAACTAGCTGAAAATAGCGTTGAAAAGGAACCAGTTAAGGTAAGCTTCTAAATTCTCTTGGCTTTTAGCCAGATAATGAAAAAACTACTACTTCTACTTAGTCTCTGCCTTTCTCCCTTTGCTTTTGCCTCAGCTGAAAGCATCAAAGACTTTAGTATTGACTACACTGTCCGTGAGGATGGTGTAGTTTTGGTAGAGGAGAACATTCTCTATGATTTTGGTCCGGAGTACCGTCACGGTATTTTTCGAACTCTAGAGCGTGGACATCCACAAGAATCTGGCGTTTGGTACAAGGAAAGGAAGGTCGATATTGAGGTGAAAGAGGTGAGTCTAAATCAGAATTACGTCCCGTACGAAACTACTGGTAGTAGAAACGAACTTGAGATAAAGATTGGTGATCCCGATTCCACAATTACCGGTGAACAGTTGTATCGTTTGCGCTATGAGCTTAAAGGAGCCTTATCGTATGGTACCGCTGGGGCCGAGCTATATTGGAACGCTACGGGAAATGGTTGGCCAGTACCGATGGAAAAAGTCGAGGTAACAGTGCGTGGCGAAAACATTGGCCTACTAAAGTCACAATCAGCCTGTTATGCTGGTCCCTTTGGTAGTGATACTCCTTGTACAGAAATAAGAAACGAAGGAGAGACAGTCGTCTTTGGGGAGGAGGGACTACAAGTGAACGAAGGACTGACAATCGCTACTGAAATTAATGATACTAAGGTAGCCTTTCTTTCCACGGAGCAAGTATCATATCTGCCACTAGGGTTTATTTTAGCTACGATTTTTATCATCTACTTGGCGATAAAAGTGTATCGATTCCGTCGTGAATTTAAGAAAGACGTACCAATAATCGCTCAGTATGAACCTTATTCTGGTTATCTGCCGATGTATTCTGGAGTTTTGATTGATGGTCGTCTCGATCCTCGTGACATTACGGCTGGCATTCTTTACCTAGCCGAACAAGGATTTATCAAAATCAAAAAAACTGAGAAGAAAGTGTTATTTATCTTCAATACTACCGATTATGAAATTGTACTTTTGCGTCCGCAAAGTGAGATTCCGACGCAGTTTTTAAAAACGCTAATGGGTCTGCTGTTTGAAACGACTGATCCGATCGAAACTAAAGTATTACTTTCTAGCTTAGTTACTAAAAAAGCGGCAAATTTTGTCTTAATCCATAGTCTAGAAAAAAATCTAAAAGACGACATTAGAGCCAGTGGGCTAACTACCAACAAACTAAATCAGTGGAGCCCTACTAGTTCCCTCATCACTGCTCTAATTGTGGCTTTTTGCTTATTCTTCACTACGGTAGAAAATGGTGTTGGGGTTATTGTCTACCTCCTGCTTCCAGCCGTATTTCTAGCGGCTACGGCTAAAATGGATCGCAATACTAGTAAGGGGTATGAGGTAAAAAACCACTTGGAAGGTTTCAAGTTATTTCTCTCTGTCACTGATAAGGAGCGTTTTGATTTTCATAATGCTCCAGAAAAAAGTCCGGAGTTGTTTATGAAGTACCTACCCTATGCTGTCGCTTTTGGTGTTGAAGAGAAGTGGGCCAAAGTGTTTTCCGACCTTACCATACCTAATCCTGATTGGTATGAAGGTAGTGGGGGAATCGCTAATTTTTCCGCGGTGGCTTTGACTTCCGACATCTCGGCTTTTTCTGGTAGTTTCTCCGCTAGTTCTGGTACTAGCGGTTCTTCTGGCGGTGGAAGTTCAGGGGGTGGCGGCGGAGGAGGTGGAGGGGGAAGTTGGTAATTTATAGTTCAGCAAAATTTGTTATAATACCCACATGGCAACAATATACACACAAAAGGATAAAAATATTCGAAAGACTTGGTACCTGATGATCGGCTTTCTAGTCGGAATCATTGCGATTGGCTACGCAGTTAGTTGGTATGTTGGTTCTCCGGAGCTTTTATATGTCGCGGTAGTCTTTGCGCTCCTTATGAATGTTGGAAGCTACTGGTTTTCCGATAAGTTGGTCCTTAGTATGACGGGGGCTAAAGAGGTATCAAGGACCGAAGCACCCGAACTCTATAATATCGTCGAAAACTTAGCGATCACTTCTGGTTTACCAATGCCAAAGGTCTATGTTGTAAATGACCCAGCCCCCAATGCTTTTGCTACTGGTCGTGACCCAGAACATGCGGTGGTGGCGGCAACTTCTGGACTTCTGCAGATCCTTGATCGTAACGAGCTTGAAGGAGTGATGGCCCACGAAATGTCACATATCGGCAATCGTGACATGCTGGTGATGACGGTGGCGGTAGTTCTGGCTGGTTTCGTCGCTATTCTTGCGGACTTTCTTTCACGGGCGGTGATGTTTGGCGGTGATCGTGATCGACATCCGATCTTTCTTATTCTAGGTATTGTGGGGATTATCTTGGCACCGATTGCCGCTGAACTTATCCGCTTAGCAATTTCAAGAAAGCGAGAGTACCTAGCCGACGCTTCCGCTGCCCTCCTGACTCGTTACCCTGAAGGATTAGCTTCAGCCCTAGAGAAGATATCTAACTACGGTCACCCAATGCAAAAAGTCTCGCATGCTACCGCTCATCTCTTTATTTCGGATCCTTTCGGGGGAGAAGGGAAGAAGAGTATTGGTCAAAAGATCAACAATCTTTTTGCTACCCACCCACCAGCTGCTGATCGTATTAGGATTTTAAGGGAAATGGGGAAGTAGTATTATGAAGGAAACTGTTAGTAAAAATGGTGAAGGGGACGAGAAGATGGAAGGGTTTATTAATTTGCCTGTAAATGAATTTCTTCGGCAGAGATTGACACAAATGTTGGAGAGTGACAGAGATAAATTAAA
>JACCDR012055788.1_pt1 | contig 75961 bp, 104 predicted proteins | sample 7446431 | NCBI WGS metagenome assembly JACCDR01 (sample SAMN15323443, study PRJNA562643) | freshwater metagenome | isolation source: river surface water | place: USA:Blue River Watershed | collected 2017-08-17
AAATTACATAAAATATAATACGGGATTGTTTTCAAATAAATTTATATGTAAGAAGTTTAATATAACACCACAAAAATTATATAACCTTCAAAAATATTTAGGTGTAAATTTAACAAGTTCAATGTATGGACATGATTATTTAACTCTTAACAGGATTCAAGAACAATTAAATATATCTAAAAGCCTTTTGAAGTCACTTTTGTCATCAAATATATTTAAATCAAAAAAAATAGGTAGATTTACAGTTGTAGAGTTTGAAGAGTTTGAACAGATACAACTGTTTTTACTCCAATATATCAGGCTATCAGAAGTAAAAAACATACTTAATATGAGTTGTCAGCCTTTGATTTTTCATTTAATCAATGAGAATAATATAGAAGTAAAAAAAATAAATAAAAGATTGTTTATGTATAATAAAGAACAAATAGTGGAACTATCAAAAAAGTTAGATAAAAAAGATTATTTAACAGTCCCCGAGTTTGCGTCAAAGATATTTTTCTGTAAACAAAATGTTTATAAAATGATAGAAAATAATACTTTAGAATATATAAAGATAAAAGCAAAAAAAAGAGAACAGATATTTATACATAAATCAGAAATTAAGAAATTTCATGGTTAATTTTTCGTTCTCTATTTTTTCTATTAACACATATTTTGCAGTACTTTTTCTTTATAGAATCCAAAAGCATATTATTATGGAACTCTAAAGAATATCTCTCTCTATGGCAAGAGTTACATCTAATCTTTTTTGATTTAGACATTGTTAACAATGCTTGTTCTATGTTTTTTAACTTATTAAGAATATCTTTAATCATTATTTCAATCCTTTAAAAATTGGCATTAATAAAGAAACAATAATAGCTAAACCAAAAGATAAAAACGGTACAACATAAGCAAGGAACTTTTCTATTGATTGTTTTGATTCTTTGTACATTTCTATACTTAAAACCCTTTGATTTAATGTGTCTATATTTTCATTTATTTTAGTGTACTGTTTGAAATCTACTTGCAAAATATTTATATTTTCGATAATCTCAAAATTTATTTTTTCGTCTATTTCATTTATCTGTTTCTTTAAAGTCTGAACATCGTTATACATAGAATTAATTCCTTCGGTTGCCTTACCTTCAATTAAATTCTCTATTTTATTAACCTTTATTTTTAGATCATTGAATAGATCAACAAGTGAAACAATATTACTTATTAATGTTTCAATATCTCTAGTTGTTTTTTCATCTTTAGCCATTTTTTAAACTTTCAAAACTACTATTAATTTTTTTTATTGAATCTGATAAATAACTATTTCCCTTTATGCTATCAACTAAAGAATTTAAGTAATTATCATAATTGCTTTTAATATTTTCTTTTATTTGAATCGCTTTATCAAGTTTTGATCTAGTTCTTAATGTTGTAAATAATAAACTTCTATCATTATCATCAATAGGTAGATTAAGCATAGCAGTGACCAATTAATTAGAATGATTTTAATTGCTTAAGTAATTTCACTTTGGGCAAAGAAGTTAAGAATTTACAGTTTTGAATCATACTAGCTAATACAATCTTTGTATCATTATTATCTATCGTTATCTTATCTGTTTTCATTTGAGGCAAAATATCATTAATCAATGCCAAATATTTAAACTCACAATGTTGTTCAGGAGTCAAAGATGATAAAACCCATTTCATAGCAACTCTATTTGTTAATAAAACGGGTTTACCATCAATGTCATAAGATTGCAGGTTATTATCATCAATGTCTTTTAATACTTCTTCAAGGTTTATTTCTATTGGTTCAAAATTCATAAATTAACTCCAAAAATATTATATTAAAATGATAATAACATAAAAAATATATTTCAAATACTAAGGATTAACTCTATAAGCATTACCTAAAGCAATTTCACGCCAATTACTTCCATCATAGATATATATACCCAAAGGATTGTTCCTTAATCCTGAGCCAACAGTTTGAGTATTGCTTACTATTTGGTTAGACTCAATAAAAGCTAATTCACCTTTAACAGGAGATATTGGTAAAGCATGTTGAGGGTTACTAAAAGTAAATTTAGGTTCTAATAATAATTGAGATTTGTTATTTGCATTTAACATTATTCCCACTGGATTATTATTATATCTAGTACCTGCTATTGATGAGTTCTCTATGAATGAACCATAAACATTGCCATTACCATAAAAACCATTAGATGAATTAATAGCCCAAAAAGCATTAGTAGCATTACTAACAATTAAACCAGCACCGCCACCTGCATTATTTGTAGAACCTAAAGCAATACCGCCACCGCCACCACTTGAACTACCACTTATAACAATGTTTTTTCTACCACTTCCATCTGTAGCAGTTTCTTCTGTTACTGTTATACTTCCCGCACCTCTTATTCCTTTTGAGAATATTTGAGTATCATTACCAACTTTTTTAAATACAGTCTCAAAAGCACCGCTAAAACTTCCATTACCTAAATTCATATTGGCTACTATTTCAATATCAGTTGAACCACTTAGACCTGATATAACAGAACCATTAACATCTCTATAATTGAAATTAATATTAGTACCCTTCAATAAACCTCTTATAGTTCCAGTTGTTGATGTACTAGAAACAACTAAAGGTGCTTGATTATTAGTTGTTCTAGCATTGACAATACTAAAACTTCCACCAAAACTTAATGTTTGAAATTGTAGATTTATATCAGTGCCGTTTATTTGACTGATAACTAAACCTTGACCAACGCTAGGCATAGTTATATTAGTAGGAAAATTTACTTTATAACTTAATGGGTTAATAGGTCTAGGAAAAACATAATCGTTTACGTCTACTTTTTTATTGACACTTGGTGTGCTTAGTAAAATATCACCAGAACTATTAATAGATGTACCTTGAATACCTGATTGTATATTAAGAAGTTGATTAGATATGATTCCTAAATCAAAAGCACCGCCACTTACAATATTAAAACCTTTTGTCTCAAGATTAGCACCTAAAAACGAGTTTAATCTATCTATTTTTACGGTATTATCACCCAAAATATTTGTATTTGTTATTTTATATACTAATGGTCTGATTATTTCATAACTAACGGTATCAGTTGTTAAAATATCAGGTATAACATCATTTAAAGTCAATGTATTAGCATTAGAAACAAATGCTATTAATACAGTATATGTATTCCCATTTATAGTTATTCTTAAGTAAGATTGATTGACACCTATTTGTGGATTAGCACCAAAATTAATTCCTGCTCCATTGTCTGTGAATGTATTACTACTAGGTTGATTCGTTAATGTTGTGTAATTAACAAGAGGCCTAATCTGTTGATTACCACCAAAAACATCTAAATCACCGCCTAACTGTGGGCTTAAATCGTCAACTAATGCAGTCAAACCACCACCACTACCGCCAAAGTTAATCGTTGCAGTGCCTAAAGATTCGGTTACAGTGAAGCCTGCACCGAAACTAAACGCCTTTATATTATTATATGAATTTAAACCATCTGTAACAGGTATTTGTAAGTCACTATCGATAAAATTAGTTCCATTATGTCTTAAATATTTTCCAGAAGGAGTATTACTAATCAAAACATTTTGAATATCGTTTAATTGAAGTTTCCTATTAATAAACTCAGTGCCATTATGTATCAAAATTTGTTTATCTAATATATTCGATATATTAACATCACCTGCATAAGATAATAAGAACTGTTTATTTACAAAATTATTTGTTGCACCTGTAGGATCTATAATTAAAACATCATTTATTTGTTTATTTGATATAACAACATTATTAAGATCATCAATAAAATTGATATTACTCGAGCCTTGACTGCTAACATTAACAATACCGCCCCCTAAACTGTAACCTATTTTATGATTTGTAAGAGTAGAAGTTATTTTACCGCCTAAAGTTGTTGATAAATAAACATCTTGACCTCTAGGTATTGATGTTTGCATATCAATACAGCCGTCAATTATTACTTTATTCTCACTTAATTTAGCTATACCTTTCCATTTACTTTCATCTCCGATAATACTTAATGCTGGATAAAACTTTCCATTAGCATTCAAATAAACAACATCATTATTGACTACAGAATTGTGAAATACAGCATTCTTTATATATCTTTGACCTTTATATGTAAAATCAACATCATTAACAAATATACCGTTATAATTTAATGATGATTGAATATCAGGGTGTGCATTAGGATTGATATTATGGTCTTCTATTTCAAAAGATTGAGTATAAGTAAAATTCAAAACAAATGTACTCATATTTGTAATAGTTAATTGACCTCTTAACTTTGTTTCACCTGTAAATTGATATAACAAAGGTGTAGGTGTAAACTGACCTAAAGCATAAAGATAATATTTCGATATTTTTAAAACACCACTACCACTACTCACAAATGTTAAAGGAATATCAGCAAGTGCGTTTGCTTTTGTTAATGCTATTTGGACTCTATTTAAACCTTTTTTTATGATATAAAAGGTTTTGTTTTGAGTGATGTTGTTAGGAGTAGTACTAGGCATTACAGCACCGTCACCTAAGTTAAACCTTATCTCTTTACCTGTACTTGTTTCTAAGTAAAACTGATTATCTACTATTAATTCATTATTAGCTAAATCAACAGTATAAATAAATCCATTACCCTCTGCAAAAAGATATAACTCATTAATGTTTTTATTAGATGAAATAATATTACCTAACGGGTCTAAAACATTCGGTGGTATAGATAAATTTATCTGTCTTGTTTGATTGTCCACAGGCACGCTACCTGATATTGGTAGATATGCAAACATAGGGTTAATACTAGAAATATCTCTTGATACTTCATAATTGCCTAATGTTTCGGAAACACCAAAATCAACAATTTTTACATACCAACCGTTTATAACAGCAGATTGACTCTCAAGAGAACCTTCATCTGTTAATAAGGACTGTAAATTTGACATTTATTTTTACCTCTTAAAATGCAACCCACTCAGGTTGAGCATCATTATAGTTATTGTATGTTGACACATGTCTTCTATTTCTACCATTTATATCCATAGTGTAACAGGTCGTATATCCCAAAACACTTTCAGATGTAAAGTACGCAATATTTTGACCATCAGGACTAAAACTCCAAGCGTAAGCACTAGCACTATCGCCCTCTATTTGTCTTAAATTACCACCTGTATTTGTCATTGTAAATATTTTAAATCTATGACCTAAAGGTGTTGTTACCCTTCTAGAAAAAACAATCATTGTATTTTGTCTGTTATATCTAGGATAATAAACATCTTCGGGTGTAGCAAAAGATTGTACGGTTAATGGATTGCTACCATCAATATTCATTATCTCAATAAATTCTTGTCCTGTTGGGTTATGGACTCTTTTTGCTACTATTTTCGTTCCATCTGGGCTTAAATCTATTGCTAAATAACCTGAATCAGCAGTATCTTTAACTAAAACTTCATTACTTAAAGCATTTGTTAATGGATTAATTGTTGATTTATATATTGAATATAATCCCGTAGCACCGTTTACTCTACAATAAAATAATTCTGTTGCATCATTTTTTATTGTTGGTGAATAATATGCTGGTCCGATCTGATTTAATATTACAGGATTCCCACCGTCTCTATCAGCCACAACAACGCCCACATTAACCCAAGCATAAGTTATCTTAGTTCCGTTTAATGTATTATTATTTGATACTAAAGCCTTTAGATCATACAGTCCATTATTACTAGTTTTAAAACTTGTGATATTTTGAAATTTAGGCGTTGCTTCATAATAATCATAACTAGCTGGATTATTAAATCTAGTACTAGCGAATAATATTTTTTCGCCACCTGTTAATATACTTGGATCTCTGACTATATTATATGTAGAATTAACCTCTACACCACTTCTAGCCTTACGATACAAATAGGCATCATAAATAATTCCCTCAAACTGAGGATCATTCAACGAATAACCAAAAGTAAAAGGTGTTGTTGCTGAATTAAATAAAATTGCGTTACCAACACTAGCTAAATCACCATAAGTTCCTGCTTGTGCAATAATATCAAATTGAACTGATACGCCATTTACATACAGTAGTAACTCATTTGTTGAGTCGTTCCAAGTGTATTCAAAATGAGTAACATTTTCTGTTGCAGCACTTTGGTCTGTAGTTCTAACAAATAGATTTATATTACTTGCGAAAAATAATCTAAGATATATATAACCGTTTCTTACAAAACAATATAATGTATTATTGACAGCATTAGCCTCTGGATTGTTTAGAGGGTCTCCTTTATGGAATAATACATAATCTGTCTGCAATTCTTTGGGTTTAAATGTTATGCCTATGCTATGATTGCCTACCCAATTAAGAGTAGCGTTAGGTGGAATTTGTTGATATTCATTAACAAATTCATAAGCAAATCTAGTAGGACTTATATGCGATGGTAACCAAGCCATGTATTTACCTTGCCTTATTGTATAATTTTATAATTTCACTTTGTTTTAATTCTATATCATAGAAAAATAAGTTATCAACTTTTGAATTTAAGGACTGATTAGGATCAAAACCACCACCAACTGAGTCCTGATCTTGACCTACTATTAATCCATTGATTTCTGTTGAGATAGCACCAGGATAAAAATCAGCTACCGCTCTTAACTCTCCATCTATATACAGGGTTATTATATTATTGTTTCTAGCTATTGCTACATGATGTTCACCTGTTTCAAAATCAGATTGACCATTATATGTGCCTGAAACAGCATTAATAGAAAATGAGAAAAATTGATTAAAGAATAGACCTCTAAAACCCTTAGCAAGTGGATCATAAACAAAAGATAATACTTTCGGTTGTGCTGATATTGCTATGCTTAAAAGACTGTGAAAATCTATATTAATAGCATTAAGATCAAACCAACCACAGTAAGTAAAATTTGTTACTCCGTTTAAAACACTGTGAGGTATAGATAAATAATCATTTATACCTAAATCTAATCTATTGCCAACAAAAGAGCCACCAAAAACAGTTGCGTTAAAATTATTCCCTGAATAATCTAATGCGTCCGTGTTTAATTTATACCATGCTCTTAAATTTTCGGGTTGAGGTATGTCGCCCGTTAGTATTATTGCTGAATCGGGGGCATTGCCTAAATTATTGGTAACAGTTAAACCTATTCCATTAGTATATTGATAATTAAAAACTTCTTTAATAATATTGCTAGATACAATATTTGAGTCATTGTTTAATAAAGAATCGTCACCAATTATTAAGCCTGTGTTCTCTGTATATTTATAATCAAATAACCTTTTATCTGTATTACTGCTAATAATATTTGAGTCATTATTTCTAACAGAAGAATCACTTATTATTAACCCACTTCCATCTGTATATTCATATTCAAATAAATCACCTCTGTCTATTACAGAGTTTATTATATTAGCATCATTATTATTTACTGATAAATCCTGTATAGGAGTTGAATCAGGTGAGTATAAATATCTAAAAGTAGCAGTAGGATCATTTTCTGTTTGTATTATAAATGAATCATTAGCATTATCAGAATCATCTGTTACTTTTAAGCCTTGACCATCTCTATATGGATAATTAAATAAATCAAGATTACCTAATAATGGTATTTCAAAATTCATGTCAAACTCATAGATTTGATCTGAGAATCCACCGCCACCTGAATACGTTTGAAGTAATTTAAACGGTAAAATATCAATAACAAGTGTAGACAATGGATATACATAATTTCTTAAAAACGTATTCAGATTACCAATAGTAGTATTATTAACTGCCGTTATTGGTACGGTTATATCTAAATCAAAAGTATGAGGTTCACCTTTAGGGCTCTTTTCATACCATAAAGTATCTGTGTAATCATAACCTAATAGATCTAAAACTAACTGCAAACCTTTTCTAGTACCTTTTAAAAAGTGAATAAGTTTAAGATAACTTATTAATGTTGATAGTTTAGAAGTATCCAAAATACTTGCGTCTGCTAAATATTCATAACCAAACTCTTTTAATAATAGATATAAATGTTTATCATCTAGCTTATTGTAATCTGTGTACTTACCAACCATAGGTTTTAACTCTTGATCTATAACTGCTATTTGGTGATTAAGTAAATCAGATATTTTTATAAAAGCGTCTTCTTTTTGCCTTGCTTCAGGCAACATTTCTAAAGCATTTAACTCAACGTAAAGTGGATTTAGTATTTTCCACTCACAAGTACCATCTAAAACTAATGTGTTTATATTCCTATTCCAAACGGGCTCAAAGTTTCCAGTTTCACCCTTAAATGTACACTTTAGGATAAAATCAAAATTAATGTTTATATAATTGTTTCCACGTCCATTATCAGAGAAATTAAAAGGCAAAATATTATTTATCGCATTTTCTCTTGTTGAATGTAAACTAATTCTAGGTGATACACTTTTTCTTACGTAATATTCACCTATTAAAGAAGTTGGTAGAACATCGTCTGTAGTGAAAAATACTTTGTCTCCATTCTTTAGATTATTCCATAGATTTTGTTCTGATAATTCAATTAAATTTAAAGACACAACGTTGAATAAAGCTTTACTTGTTGGTTTAACATAATTACCAACATTCTTGTTTTGATTAGGACTCCATTGTATAAAATCTTGTAGAATTATTGCCATATTAAATTACCAAAGCTTAAATCAAGATATTCATTCCATTGAATATCAATATCTCTTATATCTTTATTTCTACACTTCCAAACAAGATAACCTATTATATCTAATGGTCTGATAGCCACCCATAATACATCATTATCGATTGTTTTTATATCTTGATTTAGTGTTTGATTCCAACTAGGTTCGAATAATCCAGATGTACCCGCTTGAACACATTTAAATATGAACGGGCTAGGCGTATTCAATGTTTTAACATAATCACCAACGTTATAGCTAAACTGATCTTGCCATGATAATAAACCTTCGATAAATAAAGTACCATCACTTAAAGGAAACTCACTATTATTAGCACTTGTTATTCCTGGTTTCATACACTCATAAATAAGTCCATTATCAGGAACTAATTTAATAAAATCGCCTCTAATATATGAATTACCTATCACTCTTGATGATACATCTAATTGAACTCTTGCAATTTGTATAGGAGATTGATTTGTTCTAATATTTTCTATCCTTACTAACTCATGTTCTATTTGATCTAAACTTAAGTTATGTTCTAAAGATGATTCACGGAGTTTAAGCCTAGTATTATCTCTAGGCGGTAAATTGTCTTTATGTTCATAGGCTAATATTTCATTTACATCATTCATTACATTTGATATATCCACACCTGTATATTGCTTAAGTGTAATCAAAAGTTTATAACTCACTTGGATAGGATCTAATATTGATTCTATAAATACACCATAATTAGTTAAATCATTTAGTTGTGAAATGTAATTAGTTTTTTCGGTATTTGTAAGCAATGTTTTATCAGTTTTTACATATGTTAGTTGAACTAAAGCAGGAGATAGATCAAATCCATTTGTATCTGATAAAGTACCGCCACCTAATATTTTGAAGTTCTTTTTAAAATCATTACGACCTCGTATTTTGCCTTGACTCTCAAAATATAGAGGTGCATTAATTGATATAGATAAAATATCTTCCATATCTCTATATGGAATTAATACTTGAGTATCATTACTAGTTGGATTAATTGTTGTTGGGTAAAATATGCCGTAAAAAAATGTTACTTGTGATAAATTTAATTCATAGTCTAAATCCTTTGCTTCAATATACTCTAAAGTAATAATAGAGCCTGAGTCATAATAATATTGACTACCTATTCTATTTAAATACATTAAATCTATGCTAGTATATGGATTTGTTATTGCTATGAACTTATCATTCTCTAAATCTAGAATCTTACTACTAAAATCTATCTCTTGAATTACATTATTTGTTTCAATAAATAACCTAATATCTTCACTTACATTTTGTTCAACAAATCTAAATAGATCTAAATCACTTGATAATGCCGTTAATGTTGCTGTTTTTTTATCACCAACGATACAATCGATATATGTTAATTGGTTTTCTAAAAATGTTTTAGTTTCTAATGCAATAAGACTAGTATCTTTTATTATTCCAACAACATCAAATTTATTAACAGTAAGAGTTTGATTAGGTAATACTTTTAACCTTACTCTTGAATTAGTTGGTCTCTTAGCTGAATAACCTAAATTATTAGCAAGCCCTATAACAGATGATATTAAATCAGCTTCATGTAAATATGCTTCTTTTCTTTCTAATAAAACACGTCTTAATAAATGAGCTGATACTATTGCATTTAGTTCCAACTCAATACTACCTGAACTATGATTGTATCTATCACGCCAAACATTAGAATCGGGTTTACTGTCTAAATATGCTATCTGTTCATTTTCTATTTGAGTAAAAGTAATTGATTGAGGATCTAATTCTGTCATTATCTGAATATCTCACCTATAAATTCAAATTGTTTATCGCTAAGAGAATCTATTGTAAAGACTAGTTTTAATTTGTACTTATTTACATCTGATATAATTTGACTGAGTGCAAAAACAGGCGTTATTCTTGGTTCTTGTTCTCTTAATTGAGTTATCAAATCAGTTTTTAATTGAAAAGCTCCAATATCATCAAAGAACTCGAAAATATAATCAGATGTATTGAAACCTAATTTATGCTTATATCTACGCTCACCAACATCAGTTGTTATAAAGTTGTATAAGGCTTGTATAATAGCTTTTTGATCTTTTGTTAGACCAAAGTCGCTAGTTATAGTATTTATATCTGTGTATATTGCTATTTTCATATAAACTATCTAAACAAAAATACTTTATCGACTAATCTATATTACTTTAATTTTAGAGTAAATTCTATTTTGCTTTAGTTTGATTAGTGAAATTACTATTATCTAAGAAATTATTTAAACCTGCTACAACTGCATTAGCAAAAGCAATAGTTGCTGGATCAATACTTGCACTTCCTAAAGCAGTATACAATGGCAATAAAAACTGTAATAGTGCATTATATTTTAAGTCCAAATGATCTTTTGTAACTAACTGTTTATGACCTGTTGAGCCAGTACCTAAAAGTATATTAGAACTATCCACTTGGTACTTATTCAAAACTTCTATTATATATTCTTTTAAAGCTTTATCTGTTAATTTACCATCTTTATCTATCCTTCTTTTATAGCCACTAAAAAAACCATGTTCTATAAATTTATCTACTAAATTATGGACTTCATAGTTATTTATCTCATCATTCCAACCTTCCACATTAGGATAATTAGATTTAAATAAAGGAGAATAACCTTGAATATCAGAATGGCTTAAAGTATTCTTTTTATCTTGCCAATAGCCTGTATAAAACAAAAAATATGGTTGATGGTCTTCAAATTCTATTATTAATTTTTCTTCTAATTTTGGTACTTTAAGAAATTTACCACCAAAAACATTTGTCGACATTTGAGGGTAACACCACGGTAAATTCTCAATAGAACCTTCTAAAACATTTTTAATTCTTACTTTTACTCTACCTATTTTTTGAGGATCATCATTTGAAACAACAATACCTAATTGCTGTTTTTTTAAGTCATCTTTTTTCTTTAAATGTTCCATTAAACTAAAGTGCATTATCTTAAATTACCCTTTGGTTGATTTATATTTTCCTTACTTGCTTCGCACATTGTTATATATGATCTTTGTTGAAGTCTTTTGACTACTTTAGTTATCACATAATTACCACTAAACGCTTCATGAAAATTTTTCTTATCAGTGTTAAATTCTCTGTGATAAACAGTATCGTAAATATGTATTTTTCTAAATTGGTCATCAAAATTAAATAATAACTTAACTGAACTATATGCAGACAATGTTGATATATTCCTTAAATAAGCACGCCAAAAATTCTTATGTACATTTTCGTTTATAAAGCCATTTTCAAAATTCTTTTTTTGTCTGTCAGCATTTACTGATATTTTTTTTGTTAAAGCAATTAAGCTTTTTACGTCTTCACTTTGGATAATTCCACTAGAATCATCTAAATCATATAAAAACTTTTGCCTTCCAACACCAGTTAAATTATTAAAGAATCCTTTTTTAGACTCTATCTTATAATCAGGAGACATTTGTATGTATTTATCAGGATTTGAATTATCGTATAAATCCCATGTTTTATCTTGTATTATCTTTTTTAAATCTCTTAATATCATTCTACCATCTGTGGTTATACCAACAAGAGGGCAACTATCCTCTATAAGAGTGCTTAACCAAATGTTATTAACAAAACTTTTATCGGATATACCATATTGTATATGATTCATTACATCTGTAACAGGATCTATTTTGTTATCAACAATAAAGTTTCTATTACCAACGATTTTTAATGCTTCAACGCCACTTATTTTATCTGTTATAAATGCTTGTGTATCAAAATATTTAAGCTTATTTAAACAACCCGTTGCATTTATTATTGTTTTATTACCTGATTTTACATGATTGTAATTGATAAAAACTAAAGAATATCTTTCTAACTCTGTTATAGTTCTACCTAATGAAACTTTTAACTCATTTCCTTCATTTATGTATTGATAAATACTATCATTTTCAACAATAAAAGTAATAGAAAAAAGAGGCATGATATTCCCCGCCTCTTCTGTTATTGTGAAGTCGAGTAAATTATCTTGTTCTATAAAATCTTTTTTATCAGCAAGAGTAAACTCGACTAAAAACTTTCCATTAATTCCAAACATTGTTCTTTAAATACTCATCTGTAATTTTATATCCTGTAAAAATCATATCATTTATATCATTTGTTGTGTGATTAAAATCTAATCCACTTCTATCAGATTTTATAACAATTATTTTTGAATAAATTGCATCTTCTATATGTTTTTTCTCAACGCTAGACATCATTAGACCAATAATATCCATTATGTAATTTATACCGAAAGTATTTAATAACCATGTAGAGAAATTATTTTGACTCTTTTTTTGAGGTGAACTTTCTATCTTTATACCAATAGTTTTTTCTTTAAAATAATCAACAGGGAAGTTATCACAAATACCACCGTCAATATATTTTCTACCATTTATTTCTGTGTACTTAAAAACAAAAGGTATAGACATACTTGCTCTAACTGCCTCGTAAATATACAAGTCAGGATTGTTTTTTGAATTAAAATATTGCTTTTCTTTTTTGTCATAATCAGTAACAGTAATTGCTAATTCTTTTAAAGTATCTTTGAACTTTATATTCATATACTTCTTTAGCCTGTCTTTTATTTTAGAACCATCAATTATCCCGAATTTATGAAGTGGATTAAAAGAATAATCCACACATTCTTTTAAATTAATATCTTTTGCTATAGATTCTATCTGTTCTATGCTATAACCTATTGCCAATAATGAGCCTATAATACTACCACCTGATGTGCCTATTATCGAATTTATTTCAAACTGTTCTAATACTCTTTTTACAGCACCAATATGATAATAAAATAATGTACCACTACCCGATAATGCTAAGTTTATTTTCTGTTTCATTATGCTGTTATCCTGTAAAGAATATATTCTCTAACGCTTAAATTTGTTTGGAATGATAGATTTAAGAACTGATAAGATGTATCAGATTGAATATCTAAAGCAAAAGTATTTAGACCTGTTTTTATCCAAGTCTCTATACTGTCATTATATGTTTTAAAGAAATTAGCTACATTAAGCATATTAGCATTAAAATTAACAGGATCATTTACTGAATAATACTGTCTTAAAAATAGGTTTAATATAGCTTTTGTACTTTCTATAACATTTATCCTGCATTGACTTGATTCTTGCAAAACTTTTGTTTGATGATACTGTGAGTTAAGAATGTCATACATCTCATCTGAAATAATAAATCCACCTTTTAAAACATTCGCTGTATTATAATAATACAAAACTTCTTTTCTACGTGTCATTAACTCTAGTTGATTTAATTCAAAAACAAAATCAATTCTAGCTATTAATTCGTTGTTGAATTTATATACAGCATAACTAGGTCTACCATTAGGTAACATAACAACATCTTTTTGAAGGTGTACATCTTTTTTTAAATGTTTTCTAAAATCTATCTTATCTGTTGGATAGTTCTTGAAATTATCATCAACTAAATCATATATCCTTAAATAACTGTCTCCATCATGATTTGTTATTATAGTGAGAATGTCGTTTAAATCGCCTGAGAAATCATTATCAAAATGAATCTCTACTGTATTTTGCCAACCTTTTTCCACTCTATTCACATCAGGATAGAGTTGCTTTACTTCATTGTATAAATTCTCATAATTTATATTCTTATTAATCGATATTATTAATGGGTTCATAATTACCTCGCTGTATTGAATACAGTATTAAAATAAAAATAGTCTACAATTAATTGCCTGTTTGTGAAACCTGCTGTTTTTTCTATTTTGAATATAGGTGATAAAGTAGTTGATGGTGTTGTTGGAATATTTGTTGTTATAACCCCTACACTAACGCCGTTAACAAAAAACTCAACTCTAGTTCCTGCTGAATTTATAGTGAAAGATAGATTAGTAAAGCCTGTTGCGACTGGAACAGTTGTTGTTACTTTTGTTCTTACTGCTCCACTAGCTGTATTAATTCGCCAATTAGGACTTATTGACTCATCATATTCAAAATATACACCATCTGTAAAATCACCACTTGCAGCATTATCGCCTAATAATAATCTGAGATTAAATCTTTCAGTCGGCGTTGATAATAACGGTAAATAAATAACTCCCGAGCATTTTGTTACACCGCCACCTAATTGTATTGCTTGGTTATTTGTGATTAAAATAACTCTACCCGTTGTAGTTGTACCAGTGCCCATTAAAACCATTCCGAAATGATTTTGATTTGTAAATGTACCATCAATGCTAACAACAGAACCTAAACCACTAGGTGTTGCTTGCCAACCCAATCTACTAGCTGTAACAGATGAAACAAAATCATCTTCTAATAAACATTCATATTTAGGGTTATATAAATAACCAATAGGATGATAATCTAAACCTGTTGGATTAGTTGAGTCACTTGCTAAAGCCATGCCGTCTATAGGGTCTACAGATCTTCTAACATTATTAGCACCATTAAAGACTATAATGTCTCCTTTTGTTGTTAGTGGAGACAATGCATTAAAACCTAATTCTTTAGTAGTTTGACCATGTCCACCTTTAGATATTGGTATTATAGGAATCCAACCAATATCTAATAATCCATTACTTAAAGATTTAGGAATACTGTTACCTGTAGGTGTTTGGGTTGATGGTATCCAACCAATATCTAATAATCCAGTAGGTAATGCTTTAGGTATACCACTGCCAACAGGTGTTGCTGTTGCTATCTCATCTTGTCCATTATGTTGATGTCTTGAAGCATGACTTTGTATATTAACGCCGTTTATTAAGCCTGAGTTAACTATTTCGAAATTATTCATATCAAAGTTGGCTAACATTTTGTTAGAACCGTTAACATCTAATGCCCAAGTATGACCACTTGGTAAATCACGACCTGTTAATTGATTATGATCTGTTACTCCACTAGATACGCTTGTTGCTGATAATGGTCTAGGTCTAAGATCTTTTATCTCTGATATATTAGAATTACCATTAGCAACAATTATTTTAGCTATTGTTAAACAACTACCATTAAAAAAAGATGGAGGTATAGGCAACGGGGCATTTTGTGCATCGCCCAAAGAATTAAATTGATTTTGACCTATCAAAAGAAAATACTTCTCATAAACACCTTGACCGACAGTATACAAAACATGGTTAACGTAATGGTTATTAGATAAAGGCTGTAAAGTTCCTGAATTATTGTCATAAGAAAATGGAACTGTATTTTGATTAGCCAAAATATTATATGTTGAGCCGTTTCGATAAAATATATCAAAAGATTTATTAGCACCGCCCACAGTACTTATTTTGTTTTCAGCTAATCTGTAAACACCGTTTGTTATATCTAAATGAAACGGTATTGCATTTTCTGTTACTATTGATCCTGAGATATATTGAAATCCAAATACTTCTTTAACCCAAAGTGACAACTCATTTGTTAAGTGGTTAATAACCATAGGCGTTTGATCTATTGCAATAATAGAATTATCTTTAGTTATAACTGTACCTAAATAAACAACGTTTTTAATATTAGGTTTTGTAGTAGTACTAGATAAAACGCCATTATTATTTACATAGATGTATAACTCACTGTTATTAGCCAATAATAAATTAGAAGGATTAAAAAATATTTTCCTTATTTCTTTATTCGGATAATCTGAAATAAGTACATAACCAAAACCACTATTAACAGAAATTGTTAAACCACTCTGTATTGATATTTCACCGCCTGTTACCAATCCCATTCCTTGAATAAGATTTAAGCAAGTAACATCAACTAAAGTATTAGAAGTTCTACCTAATCTTAAATCACCTAATACGTTAAAATTCTTGTTTATACCATCTGTATAATTTACCGCTAAATTATCAGATACATTAATAAACTTTGAAGTATTAAAATATCCATTGACTATACCGAAACAATTAGGGTTAGCTATCTCAATATCAGTAACAGCAGTATTGCCACAATCTATTCCTAATAATTCTAAGAATGGATTAGAACCAATGTTAGGCACATAAACATTACGATCAATATTATCTAAAGTGGTATTAAAAACCCTTAAAGTACCTGAGTTTTGAGTTTTAGCACCGATTAAACAACCTTCAATGTATGAACCTATTACTCTAATAAGACCACTGTTATTAGAAAAAACACCTGTATCAGAACCGTAACCTATAATGCCACTTGTAAGAACATCTATTTGAGACTTAACGCCAGTAGAATAAACATTGTTTTGAACTAGAGAAGAAGGAAAACAATAAAAGTTTTCAGCATTTACCCTAGCAGTAAAATTATTTGTCGCTTCGCATACTATACCGTTTAAGTATTCCCCATTTAAATCTACATATTCCATATACAAAAAAGTATCCTTTGTAACAGATCTAACAAGTATATTTGTATGATTATTGTGCATTGATATTTTATGTAACTGTGCAAAATCGCCTATATCATTAACAGTTACAGCAACTTTATTTACAGGTACATTCTTTATATTCAAAAAAGATAATTCGCAATTTTTGCCCATTAAAAATAAATCATTATTGCCAACAGGATTTATTTCAACGGTATCTATTGAACTACCGATAATTGATATATTTGTTTTTGCAGACATATCAATAACAGGTTCATGATAAACACCTGCATAAACCTTTATTATGTAAGGCTTACTAGGGCTAGAATCAGTTATTGAATTTACAGCACTTGCAAGACTGCTAAACTCATTAAGTAAAGCATTAGCATCTTGTCTAACAATAATATTTTGAGCGTTAGACATATCAATTAATTGATTAAGAACAAACTCAGTTGTAGAAAGTTTTGTTGTTCTATTGTTCAAAGGTTGAGTAATAGCACCTGAACCATCTCTAAACTGTGGTTCATTATATGGAGTGTATTGTGTCATTTTTAATTATCCTATAACTATAATTTCATGATTTGTTGATGTATTAACACCAAAATCTAAGCTAATAGTATTACTATCAGTGAATGTACAAATAACGCCCGTAACTTCTTTTTTTGTTGATATATCTTTTATAAGAACAGTTACTATACTTTTTCCTAAATTGTGGCTAATATTATAAGTAGATTGTCCACTTGTTAAAGTCGCTCTAAAAGGTTTAGCTATTTCAGTATTAGGCTCTTCTGTCTCGTTTATTATTTCTTGAATAGGTATAACAGGCATCAAAGGAAAATCTTCTTCTGTGTATTGATTAAATTTGTCAGGGTCATAATACTTTATTAAACTACCATCTTGTATTAAGCCTTTAATTATTACGCTGTTATATAATTCTTCATCTGTTAATCCAAAATCATTAAGGTTTTTATTCTTTATTGGGTGAATTAAAATAAAGGACTTTGAAGTATCCGTTATTTCCATTTGTTGAACTTTACCCGTTGAACTTACAATAAACATTTTTACCTCTTTCTATTTTTATACTATTTTTATTAAGTCTTTTTTAGTTTGTAGATTTTTAAGCATCTATTGATAAAGTGAAATTTATCGGATACTCTAAAGTTTTTATTGCATTATAACCAACAGATTTAGGGTTAACTTTTATCTTACTTAATTCTTTTAGTGAGAATGGATTGTTTTCACCTTTGAAACTTGTTATCGTTTCAACGTGTATAGGTGTATCTTTTTTAAAAGCACTCTCTTGATTTTCAAATAAGCCTATATGTATAACAACCTCATTATTTTCAAAATCATTACTTATTGACAGTATTCGCCAATAATCGCCTTCTTTATTTTTTATTTTATGATTAAGTCTTAAAGCCATTAAATAAGTCTCCAATTAGTACCATTACTTATTAATCTTAATACCCCATAGTTAGAATTGATAGAAGTAATTAAACTACCGTCAATATTTTGAGAAAGAATCGTATTTATAGTTATTGGATTAGTAGAAGCATTACCTGTATTATCTTTTATTGTTATCACTTGACCTAAGCATTTAGTAGCATCAGGTAAATAAAGGACTCTTAATGTAGAAGTATCAACAAAAACAATAGAATCATTTAGAGATAAATATATTAATGGATCAATAATAAAGTTTGTGTTCAATCTATAAGAGCCTATTTGAGAAGCATTACGTGATTTAATTAACTCATGCCTTGCCTTGTTTTGACCTATCGTTTTTAGTTTAAACAAAATATTATTCAAAATACATATCATATTTCTATCTGAATAAATTAAATGCCAATCTCCATTTATTTCTCTGTCCATTGGTGAAAAATTTGTTAAAGTTAAGGTACTAGGATTTATATAACCTAAACCATAAACATTACTTTGATTGTATCCGTATCCAACTAAGTTTTGACCATCAAAGGCTACATTAGATAAAAATGTAAAAGGCACAGTAGCAACTATTTGATAGTCTAAATCCTTACTCAATCTTGCTACTTTGTTTCCTTTTAGTGCATACATATTCAATCCATCAAATGAACTAAATCTCAGTGGATTAATAGAATTAACAGGGCTATTTAAAACCAATACAGCACTATCATTTGTAATGCTGTATTTATACATTAACTCTGTTACACCTGTATTATTTACACCTGAAAAATATATAAAATCAGTATTAGGAAAAGTATTTACACTTATCATCTGACCATTGATATTTGTTGGAATATTTAAGATTGTTCTAGTAAGTAATTCAACATCATATTTATACGCAACACTTACATGAAAAGCATAAATAAATTTACCTACAGTAACGCAATATCCGAATGTAGAACTAACTCCATTTATAGATAAGGTATCAAAAGTTTCAGTATTGATATTAAATCTTTTTATTGGCGTTGCATTATCACCAATGCACCATATATTAATACCATCAAAACCAAAACTATAATTATTTGAACCGATTACAAAATCTTTTTTATCTAAAGTAATAGGGTCAATCTTTGATATAAAGCTTGTATAACAAATATAGTAATTATTGCCATCAAAAAATATTTCTCTTAAATTTGAATTAACTGAGATATTATCGTCTATTACATTATCATGAAATATCTCTACACTTGTAGCTGATGGTATATCTCTTTTGAAAAATAACTCGTTTACTGTATTTGCAATTATCTCACGATAGTAAACAGCACCACCGTTTATCAATTTTGCTTTATAACCGACTAAAGCGTTAGCAGTCCAAGTGCCTACAGTCCTTGTAAATATTTTTCCAGTAGTTGTGCCCGTTGCATCAAATGTAGATAACTTCAAAAGATTATTGGCATTAAAAACATTACCAACTGGATTGGTCATTGAGTAAGTATTGTCATTATTCTTTTTACTTATGCTATAGAAGTATTCAGGCTTTTGTTGTTCAACATCTTCCATAAAAGCAAAACTTTTTCTTACTGTATTACTTAATGTACCGTAAAATCTATTGCCATCATATTCAATTCCACCATCAATAGGTATTGTTTTTAAATTACCTACCGTTAATTGAAAAGGCACTCTTTCTGTGTTACCTGGTTCTAAACTTAACTGAGTGAATCTTGTATGTGTTCTGCTTTTTTTTATCATCTAATTAACCAAATGTAGTAACAATAATTGTATAAATTAGACCACTAACGGGCACGGGATTAAATACTATATCAACTTTATTATTAGGATCTAAGTTATTTCGTTTCCAAAAAACTTCTTCATTTTCGCCAGTGCTTTCATTTATAACAGTTACATTTATTTTATTGGTATTAGCACCATGAATAAGTGTAAATGTGTCATTTATTGAATCACCTGTAATTGTAAATGAATAATAATAAGGTACTAATGTTTTGTTTACATTTAGTGGTAATCCATTCCCACCTGTTAAACTATTACCAGCAACACTTACTGTTAACTTGTTTTCGTTAACACTATTGTTAGCTATTTTATTTGTAGTTATACCTAAGTCTTTAACCTGTAGTATATTTGTTAGAATCTCTAATGTAGAATTATCAACAACTATAGATAGTTCATCTAATCCAACACCATTTGATTTTGTTAAACCACTATTAGCATTTAATTTTACTTCTAAATTACCACTTACAACGGTTAAACCTTTTAAATAATTCAAGAAAAAAGTATTTGATACTAAAGATATAGGAGCATTAGCCAAATAAGTACTAGCCTGTATAACTTGCCATAACATAGAATCACTATCATAGATATATAACTTAGTATCCTCAGATCTAACGCTATGAGTTTCATTTGGCACTAAATCAAATGTAGTTCTACCTATACCAAAAGTTTTAACGTTAGGGTCTATGCTAGGCATTTGTATAACCAAAGATGATGAGTAATCAACCTGATTAGTAAAGTGTATTGTTTTTGTTGCACTTTGATCTGCAAAAACGCCGAATATTCTATCGTTATAACTAGGATTTAATTGATCTTTTCTTGAAATAATAGAAACATATCCATCAATAGTATTTATAGAATTTAGATTTGTTTTTAATACTGACTGCCATAATACAGAATCAAGATTAATAGCATTTACAAGATTAGTAAGTGAAGCATTACCATCAATGCCTAATGTTACTTCAAATGGATTGACTCTTGATAAAACAAAAGTGAATACCTCTGTAGTAATTCCATCTGTTATTATAAATGTGTCACCAATACTAGCATTACCCGCTAAATAAAAAACCGTTGACTGCAAAACACATTTATTGGTATTTGATAATTGTTCGGGTATAAGTAATAACTCTTTCCAACTTCTTAGCCTAGCAAGTGAAGTATCAACGTATAATTTATTAGCCACGTCTCCATTTTGAGTTGGACTTGCTACATTAGTTATTTTAAAATTATTCCAAAACACATCTGAGTCAGGTGGCTGAAAATTACTTAATTTAGCACTAAAATGAGATTGCTCATTAACTCCATCAAACCAAGTTAAAGCATTTAAGCTAGGATTATATCTAACTTCACCAATAACAGGATTAAAAAAATCATCTATAGAAAATGCAAAATTATATACGGGATTCTTTCTAAAATCACCACTGTAATTTATCTGTTTTTTTTGATTTACCATTAGTTTAATACCACTTTACCAGTTAATTGTTCACTGAGATTTACTATAACTCTTTTTGTTTCTAAACCTTGAGGGAAAGATATACTACACTCTATCTCAACCTCGTTTCCATCATCATCAAAAATATACACTCTTGTTACAGGTCTTTTATTCATTTCATGATTTACTATTATTTGATCTTGATTAACAAAGTCTAAAACAAAATGTAAATCACCACTACTTGAAGAGCTAGAAGAACCCGAACTAGATCCACTTGAAAAATTTGAGTCTAAATTAATCACCTGATTAATATTATTATTCTCTTGCTGTATAGATGTGGTTTCTTTAGATATTAGATTTACATATAGATTTTCAATATCTGACAGGCTAGGATAATTTAATTCTAAACCACTCTTTATTTGATAGATGTTTGTTAATTTGTTATAAACCATTATAACCCAATCAAATTGAGTACTACCATATATTTTTTCTGCTATTAATTCAGGTTTTTCTTCTTCAAAAGTTACAGTAAAATTACCTTTAGATCTTAACTTTTTTAATTCACGAATAAAATATGATGTAAGGACATCAAACTTGTTAGATCTATAATCAAAAAATCTAGCAAAATCAAATATATCTTTGTATTCTTTATCTAAATCTAGATAATGTATCATATTATATTATCACCTCGTTAGGATTAACATACCAACTAGAAACAGTTTTAGAATCAAAAATCTTACGAGCTGTTAAGGTTATACTTCCTTCAAAAAATAAAGGTTCGCCCATAGGATCAGTCTCTTGTGATACTGTTATAGAATAATTGCTTAATAATAACTGATCTGCTAAAAACCAATTACCTATTTTTAAAGCACATAAACCACCTGTTTGAGAATCAGTTGAACCAGGAGCAGACATTATAAAATCGCCAGTAACATTTTTAGACCTAACAGGTGATGTTGCTCTTTCCAATCTTTTGATATAATCGATAGTACTTTGATCTTGTCTCCATTTAGTAAAAAATATAGGCACTGTAAAACTTTTTCTATCAGATGAAATCCACTGCATAGTTGTTTGTATTTCAGTTCTAACTTGAATCTCTGGTAACTTCAATCCTTTAAGTAAATCTAATTCACTTGCTGCTAAATTAAAAGCACTTGTGTATTTTTTCAGAGTATTAAACAAATTTTCAAAAGGTGCTTCATATTGATTGCTACCGCTTAATTGAATTTGTCCATTTGTAAAAAACTGAAAAGGCTTATTAGCAATATTGCTAAAAACATCTCTGTTATTAAGATCATTTGTTAAATCGTTTGTTATACCTGCCATAGCAAGAATACATGTATTATTACTGTTATTCCATAAATCATCAAAAAATAATTGCTTATTCATTAATCAAAAACTCCTGATACTAATGTCATCAAATACATATCATTTATTTGCATGGATTTATTCATAACAACCTGATTATTTTCTTGTGATGGAGCAGATTGTTGCTGAATAATTACAGGCTGTTGATTTGTCATTTGCTTTTCTTTATTAACAAAATCTAAATTAGCCTGCACTGCTTCTTTTTGAGTTGTGTTAATAGGTAAAAATATACCACCAACAGAACCAGCAATATTTGATATTTTATCCTTACCTTGCATTAAAGAAGAACCAACTCTAAAGAAATTACCAACTATATCAGTTGGATTATTAACGCTATTCATAACAGAGTTAGTTATATCATCTAAAGCACTCTTACCCTCTACAATAGTGCCACCTAGTTTGATAACCTCATAAGGCATAGGAATGCTTAAAGGTTTTTTATCCTCTGTTAAATTACCCGCTAAACTACCTACAGAACTAGCAACATTTGAGATTGTTGATCTATTATTATAAATACCACTGCCTAAATTTAAAGCATTTTGTAAATTGAAATTAGATGATAACTTATTTACTCTTTCGGCTATATCAAAAAATGTATTCCTGTTATTATAAATATTTCTAGCATCTTTAAACGGCTGAGTTTTAACAACATCTGTTATGTTTTTCATATCAGGTTGATTAATCATAGTTTGTGCTAACTGAGTATTTGAAATACTGCTAACCTTATCAATAACCTCTTGAACTTTAGGTTTAAGATCAACTATTTGTGTTATTTTTTCGACATTATCCATTTCCATTGAACTTGCACTTGCTGTATAACCACTTGAATATTCAGTCGCTTTTTCGAAAGTTTTAGATATTGTTTCAAATCTTCTTTTCTGATCTTGACTTGATTTTTTGCCCTGTAATGTCTGATTACGCCACATCATAATAGCCTTTGGTGTTATTTTCCTACCGCCTGAATACTTAATCAATTTATTAGCAGTTTCTTGATTAATAGATGATTTATTGAACTGATTACCAATGTCCATAATATTAGCAAAAACCACAGGGTCGGATATATCAATACTATACTTTTTACCGAAATCACTAGCCCAATTAAATAAATCATCTCTGTTTTGCATATCCATTTTATTTATCTGATCTCTTTTAGTATTCAGATAGTTTTGTAATATGTTCTTATCAAAATTGCCTTTATTTATTTCATTTATCTGTGCTTGATTAAATCCTAGTTTTTTCCATGATTCGGGATTAGTACTAGAATTGAACTGAGATAAGCCAAAAGTATACCCAACATTATCCTTTGTTAATGCAGTTGGATTACTAACAGAGCCTTCATTTTTTGCTATACCTTCAAACGCTAGATTTTTTAAACTAGAATCCTGAGAAATAGCCGACATATTAGCACTAGACTCTGTAACACTTATCATATCAGAGAAATTACTATCTCTATTTTTACCGCCAAAAGGATTTAACCATTTACCGTCTTTCCATAACTCATAATGCAAATGTGAGCCTCTTGAATTACCTGAGCCTATTTCACCCTTACCGCCACCTGATAAGCCAATTAATTGACCTTCTCTAACCATTTGACCATTCTTGATATTTATCTTACTTAAATGAGCATATCTAGTTACATATCCGTTCCCATGTTCTATTTGTATATATGTACCCCAACCAGTAGGATCATTACCTATAAAAGCTTTACCACCACCTGTGGCATAAACAGGTGTACCGCTAGGAACAGTAATATCAGTTCCTTTATGCGGTCTGTTACCTCTTAAAGGTGCAGGATAAGAACTGATATTCATATTATCAACAGGTCTACCATTCCTTCTTTTTGATACATCTTGATTAACAGGTTGACCACTTAATGTATTACCCATAAAATAATCATAAGTAGCTCCGACTCTATCTAATCCAGTCATACCACGTATGTTTTTACCCATATATTCCGAATCAGTGCCCGTAACTGCCATATATACGCCTTTAGGGTCTAGATTACCGAAATTATAACCTGTTGCCATAGTACCTAAATCAGCAAAAGAATTAATAAATCCAGTGCCCATATTTAAAGCACCACCAACAAAACCTTGTGCTTTACCTGCTAAACCTTGTTGCCTTTTCATTCCTGTTATACGTTCAGCATCAGCTACACCTTCAGCAAAATCATAGCCTGAGAATATACCACCTACCGACTTTAATAAGCCCGTGCCTATTGTTTTTAATGCTCCCATTCCTGGTATCTTAGATAAAACCTCACCGATTGAAGAGCCTAATTTACCCATAAAGCCATATAAAGAAGTAAATCCTGTCTTTAATCCGTTGAAAACATTACTAGATAGATTGCTTAACCTAGCCATAACAGATGTTATTGTATTCCCAACTTTAGAGAATGTATTTGTAACAAATGAACTCATTCTAGAAAAAATACTTGATGTAGATGTTCTCATTCTGTCAAAGGCACTAATACCCCTTACGCTAAAATCTATAATCCTTGACTTTGTTGTATTACTCATACTTTGGATATATGATAAACCTCTATTTCTTAAGCTACTCAAAATAGATGATCCACTCGATTTAAGAGTTTCCAAATAAGTTAAACCTTTGTTTTTAAAACTCTCAAAAATAGGCAAAGACTTCACTTTTAAATCTTCAAACTTTGATAAAGCACCTAGTTTTAACTCAGATAAAAATTGTAATCCACTAGTTTTTAAACCTGATAAAAGATTCAAACCTCTAGAACCTAAAGACCTTAAAGATGACAAACCACTCTGAGCAAAATCTTTTATTAAATTGCTAGAATTTTTTAAACCTTTTAATGAATCAACAATGTTTCCTAAACCTAACTTATTTAATAATAGTATGCTAAGAACTAATATAGCCTCATTAGATAATCCATTGGCAACATTAGAGAACTTTAAATCAGTAAGTTTCTTTAACATACTTTTTTGAACTTCTTGACTTTTTTCTAAAGACGATTTTATTGAACTGATAACAGAGTTAGATCTTATCTCATTCTCTTTTGCTATCTGATTCATTGATACAGGCTTAACTTGCGTATTCTTAACAAGTGCATCAAGTGTATTGGATAATTTCTTTTCTACACTTGTTAAAATATCATTTGTTTTATTGATAGATATATTATAAACCTCAAATGATTTAGAAATAACACTTGTCATTCCTTGTATTGGATCACGCATAAAAGAACTAGCGTTAGACCTAGTAAAATCATTTCTACTTTGAACTGAATTAATGTTAAAACCATTATTACCCGTCAATCCATTATCAAAAAAATTAACCATTTTGTTTTCTTTCGTACTTTTCGATTAAATAATACATTTGCATAACTCTATCAAAATCTAAGTTATCATAAGAACCAATAGGGCTATTACCCCATTTTGCCATAACGAACTCGCACTGATCTAGCGTCTTCGGGCTTACGAAAGGGATAGATAAAAGTGCCTCCACTGTCTAGTACTACCATCAATTCCTTACCACATTTTTCACACTTTTTAGATATTGGTGTTAATCGATGATAAAATAACTCATCTATCCTTTCTACTTCACGACCAATTTCGGGAGTAAATTTATCAGATAAAAATAACTTATACGCTTCGTCAAAAGACATATTAGTTACTTGAACTGCTAATCTAGCAATATCATCGTTCCAAAGATTTTTATTCATAAGAACAAAAGCATCTGATACTGTCATAGGACTTAACTCAATACTAAAGTCATCTGTTTCAAGTATTACAGGGAACTCTTCTTTTGTTAATGTCATATTAGAAAATTCTATTTCAGAATCAGATCTAGTATTTTTTATTGTTAAATTATTTTGATGCGAACATATTTTATTAGTCTCTTCTTCAATGTTATAGCAGTTTATTTTCACATTAAAATCCTGAAAACCTAAAGTACCTGCTTTTCTTAGATATGCTATGTAATGAAAATCAGCAACGGTTAACTTAGTTTTTGATATACTCCTATCTGCAATTTCTATTCCTTCAAGGATTAATTCCCATAATTGCCTTGTCGTTAAATCACTGCTAGATAACTTACGCTCTTGACCCCATGTGTAACCCTTATATGTTATTTTTGTATCAACACCATTAGGATATAACTTAAACTCACTTGGTAAGTTCTTAACGGTATAAACGCCGTTAGGGTTATTAACCTCTTCAATAGGTAAAGATGACTTAACCTCTTCATCTACCTTTGTCTTTAAATTGATTTTTACCATTTATTCACCTTTTTTAAATAAGATACATTTAAATAATAGAAAAAATATCACTAATACTCAAATATTAAAAAAGATTTCTATCACCAACTATAGTAAAAGATTGATTAAAAAGCATTATCCCACCACTTCCAGAATAACGGGTTCTTAAACCACTTTTTAACATAACCCAATAACTTCTTGAATTGACTATATTTTTTTGTGAATCTAATTCATTTATTACCATATTCTTAACTACTTTGTTTAAAACGTTAGTACCTTTATTTCTACCCGTTGTTAGCCTATTAGCCCAATCTTCAAACCATCTCTGTAAAAGTCTATTATCATTATCAAAAAATATAACGTCTATAGTTTTAGGGCTAGAATCTAACGGTATTTCTAAAGTAGTATTACCTATCTTGAATGCTTTTGAGTTTAAGTTATATAAATCAAATTCACAACTAGTAGCAGGGAATGATAATGTAGAACCAATAGTAAAAGGTGGTGGTATATTTATAGGATATTCACCTTTTAAAGGGTTAATACTTACGGCTTCTAACTGTTCATCAGCAGACAGTAAATGTGGTGCGAAAATAATATCAAAATTATGATCAAAAGCTGGTTGTATAACTCTTAAGTCTTCTATATTCATTACTATTACCTAAAAAATAATATAATCGATAATAATTTTTTTTGCCTTAAAATTCAATTCACATTAATATTATTTCATGATATAATTTATCTAATTGAAATTAATTTAAAGGTGATATATGAGATTTAATAAAAAGCATTTTCCTGTTCTTAAAATGTTAGAAAACAAATCAATTTTTGATAATGGAATATTGAAGCATTACTTTTTTAACAAAACTATGCAAGATGAATTTAAAAAGAATCATCAATTTATAGACAATATATTTAAATCAATAGCAGGAGACTTGACTGATATAACATATATCTCTCAGCCTGTTTATGAGATGTTAAAAAGTCAAAAAACTAACAAGTTATTAGACAATAAAGTAAATGAAATTCCCGAAAAATTAGGTGCAATACTTTCTAAAGACTATCAATTTATATATTATTTATTACCCGTTGATAAAGGAATAATGTTTTTGATTTACGCTTTTAAAGGTGATACTTTAGTTGAGTTTTCTAATGGCTTACTTGATATAAATGAAGATGCTATATATCTTGATGATAAAACCTTGACACCTAAAAGATGCGATTGCGAACAGATACAATGCGATCACACATTGGTCTTAATTTCATTTATATTAAAGATAGTAACATTTAAACTTTTTGTCGAGATTGAAACAAAAACAATAAAGCCAAATAAAAAAGAATACGTAAATAATGAGAAAATTTTCAATGAATCAAAAAATGATATACAAATAATAGATATGAGTTATCATACAAATATTTCTAGCGAACAAGAATTTAAAGTAAGATCTCATTTAAGATTACAGCCATGCGGTAAACAAAGAAGTAAAATAAAACTTACTTGGATAAATGAGTTTACTAAATCAGGTTACTATAGAAAAGCCAAAGCATTGTCTGTTCCTGATTATCAGGGTTTACATTAATATTATTTCATGATATAATATAGATATTATTTTATACGAAAGGCTTTTAATATGTACGCAATAAGCTTTGCTAATGAATTTTATACACTTTGGGATTATGAAGAATACAATACAAACAATGAAAAGCGTGTAACAGCTTATTACATCAAAAATTTATCAAAAGATTTAGAGATAGCTAAATCAAAACTAAGTGGTAAAGATTACATTTTGAACTTTGATTTAAAAGGTAATAGATACGTTTATGAAGAAAACAACGAACATGTATTTATCTACGCTGAAAATGCGTTCACAATAGGAATGTTAAAAGGTGAAAACATTTCTACATCAAATGATGTATGGCAATTAAAAAGAGCATACAGAATTGAAGAAAGTGAATTAAGAAGATCTCTAGCCAAACAAAGATTGTTAGAGTTAGGTTTAACTGAATATAATAATTGTTTTTATACTTCAAAAGAGTTAGAAGAAATTAAGCATGATGAGTTTATAGAAAGTTTAGAGTCTGGACATTTTTATAAAGATAAAGAAAAAGTTACATTAGAAGTTGAAACCTTTAATAGTTTTTCTTTTAATTCGGGTTTTGGTACAACTTTTGTAATAGAGTTTTTTGACAACTCAGGTAAAAAGTTTAAGTACAAAGGAAGTAACCCTAACTCTGAATTGTTTACAATGGGTGAAAAGCATAAAATACAGGCTACTATCAAGCATGATAGCTATAACAAAAAAGAAACTTTATTACAAAGGATAAAAATTCTTTAATATTATAAATTAATTTGAAAGGTGAATATAATGAACGAAAAAAGACAACTAGTTTTAGAAAAATTTTCATTATTAACAGACGAACAAAAACAAGTTTTAATTGACAATTCAGTGATTGTTACCATAGATGGTAAAAAACTTAGTGATAAAAACACTGCTATGCTTGAGTCTCAATCAAAAGAAAGGGGTGTTAATTTAAAAATAGTAGGTGGATTTAATCAATGGAAGTCTATTAATAGAACTATTAAAAAAGGTGAAAAATGCTTTTATATAACAGTGCCGAGAATGAAAGATGATAGCGTTAATGGTTTCGGATTAGCGTCTGTTTTTGATATATCTCAGACAGAAGAAAAAGAGTAATTTTTAAGCCCTCGAAAAGGTGAAAATCGAGGGCTTTTTAGTTAGGAAGTAAAAACTTTATCCACCTTTTTTATCTTCAAATATATCATATCTGATAGTTAATTGTGGTTGTTGCATATTAGCCGCACTTCCATTTTCTAAAGAATTAAGATTAGAGTTTTCATACATACAGCCATATAAAGTTATGCTAAATGTTGAGTTATCTTGAGTGTCTAACATTGTTAGTGTTATTCTAGCCTCTACCTCTGACTTTTTACCTGCTTTACCAGTTCTAGTCTCAGCACATGCCTCTCTCCATTGTCTCATAAACTCTTTAACAGTTCCGTCTTTATCCTCTATGAATGTCATAGCTAAAGTTTCGGTATATTTAACGATACCTGATGGATAAGCTACTGTATGACCTCTTACTGTCATTGACGCATGAAGTACACTAGCAGTAGGTATATCGGAAGTTAAAACTCTCCATGATATAGCATCAGGATCAGGATAAGTTCCTTTTGAAGGGAATTTAATATCCATTTTCCAGTTATGTAAAAACTGTGGATCATTTAAACTTTTTACGTTATCAAATTGTGGTTTAGTACTCATTATTTATCTCCTTATAGTGCTTCTAATGTAACTCTAATATTATCATTAGCTTTAACTATAACTAGATCTAATTCAATAAACTCTTGAACTTGATTAGGTTTAATACCTACTCTATATCTAGCCTTATAATTGCTAATATCTTGTCCACTTGTCACATCTATAGCAACAAATTCTGTTATACCTTTTCTTGATTGAATATCTCTTAAGAACTCTATTATATCAAGCAAGGTATTATTTCTATCAGCAGGATCATTAAAATCAAAAACAGTATCATCTAAGAAGTTTTGTAATGCAGGTTGAAGTGTTATTATCAATAACATTACATTAAATCTATCTAAGCTAGACGGTCTTTTTTGTCTATTCTTTTGACCCCAAACTGATAAGCCTTTGTTTTTATTGTATCTTATGCAATTAATGTTCTTTAGATACAATGTATCACGTTGACCTTCACTAAATTTTATCAGTGGTTTTTGTGCTGAAATTCCTGCACGCTTCCAACCCGCAGGAGCATACCATATTTCGAAATTAAAGGCAGTGAAAGCAACGACGCCAGCAACAAAACCATCAGGCGAAATAAATAAATCCCTGTTATTGAATTTATCTTTTACTTGTTGGTGTGATGTATAAAGATTGAAATACCTTGATGTAGGCTCTGGCATTAAAGGAGTCAAACTATCACCGTAAGCTATTATGTCAGCAATAGGTGTACTAGTTAATTCAGCACTTATAGGTACACTACCAATAGCAATACAATCACCACGTGTAGCACATAAGTTAGCTAATGCACCGTGAAAACTAGGTGTAGCCCAACCTCCGTCCATAAAGATATTTGTTAATACATTGTCTTTATCGCTGAATTTGTCTAATGCAGAAATCATATCAGCATCGTTAACAATATCTCCATTTGTACCGCCATTTAAAGATAAAACACTATCTGTAAATGATGGCATAATATTTTCATCTACAAGATCATTGTTTATCGCTCTTATATACTTACTACCAAGTAAAACATCTTCTATAAATAATTGCTTATTATATCCATCTGTTTTCATTTTCCTTGATACTAAAAATTCCTCTATTGGTAAATTAGTGTTTTCAGGTCTGTAAACTCTGATATAAAAACTGTCAGCTTCTAAATCTGAATTATCAAATAACTTAACTACTATATCATTGCCTGACCAAATACCTTGATTACTAGCGTGAATAAATATAGTTTCATTACCAAAGAAATTATATGCTGTAGGGTCAGATAGACCCGCTTGTTGTGTAAATGTTAATGTATTTGTTCCAGTTCCACCACCAATTAAAATAGGTGATGTATCGGCTAAGGCATTCGCTCTTGTTGCGTATAGTTTTAAATTAGGACTCGCTAGTTTTCTAACAAAGTAAGTATTACCACTTACTAGACCGTTTAAAGGCACACCACCAACAGATACGGTATATACAACAGCGTCACCGTTAACAACTCTATCGTGTAATTCAGTATTAACCAAAACAACTTCATTTGTTGATTCAGTGAAATCTGATTTTGTTACAGTTGATGTTAATGGATTACTCAAAAGAGTTAATGTTTGAGTTCCAGTTCCACCAGTTATTGATATTGAATTAACCTGATTAACTGCATCAGTTTGTGATGCGTGTAATTTAACATTAGGACTTGTTGATTTACTTAAATAATAAGTATTACCACTTATTAAACCTGTTATAGCAGTTCCCCCGACTGATACGGTATATTTAACAGGTTGACCATTAGGCACATCAAATAATTCAACGTTTGATAAAACTGCTTCACCTGAAGATATTGTAAAATTACTTACTGTGTTTTTTACTATCCTTAATCCACCGTATAAAGCATTTTTTATTACTCTATAGAATGATAAACTTTGAGATCTTAAAAGATATGTTAAAGCACTGAAATATGCTAATGAATAACCTATTTCTACTCTACCTCTTGGTGTAGATGCTTGTAAAAAATCGTCTTCTGAATTAACTTCTATTGGTTCGTCTCCAACAACACCAAATGGAGCATTAGGTATTAAAATACTTGCTCTAATGCTTTGGAAGGCTGCAATAGTTGTTGATAAATCTAAAATATTTACCGTTGCTTTAGGACTTGACATTATTTAACCTCCTGAATTAATACACCTTGATCGAATGAATTTAACTCTGATTTATAACATGTTAAACTCTTTGATCTAGGCGGTAATACAACCACTTCATTATTAACAACTATATTTCTAGGATAATCTTTTGAATTAATTAATAAAACCTTTTTATCCTGAACTTGATTAATAACTTGCGGTTCTTCTTTAGCTTTTGCCATATTAACCTCTTTTTACTTTATACTAATAATACTTAAATCAGGTGGTTGATTAACATCTAATGGGTGTAAATTATTTGTAATTACCACATCTAACTCTATTTCTTTAATACCTTTTGTTATACTATCAAACTTAGGAATTACATAATTAAAATCACATTCAGTTTGAAGTTTAACAAGATTCCCAAAATTCTCTCTAGGGTCTTTAACTATTGATGTATGTCTATGTTGCGTGATTAACTGCTTAAATGGAATATTTGATAACTCAGAATAGTTAATATCCACTGATAAATTATATGGAAAATCTAAGAACACATTTTCTTCAAAATCTTCTAAATAATCAGGGTCGTTAGAGTAAAAAACGACAGCCATTTTAACAAGTGAATTACGGTATCTATAAATAGTATATTCAGGTGCATTATTATTGTTATTAAATATTGCTATCTTACCTGATTTATACTGAGTTGTTACTGTAGTATCAACAACTGGGCTACGACTCCATAAAATACCTATCCAAGGTTTATTACTCAAATCAAGTTCTTTGCTTTTTTCAGCAACAAATCTGTTTAACCTTGTTCCATAATCTAAAGTAGGATCATGAAATTCTTTAGGCAAAAAATAGAATGGTGTACCATCAAATCTTGTTATTGATTTTACCTTATTAAAATATGCTTCTTTAAACAGTCTATGATACATCTTAGTTAATTATTTTTTCTATAGCTTTTAACTTATCATCGCTAAGACTTTCTAACTTAGCTTTAATTCTTTCTATACTCTTTTTTGCTTCCCAAATATTATTATTTTGGACATTTAAATAAGTTTTATCTATAGCACTTCCATTAGCTATCTTGAAAACATTTAATAATCCCTCTTTCATTTTTATCTCCTTAAAGTATCGGAATTAAAATATTTTGAGTAAGAATATATCCATCTTTGCCACGAAAAGATTTAAAATTATCTACTCTATATTCATAATAAGACGAACCGTGAAAAACAACAATTTTGCTATTATGCACAAGTCTTTTATCCTTCGGCGTTGCTATATATTTTGTTGTATCACTTAACGGGTCAAAAACAATATCACCGTATTGACCAAGATTGAAATAATTGAAAACAACATGTTTTGTTATTCTCGAAGGCTCAGAACCGTAAACACGTTTACCATCATCATCGTAGTTACCATTATAGACCAATGGATCATATTCATGACATTTTAGACCGTTGACCCTTGTTAGAAATGGTAATTTAGAAATGAATATTTTAGCGTTCATTTCTAATACTTTTTCTTGAATGATTATCTCTGACATATTAATCACTGTACTTATGATATTTATCGCAACGCTCGAACTCTATACCTTTTACTGTACACTTAAGTTTAGTAACATTACAGATATTAGGATTTAAATCATCAAGCAATGGACATGTAAAAACTTCTGAAAAATCATACTTACAGTTCTCACAATAACTGTTTTCAAATTTTTCATTATCACAAACTGGACATCTATCTTTTTCAATGTCCTGATTCATTACCTCAACCATATATAATTTACTTAGAACCTTTTTTAGCATTAATTTTTCTTTCAATGTTTTGTAATTTTATTCTTACACGTCTTAACTTAACTTGATTCTCAGCATTAAAAACATTAACGCTAGGCATAGTTTTTTTATACATAACATCTTTATTACACATTAGACTATAACCTTTGTTAATCTCATTTCTATATCTTGCTTTAGTCTATCCAAAATATCTAACTTATCAGATCTATCTAAAGCATTAATGTTTACTGATACCTGATTAATAAAATTACTTAATTGATCTGATAATAACTGAGATGTTCTTTTTAGTTTACCGTTTTTGTAACTATCAAATTCAGGAGCGAAATAATGACTGAGATTAGTATTAGGATTATCTAAAATCTTTAAATCACTTTCTATTTTATTCAACTTATTCTTGACTTCTTTTAACTTACTCATTTAATTTACCTTATTTCATCATCTTAATACTTTGTAGATACTTAACACTATTAGAGCCATGCTTACAAATACCACAATATTTATTAGGGTTTCTATATGGATAACCATTAGGTGGAGGAGGTGTCAATCTTTTATACGGTCTAGGTTTATTACCAAAAATAGCACCTTGATTAAAATTCCATATTCCCCAAGTAAAATAATGATCTTTGCAAGTACATCTATATCTCACATTGGTAGAATTAGCACTTGGCACTTCAAACCAATAATCACCTGTATTATCAGTTACCTTAATAAATCCTTTAACCTCAAATCTCTCAACTCTTAAACCATAGAAAAGAATATTCACTTTATGATTAACAGGGAAACCACTAGAATTTAATTCTGTGACTCCCTTTAATGTTAATTGAAACAATACAGAATTAGTCCCAGCAAAAGGTATGACTTTATCTAATCTTACACTTGGTGATATAGGTGGTTTTAATCTATTGCTAGATAACCTTACACCCGACTGAAATAATTTCTTTATTGTCCAAATCATTATCTATACCAATATCCTGCAACATTAGGTGTAAATTTAAAACCAAGTGATTTTAACTCGTCTGTTATCTTTTTTGTATTACCAACAACTATAGTTGTTTCCTTCATATCTCTGTTAAGATTTTTCATTTGTTCTTTTTTTACATCTATGAAAAGTGGATAGCTTTTAGCTAAAATACTTGATGATAATTCTAGTAAACACTCTGTTATGTCTTCTGACATATCAGCACATGAATCAAGTAATTGTCTTAAAGAAACTTCTGAAACTCTACTATGCTTAAGATTTAATTCCCTTGCACTTGTTGTTATCTCAAGAAAATTATTTGCTTCTGTTAAAGATTCTAGAACTTCCTTAGCCTTTGTTAATGCTTCTGCTTTAGCTTTTCTAATATCCTTAAACATATCCACATAATTAACTTTTGAAATATCAATAGATCTATTAAATGCTTTTAATAATGTCTTGCTATCTGCATTATATAGAGAAGTAGGATTAGTTGTTATCCTTAATTTTTGAAAAGTACTATAACCCAATTCATTAGCTAAATTAGTTAAATCCTTTATATCAATTTTAGTATTTTTCATGAATTTATCCCATTCTTCACAGTTATTTAACTGATTAGAATTTAATGACATTTTTTCTAGTAAATCATTTATTTTTGACATTATTTAACTCCTAAATAAATACCAGTCTGACTGGCTATATAATAATTCCATTGTTTCCTTCTCTATCTCTTTACCTCGATTATAGATATTGTCAGGTGTAAAATCAAAAGGTAAATCAGGTTGCTTTAATATCTCTTTTATAAGACCAACACTTTGCATTAATTTAGCCTTAAATAAATCAGTGAAAATATTATCCTTTTGAATATCTATCCTATCAACGCCTATATATAATGACTTAAAACTTACTCTAACTTTTGCGTTGTAACTTCCAACTAAAGTAAGATTGCACTCTAAAGTATTAAGATTTAAATTAGCATACCCAAAATTACCAAGTAACATTATATTAGGACTATCCACAACACTCTCGATAGATAAAACACCGCTAGATGTACCTGATAAATCAATATAAATTCCTGCATAAGCATTATCAATATTTTCAGCTAACCTTATCTGAGTATTTGAAATCTTTATCGCATAATAAACATTTTCATTGATTAAAGGCAAAGGTAAAGAAACACTTGATTTAACTCTTAACTTACTGCCCGTTTGAATCTTATCACCCAAAACATTACTTATCGTTAAAATATCAGTGCCAATATCAAAAGTAAATGAACTAGGTATAACCTTATAACCTGACAAATCCTCTCTTAATATCAAGTTCGGCACATTTGATAAAAGTGATATAGACAAAGAACCTTTTTTGTGACTACCTTTTAACTTGAACTTTAAATCAGTCTCACTCTCTGTTATCTCAGTAGGATAATAACTAACATCTAAATTAGATATTGGGTATCTAGCTAAATACTCAACAGAAAAACTTCCGTTATATAAAGTCTTTAGCATTCCATCATAGAACTCATAAGACTTAAAAGACATGGGATTAACATATTCATAAAAACTACTAAGATTAGGTCTAACAGAAATAACCCTTGTAGCATCAGGTAGAGGAATACCATCAGTTGTTATATCAAATATCTCACGTCTAAAATCAGGTTTATACTTTTGGTAAATACTTATTGTCTCTAAAAATACCTCTTCAAGATTTGAATAATCTAAATCTAAATCCTCTAAAGGTATAACTAATTGACCAGATGTTATTGAAGTCCTTCTTATAAGTTCACCAAGTAATATCATTATTTTTTAGCCTTTTTTACTTCTTTAACGTCTACTTTAGATTCCACAATATCAACTTCTTTTTCTATCTCAATAAGATTAGATTCATTGATACTTAAACCTTTATCCTTAAACCATTGATTTAAATCCTTTACATCGCTAGAACTTAAATCATGCTCAATAGAATCATTAGGGTTAAGAGTATAGCAAACATTATTAAGTGTAATACCTAAAATTAATTTACCTTCGTTTTTTATTAAATACTTCATTTTATACCTCAAAAAAAATAGGGTAGATATACTACCCTAGATCTTACAAAAAATTATTAATAATTAGTAGCAAAATTTAAGATTGTGAGTCTTGTTAGGAATCTTTCGATTACAAGATCAGCAGCAGCAAAACTAGCTACAGCACCTTGAACTTTTAATAAGTTGTTTGGTGTAGGTATATTAGGGTGTATGTACATCATAGGCATATAAGTTGCTAAAACAGCAGGCTTATCAAAAATACCTGTACCTGCAAAACCTAATACTGCATCACCATTAGGTATTTGAGGGCATCTAATAATTACCATGTTATCTAACTTACCAAAAATATGAGCACCTTGACTTACTATGTTAATTGACTCAAATCCTGGTAATGTTTTCATGTATGAAGCAACAGCGATAGAAGCAAGAGCGAAATCTATAACAGCACGTCCAGTTCTTGAATATAATTTACCCTCAGCCTCAGCAAGAGCAAACGCTAATGTACCTCTATGAAGTAACTTTGATGTATTAGCAGGAGGTGCAGCGTCCCATGTTGTTTGGTTACCAGCACCATCAGCAACAACTTGATTATACATTTTATTGATAATCTTATTAGACATCTCAGCCATCATTGCTTGTGATAAATCGTTCATAGAATCTTCTTGAACTAATCTACCAAACATTTGTTCCATTTCCCATGTTTGGAATAGACCAAAGTCTTGACCAACTACAAAAGGCTCTGCAACAACAGGTCTCTTAACTATTCTGAGATTAAGTTTTGCGTATTGACCACTTTCCTCAAGATTAGATGTATAAGTAACTTTTATTGGTGTAGAAGTAGGTATTGAAGCAGTTGTAAAGTTTATTGTGATGTCACCTGTTGTGTAATCAATAGTGCCTTCTAAACCACGTCCAATTATGAAACCATTACCATCATCTTGACCAAAAATAGTAGAGCTAACTGTAACTTTAACTGAGTTCTTTCTTAAAGGTGCTCTTGTTAAAGTTGTGTTGTATGGTCCAGCAGTCGGGGAACTAGCAGCAGTTGTTGCTACAGTAACAGCAGGATTATTGCTACCAATAAAATAATCTGTGTAAACATCAGGTTGTTGAGTAGGACTTGTAATAATTTGACCTGTTGTGGTATTACCTCTTGAGTTGCCTGCAACAATTTCTTTAACGTAAACATCACCTGTTGATGAACCTATTGTTTGTAAACCTGCAAAAACTGATATAGGATTGTTACCAATATTGGTAATCAATAAATCATAAGCAAGTCTAGGTAATTGAGGTAAATCATTTAATGAACCGTTTTCTGAAATTCTACCGCCAGTAACTAAATGACCAGGAGCATTAGGAACTAATTGATTGTTATAATAACTATCAAATTGCTCTAGCTGTGAACCTAATCCATAAAGAACTCTTTCATCGATTTTTACACCAGCTTTTTTGATTGTTGAGTTCTTTAATCTTTCAAAAGCCTCTCTATATCTAGAATTTTTTGTGTACTTTTCAAGCTTTTGCTCTACTTCGGACATAACCTTTGCTTCGTTGATATTAACTTCGGACATTAAACTTCTCCTTCTTTTTTATCATTGTTATCAGAGTTATTTAAACTCTCTAAAATACCTTTAAGACCTGAACTTACAGTTGATTTATTCTTGCTATTATTTTCATTTGCATTAGGTTTATTTGCAATTTCAGAATAAAGCTTAAGTGTTTCTTTCTCACCAATTTTTAATAAATTAGCCTTAACACTTTCTAAAGCTTGACCATATTTTTTGGATATTTCTAAAGCCTTTGAATTGACATTCTTTTTTTGTTCTTGATCTAATTTTTCGGCTAATTGCAGATTTAACTTTTTAGAACTTTCTAAAGCAATTAAAGCTTCATTAACATCGCCCAACTTTTCTAAAGCAGGAGCTAATTTTTCCATTTCGCTTAACGCTTCTTTTATTTCTGTTACATCGCCTAATTCTTTGTAAACATCTAATTCGCTTTTGATTTGTCTTGATGTTTCAACTAAAGTTTTTAATTCAGATGGTAAGCCAAGTTCAATATATTCTATTAATGTATCTGACTGTTGATCTGATTTTTCCATTAATTCCTTAATCTCTTTAGGTTCACCCATTTCATTCCACTCTGTTAAAAAGCTTGTATTTTTTTCATTAACTAACTTTTCTAAAACAGCTTTTTCTTGTGATGTTAAAGAATTAACTATTTTTATTAATCCTTCATTACTTTGTAATTTTTCTTTTAATTCTTTGTTCTCATTTTTTAACTTGTCGGTTTCAAAATTAGAATTAGAACTTTCACTTACTAATTTTTTAAGTGCTTTAATTTCCTCTTCTGTTAAAGGCATTTCAGTCTCCTTGATTTTTTCATTATTTTCTTTTAATGCTAGGTTTGTTTCAATAAAACCAGGGTCTATAACAACATCAAAAGTATTTAAGTTAAAAGTATCTTCATCAACAACGGGTAAACCATCATAAGTTACACCCTCTTTGTATTCACCCATCGCTCTAGAAGAGATTTTTAATTTACTTCCTTTACCTTTGTATTTAACTGACATATATGCCATTAAATTTCTACCCGATTCGGTATTAAGAACAATAAGACGACCCATTCCCTTATTATTCTCATCAATCCATAAATCAGTAACAATGTGAGATACTTCCCCGTCATTTAAATCTTTATCTGAAACAGGTGTATCTTTATGACCGATAGCACCAAACATTGTTAAGTTATTAAGTCTTGATACCACATCAGGTTTTGATAATACAGTCTCCCAAAACTGTTTAGAGTACCATCTTTGATTTCTACTCTTTCCATCAGGAACAAAGAAAACACCCTCGATAATACCTAAAGCACCAGCAACAGTGTCTTTAATACCATTTCTATTTGTTGGTGTTTCTTCTGTTATTGGTGTCCAAGTAAATTCACTTGTTGACTCAAAACATTCGTTTAACTTTATTTTCATTGCTTATTTTCTTTTTTTCATTACTTCATTTTTTAATCTTGTTGTAACTCTTCTTTTCATTCTTTTTTGTGTGAATGATTCACTTGTACTTCTTGAACGTCTGCATACTTCTGTTTGATTAGTAACTGTAACAACTTTAGAAACAAGATCTCTAATCATATCAACTGGAAGGTTTGAAACATCAGCTAATGACAATGTGCCGTCCTCTGCTACAAATTCAGATGGTAAATCTATAATAGGTGGATTCTCTAAATTATCAGGTGTTAATAATGCTAATTTAGCTACACCTTCTTCTACATATAATTGAAGTGATACTTTTGATTGATCTTCAAAAACCATATCAACATAAGTATCGGTGTCTTCTTCTTCTACAACTTCAATGCTTACTAAACCCATATCTGTTAATGCAGTTGTTAATTTTGTTTCTAAATCTGATTTAACAGCAGTTGTTGTTTCAGGCTCTTTCTCGGGCTCTGTTGCTTGTGGTTCTGTTGCCATATCATCATTTTCTTTTATTGATGAAGCTGACTTTAATTTCTTAATTGAATCTAATACTTCTTTAGCTAAACTCATCGGATATCCTCTTATAAAAATTTGTTAACTATATACTTAAAATAATTTCAAAAAGTAAATTATTCAAATTACAATTTATTGTTTAAATATGATTTTCTTATATCTTTATAGATATTCATGTTATTAGATCTATTAATACCTATTTGATATTTGAATCTGTTTTTATACCAATTAATTTTTTGAGTGATAGACTTTTTATAATTATCTATCCTCAAAATATTATCATCTTGCGATTGTAAATATATCTCTTTAATTATTTGATCTATCTTTCTTAAACGAGTTATAGACATCTTTAAATCTTGATTCATGTTGATTACCTACTTCTTTAAAAACATTCTGAGTTTGTTCTAATGATTTACTTCTTTGGCTAGTCTTATCTTTACGAATAAATAACTTCTCTGTACCTTGAAAACCTTGTAAGTTCTTATTCAAAATTTCATGTAAAACATCGGGATTAATTCCAATATCAATATTATTTGATGACTCTATAGAATCACATAGTTTAACGATCTCTTGTAAACCTGTCATTAATGCGACTAAATATTCCATTCTGTCTAAAACTTCCATGTTTACAATTTCACGCATTATTATTTGTATATCATCAGGATTTATTATTATTCCGTCTCTATATTTAACGTGAAGAACTAACATTTCTTTTAAGCCTTCAATTATACAACCCTGTAAAGCGTTTAACTTTCTACCATACCTAGTAAACCTCTTAATTGTTTCTATCCTTGATTCTGTTTGAGTATCAAAAGCTAAATAGAATGTAGGCATACCTACTGTTTGAGCAATAATTTTCCTATGTTCATTCTGTTTATCACTTGTAGTTGAATTAGATACCAACTCAGGCTTTATAATCCCACCACGTCCATCGCTAGGTGCAGGTAAAACTTTTATCTTAGTAACTATTGATAAAAGATCTTTGAAATCCAAATTACCAGTTTCACCCATATCAGCATAAATATTACTAAAAAGATTTTCGTACTTTTCAATTATATTGCCTAAATTATCAGGTGTTGTTTTATCAGGCATACCCACTTGAACTATTGTTGGCTTTAAAATATCCCTTAAATCATTAGCCAAACTTGCCATTTCTAAAGTTTGCAATTCTTTTATCTTATTTATAACTGGATAGATAACAGACCTACCAACTAATATATGCTTAGGTAATGTATAATCATCTTCTTTAGACTTAAAATCAGTTATCGAGATCTTTATTTTTTTAGGATTAACAATAAAGTGAACGTGAGAATCTTTGTCTAATTTTTCAGAACCATCTTTTGTTTTTTTAAGAAAATACTTTTTTTCGTTACCTTCATAAACGCAAACTATTTTATCGGCGTCTGCATTATCAGGTGCTTTATATAATCCTATCCCATCTCTATATTCTGTAGGCTGAATATATTCACCGTGAAGCAATGCATCGCTAATAAATGAATAAATCAATTTATCGGGCTTAATCCTTTTTACAAAATCATTAAAAGAATTATTTATCAATTCCTTTTCTGTGTCGGGTATATACGAAATAGAGTCAATAATCCCATTGTTATTACCATTAACTAAACCATCATCAATAAAAGAATCTAATATTGTCTCGACAACATCATAACCCCTCATTTTTTCAAGAGTAAAATATAATTCTTTTTTCTTTGTTACCTCAAACTTTAATTGCCTTAATAAAGCGTTTACTTCATTTTGGTTCTTTAAATCAAAAGATTTAGGCGATTGTGATATATCTATAACCTGATTATCTCTGTTCTTTACAATAACCTTTGTTTTATTACCACTAAAACCTAAAGGCACAATATCAACCGTACCCAATGATGTGAAATAATTTTTTAAGCTTAAACTAGCATCTTTTATACTATTGTACAATCCCATAAATTCACCTATTAATAATATATTTTGATTGTATAGTTTTTTTGAAAATAAGCCATTTACATAAAATTATATCATGATATAATAAAACCATAGAAATTAATTTAAGAGGTGTTGAAAATGACATTAAGACAAATGATTAGAAAAGAAATTGTAAATGTATTAGGTGGAGAGTTTAATTTTCAAAACCAAACTCAAGGTAAGTTTAGAGTCTGCAAAAACGGAACTGTAAGCTATTATGCTTATGGAGAGATGAGATACACAGATATAGATAGCCTGTTGAATATAGAGTAATAGAGAAATTTATAGAGGGTTTTAACCCTCTTTTTTTATGCCTAAAATTTATCAGGGAATAGTTCCGAAACAAAAGACCTTATAATAGAAATCTTACTTTTTTGGTATCTATCAAAACATTCTTGAAACCTATTTATATCAAATATTACTTGTTCATTGAATAAATTAACATCATCAACAAAAATATTAGAAACTAATTCACCACTATTTTTTATCTCTAATACTTGACCTAATTCTTTACCATCTTTTTTTATAATCCTATTCTCAAAATGGCTCATTATTGCTTCTTTTATTTCTAAAGGATCGATAAAAGTTAATACCTTTGGCATAACCTTATACTCACCTTTGACTAATACTCTTTCCATTATTACTTGTGACATTTTACTACCTTTCACTAAGTTTAGTGAGAACTAAAAAGGAACATTATCGTCCCACATATTATCTGAATACATTTCTTCTTTTTTAGGCTCTGTTTTTTTAGTCGCAGATGATTGATTATCTACAGGGTTAGAACAAATAGTAAATGTAGATGCTATTACTTTAACAATGGTTTTTTCTTGATTGTTTTGTGTGTACTTTTCAATCTTTATTTTTCCATTAACGCAAATTTGATAGCCTTTTTTAATCATTGTACATAATTCAGCCTGTCTGCCCCACATCTCTATATTAAACCAGTCCGAAACATAATTACCTTCTTTGTCTTTACCTGCAAAAACAGCTAAACTGAATTTAGCTACTTTGTTTTGTCCCACCTGACTGATTTCAGGATCTTTACCAACCCTACCTAATAAAGTTACAATATTCATTTTTTCACCTTTATAAAATAAATCTCCTACTTTCTTTAACTCTCTGAGATAACTCAATATACCTGTTAAATAAAGTTTCACACTTAATTCTATCATGAAATATACATGTTTTTATATCTTTTTCTAAAACAAAGTTTTTTCTTAACTTGCCCGATTTAGTATATTTTTCTACTGATTTAATATCTAATGGTTTTAGAAATACACCAGCTTCATTATTTTGTTTACCCTGTTTAATTACCTCAAATTCAGAAATATAGAAAACCATTCTCTTTTTATAGCCAAAAATATCAGACTTAATGATATAACCATTTTTCTTTTCTTCAATCGTTGAGTTATCAAAATCTTTTATATCCAAAGAATAACAAGAAACGCCGTAGACTATCATATATTGTTATACAAAACCTTTCCTAGTAAACATTGATAAATATCCTCCTCTGAAAAAAGACTAGTTTTGTTTTCGCCCTTATCATAATTAATCTTTTGACAAGTAATTTGACCAAGCTTTTTTAAATAATTAATCCATGAATTAGGCACAAAATTTATACTATCAATCTCATCTTTAACAGCACTAAATGATTTTAAAACACAAAGGTTTTTACCTAAATGTTTCCAGTAAACAACAAACTCAGGATAGGCAATTTGATAAGAAATTCTTGATATTTTTATATGCTTGTCTTCATAGGTATATTCATTAATATCCTCGCTCTCAGTGTAAGAAGTAGGTATTATATTTGTTATACTTGACAGTATCTCTATAACCCTGTTAACCATTAATTCATTATTCCAAGTCTCAGATAATTCTTTTAAATCTGAACTAGTTTTGTGAACCTCTGGATTGTATTTTGTGAAATTACCTAAATCTAACTTATCAACATAATCACTTAGATTATGCAAAACTTCTATCTCATAATCAACATCACTCGGGTTATCATCATTGTTATAAGCGAAATACAAAGTCTTTAGATAGACAAAATACCTAGCATCATTTATTAAAACAGACTGAATAAAAGTATATCCATTTAACTTAGGAGACTTATCCTTAACTATTAAAATATCTCTTTCATAAAAAGCTTTATTTGAATCTGAACTATAAAATATATTCAAATAATTAGACCTCGCTAAACTCTGTGTACATACATTTATAACCTCAGAATCAATAGGCATATTACACTTTAACTCATAGAAACCATTTTTATTAATCTCATTATCTAATCTCAAGGAAATCTTAAATATCCTGTCTTTTATCATAATCACCTACTTTTATTTTTAATTGACAATAAAATTATAAATCGTTAAGCAATTATTTAATAGACCTTAAAACAAAAAAAAAGAGAGTTCTCACTCTCTTTAAATTTTACTCTGAATCTAACCAATCAGCCGTTAAATCCTTAAGGTTATTTTCTATCAGATAATCTGTAATAACCTCTCTTATTTTCCCCTTAACTTCCTTATCAAAAGCAGTTAAGTTAAGAATGTGCTTTTTCATTATTTTTCTATCCTTATTGCTTTTGATAAACTCATAAGAATTAAAATACAAATCCATTGAGTCATACTCAGGTATGGCTTTATACCACTCGGAATCTGAACACACGTGGAAAACTTGATCTAATGATGTAACGTTGTACATCACTAGATCATAAAAACTTAAACTATTAACCCAATCTTGAAAATTTAAATTTGTCATCTTAAAAACACCTTTCGTATAAAATAATAACTATATTATATCATGATACAATATTAATGTAAATACGCTTAAAAGCTTTATTTGAAATATTTTCAACTATTTTTATAATACAAAATATTTATTTATTTACTTTACATAATAATTATATCATGATATAATTTAATCATAGAAATTAATTTAAGAGGTGTTAAAATGAAACAATTAGAATTTGAATTTGATGTAGATGTTTACTGTCCTGACTGGGAAGAAGACTATAACAGTCAAGAATTGCATGATGAACCATTTGACGGTGGTTGGTAAATAAAATATTATAAGAGGTTAATTAACCTCTTTTTTTATGGAGACATTATGAAGTCAAAAGAAGTAAAAAACAATAATGATATTTTGATAGAAACATATCACACAAAAGAACAAGCTTTGAAAAATTTAAAAACTATCCAGAACTCGACAAGGATAGAAAAACTAAGATCAACTTATCCGAATAGAGTTATTCTTTTAGAATCAAAAGATAATTACTATCATTTGATAGCTAGAATAAAATAGATCTAATTATATAGCAATAGAGTTTTATATATCACCGTAAAAATTAACTTCAAACTCAGTGATTGTGTTAACCACTATTGCTATATTTATTTGTTAACTATAATAGTTTTTCATGTAATTATCAGCAAAATTAGATATAGTTCTATCTCCTAAATTAACGTTATTTTGTTGAGTAATTATCTTGTTAAAATCAGCTATTTTTTGAGCCTGATTAGCTAAATAAATACTACCTACCCAACCGTCTGCAACGTCTTTACTTGCTTCTTTTTGTTCGTATTGTTGACCTTTAAAAGAATATTTATAGGCTTCTGAAAAATTAGTACCATGATCTATTTTATCGCCAGTATCAAGAATATCTGATAGTTCCATGAACAAAAGCTTATTCTTAGGTATTATACATTTATCTTCTTGTACTATTTCATAAGCTATTTCATAAGCAGTTTTAGTTCTATCTACTGATAAGTAATCTACTTTAAAACCTGATATGTTTAAATCTTGCCTTAGTTTTGCTCCACCTTCTCTTTGGTCTGTGGTTATTATTTCTATATCATAACCACAAATATCTCTTAACCATACAAAAGCATTGTGTATTTTGTAATAAGGTATTTGTTGATTAGGTTTAGCCTTTACTGTTACAGTAAGATCTGTATAATAAAATCTCTCTGAATTGATATTTATTGCACTTGGTGTTCTGTAAAATTCTTCATCTGTATAAACAGCGTAAGAAATACTAAATGATAATTTATCCTTTGTTCTACCAATATCCATATGACAGAACCTTAAAGCGTGTTTATTCATAGGATTTTTGAAGTATTCAATATGTGGTTCTAAATATTGAATCAATGTATCTCTTTCATCTTTTTCATCTAAAAAGATTACTTCATAAGCTAATTTACTTACTGGGTCTGTAACTCTATTAGGTATAGTTTGCATTAAGTTTAACTTTTCTTTTGACTTAAAGAATTTAGCAGCATTAGCCGTTCTTACATTAGCTAAATCCTTTAATGATCTAATTAATCTTTTTTTGAATATATCTAAGAAATCAATAGGTATATTTATTAGGTTCATATCATTTGTTACATCTTTTTTTGTTAACTCATCTACAATAAAAGCATCTCTCATAATATCACCAGGGAACACTTGAAACTCGTCACTACTAAAATTATCACGACCTTTTATAATCCATTGTGGTGGACATGGTATTATCCAAGATCTTTTAATATCTTTTGATGTATTTTTAACATCGTCCATAAAACAGCCGTCAGACTCGGCACTTGAAACAATCCATTGAACACCGTCTTTATTTGGAAACCTTGAAACTAATCTTGTTGATAAACTATCATAGTTTTCTTTATCCTGTCCTTTTATTTTGTAAAAGTTACTTTCATCTAAAATGAATGAATGGATAGCCCTAGATATACCGTGTTGCATTTGTGAACCAATATTTATATAAAGTCCTTTGTCTAAATTTATAGGTGTAGTTCCATCAGGTAATTGTTTTGCTTTTGAAGGTGTCCAGAACTCTTTAAAATATGGACTACTTGATAACCAATCTTTTGCATACTGCCAGTTAATGTTTGCTGTCTGTAGATTCAAACTAAAGAATATAAAGACAATCATAGTACCATGACCTAAGTTCGGATAATATTCAAGTGGATCATGAATACAGTTATTTCTGTATAATTCATACATTAGACTTAAAACGCTACCAAAACTTTTACCCGAACCGATTGGAGCTTCGACTATTATTTCATCATATTTTCTTACCATTGGGTGTGGATATAAATCTTTTAAAACTTCTTGCCAAAAAGGGAATATTGTTAAACCTTTTGTTTTGCTGACAAATGAGTTGCCAAAGAATCTAGTATCTGTGTAAAAAGTTTCTATACTAACTGGCTTTTCATCATAGAACTCTTTGTTCATATCCCATATTAATTCACCACGTTCAAAAACACTTAAGTCTTTAATTTTGTTCTTGATTAAATCCTTGTTGACTAACATTTCTTTCACCTTATTTTTATAATATGATTTTTATCATAAGCAAAAGTTTTTTTTTGTCAAAAAAAAGAGGTAGTTTTAAACTACCTCATATCAAGAGAACTAGATCTTATTATACTACTTCAACCATTCCAAATCCCATTCCTGTTTTATTGCCTAATCCAATATTCCTGATAATATCTAAATCTTTTTGATGTCCAGATATTTTAAAATAACCGTCTGAACATTTATAACTAAAAAAAGGTATAGATGATTTTATAAGATGTGAAAATGTGTGTTTAACCACTATTATTTTCATATCAACACTTTCTATTTCTAAATCTTTTTTTAATTCTAAACCTAAAAGATTAAATATATTTCGCATTGATTGATTAACCTGATCTTTAAAGTTATCATCTAAGAATGTTACAGGCTTACTGTTTTGATCTTCAAAAAATATAGGACTGTGACTTCTCATAACAATACTATCCGATTCTATTGGCTTTTGAATAACAGGTTCGATCTTTAGCACTTTTAAGATTATTATTCTGCCATTTACTTTAAAAGAATTGTCTTGACTGAACTCAAAGTATTTAATACACTCAAATCCTTTGACTACTAACATTAAGAAATTAATATCAGTAGATGAAATATATAAATCAACAGTACCATTTTTTGGATAAAAAACAGAATCTTTGATCTTTATATCTTCTGATAAGGTTATCCATTCTTTTTTAATATCTCTTTTACCAAAACTAACACAGTAAGTAAAAACTCTAGGCTTATCTCTTTCGAAATAATCTGCTTTATGTACAGAATAATTAACAGCCTGTTTTATAAAAGCTAAAAATCTATTCCTATAAAATATAGGCAATTTTTCACAATCGAATGTTATTTTTATTTTCATTATTTTATCCTCACTAATTGACTATCTATACTGCTCCAATAAGGTGGCTTAATTCTCATATGTTTAATATGACGATTAATAAACAAATCCATTTTTTCTACTTCTGTTATATCGCCTAATGGTATAGGTCTTATAACATTTTCGAATGGATTATAATCTATTTCTTTTATTACAAATGAGCTTATTTTACCGTAACCCTGACTATTCTTTTTACCTATTCCCCATATATGCTTTTCAAATAAATAACTTACTTGATCGACATTATCAGAGTCGAAATAGAAATATGCAGTAGGTATAGAATGGAGATTTAAAGGCATATCATAACTTTTGAATGAACCTTTATCTATTTCTATAGCCTTTTTACTATTACCAAAATCAGCGATAAAATCATACTGATTACACCAACGTTTTTTCCAACTACCTTTAAACTGCTCTGAATTATCATATTGCATATAACTAGAGATATAGTAACCGTCTTCATGTTTTTTTATTGGAAATTTATCCATCTCAATTAATAATTCAAATTCTTCTAATTCTTGCTTTGATAAAGATGTTTTGTAAGTCAGACTACCTAACTTTTCTTTAGCATAAGCATAAGCAATTATTGCATCAAAAATAGGCACATCTATAAAACAAATTGCGTTACCAAATGTTATATCTATTCTATACATTAAAGTATCAACCTCCACCTTTTAAAAATATCTTGTTTTGATTTCTCTTTAGTAACTGGGAGATTATTTTCCCAATCGTTTAAAAGAATTTGTCTTATCTGTTTTTTTATTATTGAAATAGAATCAGTTTCTTTAAACCTTCCTTTTATTCTTTGCTTTTTTTCTTCAGTAGTTTCCAAAGTACTTAGTAAATAATCTCTGTAATCAATCCAAGATTCAAAGCCTTTAGGTAAAGATTGAACATTATACAAAAACATATCATTAGCATATATAGAAGCACAATGTGTTCCATCAATCCTATTTATTATTTTTTGATAAGTATCAGGCTCTAAAACCTGTAAATCTATTAGTGACTTAAAACTTTTTTCATGGATTAAATTTGAGACCCTCATAGTATTGTAATAACCATGATTATTTTGAAACATTAAATCATATATTTTATTGTATTCAACATTGCTATCTGATATATACTTCCAAATATCCCCAACGCTCCAATCATAAATAGGGTAAAACTTAAAAGCTAAATTATTCTTTGTTTTAGAACTCCAATTAATTCCTTTATACGCTGGATTTTTAGATATAGCTCTAAACCTATTTAAAGATTCTTCTGCTCTTAAGCCTATTAAATTAGCCGTTTTTATTTTATGATTTTTTTCAAACCACTCAAAAAAATCATAAAATCTTTTAGGATATTTACCGTCGATATTCTTAATAGATATTTCATTTTTATTTCTTATCCAGTCAGCTTTATTATCCCAAGCCAAAAAAAGATCGTTTTTAGATGAAGTCGCATTTGTTAAATAAATTTCAACCTGATACCACATTGGTATAACATTAGGGTGAATCATTATTTTTTCTATAACATCTATAATAGATTTATACTCAGCTTCTTGATCTAAAAAGAACACCTTTATTTTTCTATCTCTTTTTATTGCTTCTTCTAATGCTAAATAATAAAGAACCGTTGAATCTTTACCACTAGAAACACTTACAATAATTTCCTCAAACTCATCAAAAATATATGATATTCTTTTTTGAGACTCTTCTAAAACATTAGTGTCTAAATATTTTTTCACTTGCTTAAAACCTCTGATAATTCATTAGAATGATTAAATAAATAACTCATTTGATTTTTTAAATATAAATCTATATTTAAATCAGTATGATAAATAATGAGATTAGATTTATTTTTATACATTAAATTTAAATCTAAATTTAAATTATGATTAGGTATTAAGGAAGAAGAGTATTCTTGCAATTTCTTTAAAACAGGTTTAATAGTTTTTTCAGAATTGAAAAGACAATCTCTTATTCTTTCATATTCTTTTAACTCTGGATTAGTCACATTGTACTGAATATAATTAATATTAAAATCAAATACTTTATTGTATTCAATCATAGTAAAATCTTTAGTTCTACAAGTTAAATCTAAGATGTTATAAGGATCATAATTTGATATACCCTCATCATAATTATATTTTGCTTGTTCAAAAGCATAACTATGATGATATTTCAATAAAGACTTATCAAAAAATGAGTAGTGGTAATAGAATTTCCAAGCGTTAATTATGTAAGGGAATTTACTACATATTATCTTTGATTTAGGTCGCAAAGTTCTTTGAAGTAACAAGAATCTCTTATCATGCCTTATTGTTATGTTTTCAGAATCTAATATAACAAATGTCATATAGCATATATCTTTATCGAAATCATAATCATTTATATCCTTGAAATCTTCATAAGATATACAAGAATAAAATAAATGTTTTATATCTTTAATATCTGATTTCTTTTTAGAATAAAAAAGAACTGATTTATCACTAATTAAATTACATAAAGATTTTTTTAAATATTCATTAGTCCTGTAAAAAATAACTTTATTCATATTTAATCACCCATATTGTTTTATAAGATTTAACTATTTTCGCACCTCTTTTAAGATGAGAGCCTAATGAATGCTTAGTGCAATTTGCATATATAGGTCTTTTTAAAATAGACAATCTGAAATCTATTAGATGTTGATAAAAGCCATTTGATCTATATTGTTCTTGAATAAAAGACATAACTAATTTAGTTTTTTTAGGATATACAATATAACCTGAAAAACCAACTAAACAACCATTAACAAACAATCCGATTAAATTAATATTTTCTTTTATTATAATTCTCTCTTTTTTAGCCTGATCTAAAAGATCTTTGGGTATATCGCTAAATAATATTTTTTTTATTGTAAACTTCATTATTCAACCACCCAAGAAGAACCATAATTATCATTCTTCATGATATGAGCTATACCTTGATGTTGCTTCATTCTGTATAACTCCTCTTGCGTCATTCCTAAATCAGAAATTATTTCATCATCTGATTTACCCTTTAAAATCAAATCTTTTACTATATCACCTACTAAATCAACCTGATGTTTACCTCTTGCTCTATTATGCCTAATTGTACTTGCTATTCTTGATTCAATAGGTTTATCCAAACAAACGCAAGGTATTAAAATCTCTTTAAAATGGTTTTTTAAAACAGTAAATCTATGAAAACCATCGATAACTATATAAACATCATTTTCTTTATCGTAATATACTACTACAGGCTGAGTAACTCCATCGCACTCAATAGAGTTTATAAGTAATTCTAATTCTTTTTTAGCAACTTTATTGGGATTATAATTATTAGCTATTATTTTGCTAACAGGTATTAAATTAACATTTAAGCATGGAAATTCAACCATTAAAAACCTCCTATGGAGTAATAAAATAAAAATACAAAAATATTATATCATGAAATAATTAAATATAACATCTAATTTCAGGATTTATTTTTGATAAGATATTGAACTGTTCGGGATAATAATATTTAAGCCATAGAGCCTGACCTTTACTAGAAGCAAAAGAAGGCAATATCCATGACTTTCTAATATTTTCAGGAGAGCCAACAAAGTTGGTTTTAAAGTATATATCAAATATAGGTATGTCATTAGAGAATAAATAAGCAAAAATATCTTTAACTGTTAAATGTGCTATTGGTTGACAGACAAACATCTCGTCTTTCTTTTGATAAATATGTCCTTTTACTTGAAAATTCTTTTTTCTTTTTTTACTTTCCTCTGCCCTTAATCCTATAAATATTCCAGTTACTTTATTTTCTGTTTGATACTTACTCAAAAGATTATAAAAATATTTATCGCTAAAATCTTTACCTCTTGAATGTATATCGGATAAAAAATCATGATCCTTTAAAACATCTAAAAGATTTACATCAGGAGTTATTATATCTAAATTTAAGTTATACCTTGACTTTAATTCTAATAAATACTCTTTCTCGTTTGGGTAATCAAGATCATCTTTTTCTGACACCATTTTAATGCCAGGTGATAATAAATTACATAAGTGCATTAAAACAGTAGAATCTTTACCACCTGATATATTTACTGTAAATTTTAAGTCCTTATCTAAAAATCTATCTATAACAGATTTAGCTAGGTCTATATTAGCCTTATACGATAAAAGCTTAGAATGTAAATTATAGTAACTTTGATAATCCATTTATTTTTTTGATCTAAAATATTCTTGTATTTCAGATTTATTTTTAACTAAATGATCTAGATATAAATTACTAGCATTTTCAGGAATATCAATATTAATTTGAATCAATCCATTGCCCCTAGCACTATTACCACAAATATATGGATTAGTTTTATACAATTCCATTAAACGCCAAAATGCAGAAATCATTAACTCATTATCTATCTTTACAGCGAAATCACTATTAAATACAGTGCCCTTTACAAATACTTCATATTGATAAATCATTTGAGATGTAACTTGATTATTGTCTGAAAAAATATCTATTATATTTTCTGTCTTTGATGAATCTAATCTTGTTTGGAATTTTGTCTCTATTAATTCCCAAAATGATGAATCGCCGTTATTATGCTCTAAACACTTAGGAGATGCTCCACCAACTATTAATTGACCTTCTATAGTTTGATTACCTATTGCACTTCCAAACAAACCTATCATTGGACACATTTCTATAAACTTAAATCTATTATCTAAAGATTCTTTGCCTGTACTTCCTGTTATATTCCCACCAGTAAATAATTGATGATAAATATTCTTATCTAAACCTTTTATCTCTGTTAACTGACAAAAATCATACATAGCTAAACGTCTAAGTAAACCTCTTATGCTATTACCAGAAATAACTGGTATTAATTCAAATGTTTTCTTTATCCTAATCGGCTCATTTAAATAAGATATTAAAGGGCTTTCATAACTTCCATCTTTAGAACTTTGCAATCTGATTTTTAACATCAAAACTAAATACTGTAACTCTTCTCTTATTAATTCCAAAAATTCAACATCATTGAATCGTTGCATCTCATTAAACATAGCTTGAGAAAAATCATTTGATAAAGTCCTTATACCCATTTTGTTACAAATAGTATTCAAGAACTGCTCTTTTGTTCGAACACATGAACTAGCTAATAACTTTGATGTAAATTCATTCCATATATTCTTAATCCTTGAATCCTGCATTGATTCAAAATCTATACACTTCCAAATGTGATAGAGGATTATAAGGAAGCTCTCTCTTTTGTCTTTAACATCTTTGAAACTAGATTCATAAACCACTGGGTTAGTTAACATCACCTTCTCACGTCTTAACTTTTTCTCAGTACCGTTATTTTCATCGCTCCCAGTATGTATTGACTTTAATGCAACAAAATCATAATTTAATTTAAACATTTTTCACCTTTACTCTTTTATTTAAAATATGAACTAAAAACTCTAACAAAAATGTATTCCTATACCTAGAAATATATTCACTCTCATAATAATAATTACCAGTATAATTCATTATCCTTGATAAATTACCGCAACCATAAAGAATATCATCTTTTGTGAAATAAGTTACCTGTTGAGATGTATCCTCTTTACCATCTATAACCGTATACCAATTTTTTAATATAGAATACAACTCTTTAATCTGAAATACATCAATCTGACAAACTCCTTTATCAGTATAAACATTGAAAATATTTCGATTGTAATTTATCTCAGACTTAAAGCTTATATGTTTCTTGAAACCAAAACTTACACATAAAACAAATTTATCATTTGGAATATTAAAAATTAAACCCTCTAAATCTTCACGGTTTAAAAACCTTATACTATCTTCACTCACATAAAAAGACTTAAACCTTAAACTTATTAACTTACCCTTACCATTCGGGATAACATACTCCATGCACAAGGCAATATCCAAACCAACATAATCAGAATCGTACTTTAGATATTGATAATCAGTAAATGTAGAACTAATAAAATCCTTCCTTAATATCCCTTTAGTTATCCTTTGACCACTAAAAGAACAAATTGAATCAACATCATAAACTTTCTTAGTTAAATTCTCGCTATATTCATATAGATTCTTAGCTATAAATTCTATAACATTACTCATTTTTCACCTTTTTAAATATATCTTATTGCAATAAATTTATTCTTATTGCAAAAAAGTCTAAAATTTTACGCTGATATATAAAACTAAATGCAATATTATTTCAAAACAGGATATTTATTAAAAACTCTACTAGTAGGATTAAAAAAACCTGCAAACAATAGGCATGTTTTATTAATTTCTTCTTTTTCAATATCAGGGAATTTAATTGAAGCGTTATCGCATAAATCATTGAATCTAATTTTTGTGGTATCAAAATTATATAGGCTAGGATTATCTTGCAACTCGCTTAACATATAGTTATAAACAAGTTTAAAGGAATCATCATCTAATAAAATATTACTGCAAAACAGTTTCTTTAAATACTCAACTTGACTATTGATGCCCATTTATAAAACCTTCAAGTAATAATCTATAATTCATGAAGTCAATAATACTATCTTCTATTGGTTCGTTTTTAGCCTGTTTATTTGACAGTAATAACTCCTTAAGCCTAGATACTTTAGTGCCAAGTAATATTAAAAGACTCATTCTGTTATCTATTGAGATATAGTTGAACTCTTTAGTATTCGGATATTCAACATAAGTTGGGTGATTGTCTTTATTTAAAAATCTAGTAGCGTATTGATTACTTGATCTAAAGTTAGAGTATCTATCACTACTACTAGAATAATCATGTGCTTTAGAAGCAAGAGTTCTTTTCATCTTTTCTTTTATTTCTTGATCCTTCATTCCTTTATTTACTACTAAGTAGCAAAAACAAATACTTAGAGTAAAGTTTAAACCAAAGTTTTGTTCCAACTCTGATATAAATATCTCATTTCGAATCCCTACAACTGGATAATTTATATTATCTAACCCTCTATCTACAAATTCATTGAAACTAATCATTGTCTACATCTCCATTTATTGACTGTTGAATTATTATACTCACTTCCCTTACTCGTTTAAGCTTGTCTTGTTCTTCTTTAGATAGAATCTCTGGATTACCTATACTAACTGAGTTATTAACCTCTGTAGAATTAGTTCTTAGATATTTAAACCTTGACTCTAAATTCCATTTAGCTTCTTTAGTATCACCTGCTAATGCAGATCTATTTATTACTTGCTGATTAGACAAATAGAATATATGCTTACTGTATTCTATTACCTTTGATAATTGACATCTCAAATCATCTTCTGGTAATTTGCCGCTTTCGGCATCTTTAAGCCAACCATACAACGTTGCGTAGTTTAATCCTAAGAATCCAGCTATTTCTGAACATTTAAACATACCATTTCTGACAACGAGACCAATATCATCTATGATTTCTTCTGTTAACGTTAAATTACAACCTTGTCTTATATACTTTGGTTTTTCACCGAGTTTTAGATCTTTATTCTTTTTCTTTAGATTCTCAATTATCGTATCTTTTTTTGTTAACTCTTTTTTTATTTGTAAAAGATTCTCTCTTTCTTTTTTCAGTTCTATTAATAATTCTTTTACTGTTCGACCGCCTCTTTTTTCATTAACTTCTTTTATATCTTTAGGTTTCCTCATTTATATCACCTGCGAATGCTTCGGCTAAAGCATATTCTAATATCTTACAATCTGTTATATCATGTCCGTCTTTATCTCTTACTAGATTACAAAAAGTATTCCATAGATTAAGAACATCGTCTGTTACGTTTATCTTTAATGTTTTAACCTTTGGCTTTACTTCTTCTTCAATAGCAGACGGAACTGATGGATATAGATCTAATGGTATAGTACTCATTAAATCTGTTATATCAAAACTATCTTTTAACTCCTCTAATAAATCAAAAAGTTTATCAGGATTAGCATTAAATCTTGTCTCATTAGTTTCTGTAGCGACTCTCTTAGCCTGTGCTAATGATATTCTACCTAAATTAAATACCATCGCTTTTTTTATCTTTAACTCTTTTAGACTAAGTAAACGATGATTACCATTAACCACTGAATAAAAACCATCGTCTAATTCCATTACTATTAAATTCTCGATTAAACCGTTGTTCTTTATATTAGCCGTTAACTTCTTTTGTAAATCCTTATCATTTATCTTGTAATTCCAATCAGCTTGTTTTAATTTTGATACCGAGACTTCTAACCACATGATAGCCTATCCTGATTCTTACATAGATTTTGCTTTAAACTAAACTGAAAATCATCTGGACAACACCAAAATATATTATGATTAAAAAATAACCTTATGCACCTAATATATTTTTCTTGCAATTCATTCATTTTTAATTCATGGTTATCTGAAATAAAAGAAATAATAAAAGATTTTAAATAACCCATATTCCTTTGCAGATTACTGTCTAAATCAAATACCGACATCATTGCTTTATGAATCCAAAGCGATTCTTTTGTTGACTCTAAAAGATAAATAAATAACTTGTTTTTATCAATCATTTAACCAAGTCCTTTTTGCATTCTCAACAATTTCTTTTTTACCTTTTAGCTTATTTATCTCTTCTTGTTGCTGCTTTATTAAATCACCTTGCTCTTTAACTTGCTTCTTTAATTCATTTAACTCTTCTTGTGACATTTTCCTTCTTTTCCTTATATAACTATCTAATGCTTGTCTGACTATCTCAGACTGATTTAAACCAGTAGAATTTGAATAATCCTCCATAAAACTAACCTGGTCTTTTGTAAAATAACAATGCTTAGTAATCATTACCTAAATGTAACCATCTTACCTGTAGTAAACCAGTCTTGATTGACTTCAAAACTCTCTCTACCATCTACTAAATTACCGTTCACGTCCTCAAACTTTTGTTGATTCGGAAGAAATGGCTTGTGCTTCTTAATCACACAATTACCATTCTCTAGTACATCTAACAAAGTAAATAAACAAGAACTTCTATCAAAAAAACTTACTAAAAATTCCTTACCTTTATTTTCTATCATAAATCACCTATAACTAGACATATATACTATTATAGCATATATCAAGGCATAAAAAAAGAGGCTCTAAGCCTCTCGTTATTTATAATATCAGTCGTTTTCAGGATCTTCGATAACTTCCCATAATCCAAAAAACATCAACCCTAAAATTGCTAGCCAAAACATATTCTTATTTATCTCGACTATTAAATCAAGATTTTCACCTATAAAATTAATCATACTTTCCACCTTATATTCTACATAACATATCAACTATTCCGAAATCTTCGCTCGTTTCATAATATGAATAAAGTATAACTCATTAATATGTTAATGTCAATCATTAGATATTTGATTTAGTATTTTTTCTAAATAATTTTTACCCTTTACTTCATTCAAAAGTTCTTTTATCTTTTGAATGTCACTTACCTCACCGTAAAGAACCCAAGTTCCTTTATCAGGATTCTTTCTATATTTCTTAACTGCATTCCTGACAACATCAGGATTGTTTAAAGATATTCCCAAAGATTTTTTTCTTTCTCTGCTTTCTTGCTGTTTTAATCTTTGATACTCTTTTTTTTCTTGTTCTGTTTTAGACATTTTTTACTCCTAATAAAAAACCACCTTTGTTGGTGGTATAATTTTTGCAGAATATTTATTTTTAACCACTCTTGCTGGATAAGAGTGGTTATTTTTTATACGTATTCTATTTTGAACGCTCCATTTTCAGTGGTCACTTCATCAAGTAGAAGACTTGCCCACCATTCCTTTACACTTGCCACAAATTCTGAGTAATGAGCATCAAAATGCTCATCGTTGATGTCTCTATCTTCAACATCAAAGCCGTTATTGATTAAATATTCTTTAAATCCTTCAGATGACATGTCATTACGACATGGTTTTTCTTCATCACTGAAAAATTCTAAACACCAGATGCCGTTAGGAGACATCCATGACTCACGTGATGAAGTGCTAAAATATGTTTCAACTGCTGATAATAATTGATCTCTGTCCACTGTGATTGTTGTTGCTTCCATTTTTTATCCTGATTTTTGAGTCTTGTCTGACTAGAATATTTATTTTTGAACTTTGTTCAATATCTATATATTAATTCATTAGTATATTAATGTCAATAGATTTTATTTAAATTGAGTTTTTCGATATTTTTTCCAACTTCTTATTTTCTTGTTGTGACGATTCTCACCTCTGCGAAAATGACAAAAGCAGCAATTAATTCTTGAATGATTAAATAAGTAGAATTTATATATCTTACTCCAAGCTGATCTATTTTGTTCTAATTTATTTATTTTCATATTTAACCTTAGTTTATAAAAACTTTTCTCACATATTGAAATAAAAACCTAATTTTTAGCTATTCAATTACTCCTAAGTTTCTTAGTAGATCAGTGCCAAAACGATGATTAGGTATACGTATTACAAAATACGTAATATTATGATTGTCTGGGCATGTATATATATACACACCATATTTATCTTTATCATTAGAAGAAAGAACAATTTTACATTTTCCAAATTTTTTATAATCCATATATTTAGTAAAACTGTATTTTATTATCCTTTCAAAACCACACTCTAAAGGATTAAATGGTTTATTTTCATTCATTCAATTACTCCTAAGTTTCTTAGTAGATCAACACCGAATTGATGATTAGGTATTTTGATTCTTTCTATTAAGTATTTTTCAAATTTCCTATCTTCAATTAAACAGTGCTTTAAAGTAATATCATCTTGTGTAAAAATTGCTATGTCATATTCATCATTATATATATGACATATTTCATACCTTTTATTATTAATATATTTAAACCAAACATAATGTTCGAGATTTTTATCTTCCATTTTTTCAAAACCACATTCCAAAGGATTAAATGGTTTAACTTCCTTTTTATTTTCTGTAAAATCCTTGATGTCTGGTTTAAACTCTAAGTAATCTAATGATTTATCACAACAATTATCTACTAATGTTTGGTAGCCAGTGCATATTTTCATAAGAATAAAAGGTGATATTGAATTTAAAGAACTATTATTAGAAATTTTCTTTATTATTTCATCTATTTCTTCATCTGATACTCTTGATGTTTTCATTTATTTTTCCTCCATTTTCTTTAATACATCATCTATGAAGAATTGAGCCTCAAAATTAACTGTCATTTTGTCAGCTTCTAACTTAACTTTTATTTCGTTCATTTCTTCATTTATTTCTATTTCTTTAACTCTTTTTCTTAACGGAGAAAAATCGTTGAAAAAAAGTTCTTTTATTGCTTCTTTTTTATTCATGCTTGAAACTCCAATTTTATATAATTTTTCCCTTTACTATCAATCTCATTTGATTGAATTATTTTAATATCACTGAATATTTTTCTAACATTAGCCTTTACTTGGTTAATTGAATGCTCATCAGAATTATAAAAAACTTGACTAGTAAAGCCTTTTTGTTTAATAAGTTGAATTATTATTCCAGAGATATTATTTATTGCTTCTTCTAATGTTGTGTATTGTTTTGTATAAAATTTTTTCATTTTCTTTTAACTTCCTTATTTTTTAAACCTTTTTCAATAATCTTTTGTCAAGGATTTTCTCACAAAAACAACAAGTAAAGCAACATTGACAAAATCCCTCAGATCTAATCTCATTATCAATATTCATTTCATGAGAACTTATTCTTAAGCTATTATTTGATTTATTTTCTAGCTTTTTAATACAATCCTCATGAAACCAGCCTTTAAATTCTTGAATATCTGTATCTAACCACATTAACTGGTTTTCTACTTCATATTGTTGTTCAAAGTAAAAAACTTTGAAATTATTGGTTTTCATTTTTTAAACCTTTTTAAATAACTCCAGTAATTAATCGCTTCTTTATATATTTTCTGGATTTTCTTAATTTTAGTTTGATAGTCACGATAGTCCTTCAAATCTTTAATATCTTTAGAGTCTAAATATTTTCTAAAACATTGTCTTTTTTCACCATAAACATAGTCTAAAAAATTACTTATCCTGATTAATTTACTATATTGTTTATTTATATTATCATTTAATCTATTCATATTTTTATCCTAAATCACTTGGTAATAGCTCTGGATTTTGATAAATGTTACCTATTACTGTGTAGTAAATACTTGGATTATAATCTAATAAAGAAGCGACAAAGTTATTATTAACTAAGCTATAGCCACAATATTCGTTATCCCAGCAAACTTTAGCAATTAAACCAATATTACTATTTTCGATAATATCACCTTCATAAATCCTTTTACCTTTGCAGTCTTTTAAACCAGTATATTGCATTAATTCGCAATATTCAGTTTCATAGCATTCCATACCATCACATGAACTTTCACCCAAAGAGATATAAGAGATATACCTATATATTCTTTTGTATAACATATCAATCATTCCCACATCAAACATCTTTTTGGTTGGCTTATGAAAAGCTCTAAATTTTAACTCTCTCATTTTCTTTTAACTCCCTTTTTTAACTTTTGCCATTTAAAGCAATTTCTAATTTTTTCTTTCTTTGAATTGTCTAACACCAAGTTTTTATCAGTTTTTACCACTGATTCTTTTACTCTCTCCGAACTGCATCTCAAACATAACACAACATCTCTAAACAAGTATTTTCTAAAATTTAAATAATAGTTTTTTGCAAGTGGTTTTAGTTTAACTTCTATGTCTGTGTAACATGCAAGAGAATCTACTTCTAAAACTTTTTGACAAAGATAGCATCTACTATCATAACATCTAACTTTTTCAATCATATGACTCTATCCTTACAATTAAAACAAATAAACCTATATTCAAAATCTTTGAAAAAAGTTTCTTGATAAATAGGTAAAAACTTAAGTATTGTAGGATTATCTGATTCACAGAAATAGCATTTAATCATTGATCTATAAATCCTTTTTCAAGTGCAACGGAATTACATTTATCTACATCATAACAAAGCCTTTCATGATAATATTCAATCCCTATTTGCTTTAAAGATAAATCATATCTAGCTGATTTACCCTTAAAACTTTTGTATAAATCATCTTTTAAAATAGGATCTTCGCAATAAACACAAATATAGTTTTTTCTAGCTTTTCTTATTACTTCTAACATCTTAGCCTCTCAACTGTAGACTAAGCAAAGGTGTTTCAGTTGGTGAAGGCACTGGAACTGGCTCATTACAATTAGTTCTTATTTGACTAACTGCAATCAATAATACTACTGAAAAAATAACTTGTTTCATTTTAATTCTCCTAGCTTTAATTCACAAATAACGTGATTAGGTGACTACTCCACAGGGCAAGCCCATGTGGCTTCTAGGGTTTATCACTAATGATTACCCAGAGAATCTAATCCAATTCTCAATATATTCAAACTTGCATTTAAATCCCTATTTATACTCAAACCACAGCACTTACATTCATGTTGTCTAGTAGATAATGATTTCTTTTCTCTGTGACCACATGAACTACAATCTTGGCATATTTCTATAACATCTTTTACAGATAGAACTAAATTACCCAAATTGTCATACTCAAACTTTGTGAGAAAAATAAACTCGGAAGGTAAACTATCTACATCAGAACCACAAAAATAACAGGCAAGGTTATTTTCTCTAAGATCTTTAGTTAAAATATCACAATCTCTATAATCAAGATATTTCATATCAAGCCATTCAAAACAAGAATGAGAATCCATAAAAGGGAAATGTAAGTCAAAGTTGTTTTTAGGCTTATCCTTGCTTTTATCTATATCAGCAATAATTTCTGATATGACAGCACTAAATTTTAACTCTTGGTCTTTAGTTAAAAGTTTTTCATACTGGAAACCATCTTTGATATATACTAGTTTAAAACTTTCCATATTATCACCTAAATAAATATTCTTATATGAGAGTTCTTGAAAACTCTCGATAAAAATATTAAATTTCTTCGCCTCTTAACCTTAATTCTCGCTTAGTAACGAAAATTAAGTTAGTGTAGAAATCGTCAAGATAAGGCTCAATCCTTTTTGATTCTCTATAATTTTCTAATCTGTTATAAAGAGTTTCTGTGTCTACTTCTTTAAGTAGTTTTGAGTATTCGTTCATGATAAATTCACCTTTTAAATTAATTTTAATTAGATAAATTATATCATGAAATAATCATTTAGTAAATCAGTTATTCAAAAAATCTAAGATGTCATTAACTTCTTTATTATCACTATTGTTAACAGTTTTAGATGTTTCCTTGTTCTCTTTTTGTTTAGATTTTCTCGACTTCTTTTCTTTTGCTGGGTTAGATGTTTCGTTTGGTATCCAGTTTTTAGAAGCACAAACAAAGTGGTTGAAATCTTGATACAGTTTATCGTCTAAAAATTCTAAGTGAAGAGTACCTTTTTTAAAACCTTTGAATTTAAAGAACTCTGATTTGTACCAAGTATTAAATTTTAAATGATAAGGAACTGTTTCAATCTTTACCCATTTATCATCTTGCCATTCCTCAACCTTAACGCCTCTACGTTCATATGAGCATGAGTTACCAACTATATCAGCCATAGAAATTATTTCAGAATGCTTTTTATTAACAAAGAAACAAAAAGCCTTTTCTATATCTATTAAATTTCTATATCTTGACTTACCACGCATATAATTATCCTCACCAGAGAACCAAAAGAAATTAGGTAGTATTATCTTTTTTGTTACTTTCCAACTTTTATTAGTCTTCCAACCCTCAAAGTATATTTTGTTTTTTTCATGAAAAGACGTGAATCAGCACCGTTTGCTATTTCTAAAGCTTTTAACAGATGCTTGTCTGCATTATCAAAAGGTGGATTCATTATTATTAGATCAAAACTTTTTTCAGGAGCATAGTTAAGAAAATCCTTGTCTATGATCTTATAACCTAATCCAGTTAGTATCGCTTGTAATTCTAAATCAATTTCAATAGCATACAATTTTCTAACATATTTACAATCTGATTTGATGTAATTAAGAATATTACCTTTACCTGCACTTGGATCTAAGATTGACATTGAACTATTTAAGTTAATACCTTCTAACATTTTCTCTATCACGTTATCAGGTGTAGGATAAAAGTTTTTATTATCAAATATCATTAGTTATCACCTTTAAAAAATGGCTAGGATTACTAGCCATAACTAACTATCTTTTTATTTCGACCTTAAAATTATTTTCAGAAATTGATTCCATATCAGAATTGATTAAAGCAAAAATCATATAACAATATTCTCTATCTAATTTGATTCTTTCCTGAGTTAGATTATATAAACCAACATCTATATATTCAGACTTTTTAACGACTTTTAAATTATCTATATTTGTTTTAATTTCATTGTACTTGTCTTTAACAAACTTGTGAAAATCATTAAGCTTTTCTTTGTTAATAACATCAACAATTTTAGGCAGTGAATCACCTTTGAACTTTAAATTTACTTCCATTCCTTCATACTTTTTGTATTCAGATTTTGGATAATAACCTAAATCAGTTATACCAAACTTATCTTTTAAGTAAACTGCTTTATCATAACCATACTTTTCCTCAAGTATAGATTTATATCCAGTAGAAGCATCTTTAAAACTATTTAAAATTTTAACAGTTGCTTTGTTATGGTACATTCTAATTGCTAAATCTTTTAAATCATCAATAGAGTAAACCTTATCAGTGAATCTATCAAACTGTTTAAGATCTAAACAAACTGGGCTTTTTTCTACATCAATACCCTTTTTTAACTAAACCTAAGTTTGAAAGATATTCATAGTCAACAATTCCGAAACCTGAAAAATCAAACCATAATTTATCAGACATTAATTTGTTTTGTGAAACTATCGGAAGTCTTTCGATAAAAGTGGTTTCGACTCTATCATTATCTAACTCTAAAACACATCTGCTTTTCACTTCTAAATGTAAATTAGGTTTGCTACTTGAAGTAATAACATTAAAATAAATATTGTTTTCGGGATAATCTTTTTGTGCAAAAATCTTTGTAACTTTATTAACGTTATACTCTTGAAAATCAAAACCAATAAGAATAACTTTTGCAGACTTGATTGAAAATAAAACATCTAGTAAATTCATTTAATCACCTTTAAAATTAATTATATTGATATAATTATATCATGAAATAATAAACTTGTAAACTAGATATAATCTTACTTTTAGCCTTTTTGTTCTTTGTAATTATCTATCAATAAATCCATAATTTGATCGTTTGACAATTTTTTATTAGCCTTAAGTTCTTTGAAAAAATCAACGTGGATCTTTTTTAAAGATCCTATATTATAATTCAATCCAAGTTTTTTTAATTTATCTCGATAAGCCTTTAGATTATAACTATAACTAACTGGCTTATAATCAACGCCTGATACTATATTATAAGATTTGATAATCTCCCTTAATTCACCTTTAGTGCAATTTAAAGCACTTGCTACATTTGCTAAACTGCTTTTTGTAGATAACAATTCAATCAATGATTTTCTATCAATAATTTCACCCATTTTTACGCTCCTTTTATTCAAAAAAAATACCCGATTTTACTCGGGTAGATTATTTTACACTGAAAGTTTAACAAGAAATCTTTATTAAAAGAGTGGTTTAAAACCACTCAGAAATTAATTTAACGAACAAATACAACATAAAATACTTTTATATATTGTATGAGTTAATTATATCATGAAATAGAAAAATAACAATCACCTAAAAGAAAACTTTTTCACCAGTGCTTTTTTCTCTAATCTCATCAGGTATATTATCGGTAAATCTATTAAAATGCTTTTCAGCTAATAGTTCATTATAATGACCTTTAACTCCACCTCTATTTTTAGCGAAATGGACACGTATAAAATCAGGGTTATCTTTTTTAGCTGTCAAAATAATAATTGTATAAGCAAGTCTTTGTAAATCAGAACTTTCTGCTAAATCATTCATATCTGCATAATCAAATAATGACTTTTTAGCGTTTTTAGACTGTGACTCTTGCTTTAATTGATTCACAACCAAAATACAAACATTTTCCATTTGTGCTAAATTACTTAACTTTGTCATACATCTTGTTATAAATGCTCTTCTGTCAGATGTTTCATCAAATATTGATGTTAACTGATCTAATAAAAAGAACTTTATACCATATTTTTTGATACTAATTTTCATGTGATTTATCAGATCGTCAAACTTCATTTCGTTTAACTGTCTATAATACAAACAATTATCAGAATCAAGTTTTATACTTGATCTTAAATCATGTATATCTGTTCCTGCTGGGAGTATATTTTTTTTGAAGTAATAACTATCAATAGATGATCTAGCTGCAAAAGTATTTTCGGCTACTTCTAAATAACTTGCTTCTGTAACATAAACCATTGTAGGTATTTTATTTTTACTAGCATGTTCAGCTTGTTGTCTACCAAAAATACTTTTACCTAAACTAACCTCACCTGAGACTATATGAACTGCTCCACCTCTTAAGCCACCGTTTGTTGTATAGTTCATATTTTCTGAAAATAAAGGCACAAAAGATTTTATACTATCATCTTCATAAGACTCTGGAACTTTATCCAATACATCATTCATAGTGTGAACTCCATCACCTATATTTGACTCTGTGAGAAGTTCATTAAATGTAGATAAAACATCAGCCTGTAAACTACCTATATCATGATAGTTATTAGATTTAATTCTATTTAAAACACTTATCTTTTGCTCCAATAGATTCATATATGAACTCATCTGTATTTTCTTTAACTCATGAATGAACTCAGTGTAAGTAAGGATAATATTAGAGCCTGAAATTTCAAGTAAAGCATCTTGTAAATTAGAATCATTTAAAGTTCTTTTCAATAATGAGTAGTCACAGTACTTAAAGCCGTTGCTGTCGAGTATATGATAAGAAATTGTCTTAAATATCTCTGAAAAACGCCAGTCCTTAAAGTCTGTTACTCTAATTCCATACTGATCTATTGCCTCAAAACATTTATTGTTATTCAAAAGATAAAGTAATACTGATCTTTCTGTTTCATAATCACTTTGTGATACTTTTACATTTTCTTCTTTTCTGTATTCTTTGAACTTAAGGTTAAAAAGATCTTTAACTGTTTTTCCATCTCTAGCAAAATCTGTTATATCATAACCTTTTTTCTTATCATCACCAAAAGAATATATTTTTATCTCTAGACCAAGTATAGATAATTTATCTGCTATCTTTAATGCTCCATCTTTACCAGCTTGATCGTTATCATAAAAAATATGAACTACCTTAAGCTTAGGAGCTTTCTTTTTTGATAACTGACTAATCATATCAAGAGGCGATGATTTAGCACCAGTTGAACATGATATTGATTTGTACCTGTAAAAATCAGGTAACTCCATTAACCATTGCCTAACTATTCCAGAATCCCACTCACCCTCACTTAATACTAATTCTTCCACTTCTTTAAAATCATTGTCGGGATAAAAACAACAACTATTATCATTACCCTGGAAGTAAAAGTCTTTAGTCTTTAAATCCAAAAACTTATAACTAATGATCTCGTTATCTTTTGTGTTAGGGAAAACTATCCTTTTACCATTAGTTTTTAAACCTAAATCTTTTATCGTTTGCTCAGTCCATAATCTTTTAGACTTGATGTAATTAATAGACTCTTGATTTAAATCTCTTAAATCTTTTGAAACTAACTTAACCTGATTAAGTGAATCAACATCAAAAGTATAGTTAGCTAAATTAGCTATATACTTAACGCTATCAATATAACTAAGGTTATTTATCTTAGCTACTATTTGATACATATTAAAGCTACCACAACCACTTGCACATGTGGCTATTACTGATTTGTTACTAGCAATAAAACTAGGCTTTTTATCATCATGAAACGGGCAGTAATAATTATCATTACCCGAACCTTTTTTAAGGTTTAAACTATCTACTACATTCTTTACAGATATTTGTCTATCTAGATTATCTGTTAACTCTCTTAAATTCTTGTATGACATCTTGATTAATTCCCATGCTTTCTTTATTAATAATTTTGTTTAAAAACGGTCTGAACTCAGCAAAATCTTCTTTTATTGATATTCTATCAACAAACAAATTCCAAAGATTGGAATAAAAGAAGGATTTGTTATGTGACTCTTTTGTTTCAACAAAAACATTAATTAAGTTTTCGAAACTAGCAAGTATTTGATCTTCATTAACACCTTCAAAAAGTGGTGTATCACCTATTGTACAAAAGGCAATGTATGCTTGTCTTTCTAGCTCGTTTGGTTGTGTTCTTAATTCAAATAATCTACCAACATGCCCTATGTTGTCCTCAAAAACTGAGATTACAGCCTTTGATTTTTCGCTTAAGATATTTCTATCAATCTCTTTTATAACCTTATTATTATGCGGTTTAACGTTAACTTCTTGAACTGGAATATAATCATGTTCAGAATCTTCTATATCTTCAAGATCATCTGAGTCTGAATCTAATTCCTGATGTAAATCCTTTTGCTTTTTCTTTTTAGCCTTTTTTGATTCGGCTATTTGAATACCTTTTAGTCTAGCTTCACGTCTAAGTTTAGACATTGCCTCAACTTTATTCAAAGCATCTTGAATAATTGGGCTAAAAATAACGTTAGAATTGTCTTCTAAAGTAGATATAGCCCCTGCTTTAATAAATACTTCTAAAAGCTTTTTTAAATCTGCTAAACTTAATCTTAAATCATCACAGATCATTGACTCTATCACCACATTTGATAGATCAATTCTGTTGTCTAAACCAGCAAGAGTCTCAAGTAAATACATATAAACACCATAGCCTAAAAAGCCTGTATGCTTGATGATATACTTATTCTCTGGTGATTGGTTAAAGTTAACTTCATGAGTGAAGAACTTTAATTTTGAATCGTTTTTTATCATTTTCTATTCACCTTTCAGAATAAAATAATAGATTAGATTATAGTAATAATCAATGATTTTGTAAATATCAAAACAGAAAAATAATCATTAAAATTCAACTTTAAAAAAGCTTAATAATTCCTAGTTTAATTCAGTTTAAAAAAAATATTAATTCGAAGATAATCGACCAAAAATTTAAAAGAAAAAAGTAACCAAAAAAGAAAATAGTAAAGATAGATAATAATAAAAAGAATAAAAGAATATATAAAAAGAGAGAGAGAATATATAAGCAAATGATGACACGTGATAACAAATGATAACACTTGTTATTTTCTCTCTCTAATTATTAATACAAAAGGATTTCAGACAACACAAAAAATTATACTTTTTGCTAGTTTTTTAAATAAGATTTACTCTTAACTTTTGGGTTACTTTTAAAATACAATCAATGGAAATTTTGATCCAGTTGAATTAAATATTAGTTTTGTTTATTTTTTCTAAATTACAAGTATTTTTATTTTTGTGAATGATATATAATTTTTTTACTATTTTATAAAAGGTGAAAATATGATTTTAAACGACATTCAAATTACAGAATTATGCAAAGATCAAAAAGATGGAATGATTATTCCTTTTGAAAACAAATTAATAAATAAATCAGGTGATAAAAAAATCATCTCCTATGGTTTAAGTTCATTCGGATATGATATTAGACTTTCAAATAAATTCTATCAATTCCAAAAAAAGGATTATGAAAACAATTTAATAATAGACCCTAAAGATTTTGTAAAAGAAAATCATGGTTTTGAATTTGAAGTATTAAGTGAATCAACAATAATTAATCCTAAATCTTACTTATTAGCTCATTCAGTAGAAAGATTTAATATACCTGAAAATATATCTGTAACAGTTTTGGGTAAAAGTACTTATGCTAGATGTGGATTACTTGTAAATGTAACTCCAATGGAAGCTGGTTGGAATGGTCACTTAACTATTGAATTAGCTAATCTAACAGATAACCCAATTAAGTTATACATAAATGAAGGAATTGCACAGATATTATTTTTCAAAGGTGATAAGTGTAAAACTTCATATAAAGATAGAGATGGTAAGTATAATAATCAAAAAAATAGCGTTGTATTTCCTAAGGTTTAAGTCTATAATATTATAGACAATATTAATTTGAAGGTTTTTAAAATGCCCAAAAAAACTATTCTTGCATATATAGAGCAAGATAAAAAGGAAAGAGTAAGTAAGATATTAAAAAGAGAAAGAGTAAGTCATAACTTTATGGTAAATGCACTTTATGATTATATAGACGAGAATCAAGTGCTACCATCTTTCTTTTCAGAATATATTTCTATATTAGATAAATACAAAAAGGTGGTTTCAAAATGATTACCTTTGACAAAAAAGAACATAGATATTTTAATGAAATAACAAATCAAGAGTATACATCTGTAACTAAATTAATCAAAAGTTTTACTAAACCTTTTGATTCAAATTATTTTTCTAAGTATAAGGCTATAGAAAGAATTTTAAGCCCTAAGGAATTTAAAGAATTAAAAAAACTAGCGAAATCAACAAGTATGATTTCTACATTTAATTTTATGTACCCTGAAAATATTGTTGATGAGATGAACAGGATCTCATTAGACATTTTAAAAGAATGGTCTGATAAATCTATTGAATCAATGGAATACGGAACTGCTATACATAAGCAAAAAGAGGATTCTATATTATCAGGACAGCCTTTTAAATATAATGGTAAGGAATATTATTATAAGAAAGACGGTTTATCTTTAATTGAAAGTTCTGCTGTTATCCCTGAATTACTTGTTTCTGATGATTTTTTTAAAGTTGCTGGACAGGTTGATTTAGTTGTAAGAGATGGTGCAAACATTAGTATTTTTGATTACAAGACATCTAAAAGTATTGATACTCATAATTATTTTCAAAAGATTGAGGAAACTAATCTTGATGACTGCAATTTTAATGTTTATCAACTTCAACTAAGTATGTATGCTTACATGATTGAATCTTTAGGTTTTAAGATTAATGAATTGTATATAATTCATTGTCCAAAAAATAAAGAAGAATCTTTTATTAAATGCCAGTACTTAAGAGATGATGTTTTAAATTTATTCAAAGAGTTTGTTTTTAGACAAAAGAGAACAATATTTTCAGGAGTGTAATAGAAAATGATTAAAGTATTGATACCATCGATTATTTTAACTTGGTATTTAACACCAAGTAATGTAGAGGGGCAAATATGGATTCGAAACTTTTTCGAATGTGCTTTTGTTTGGATTTCTTTTATTTTTTTATACACATTAGTTGAGGAGGCATAAATTATGGGTTGGGTATTAAATGACGATATTTTAGCTAAGAACTTTGTTAAACTTGATAGATTTCGTTTTCCTGAGATAGGTCAAGTCATGAAGGATAATGGTTTATTAGAAGAAGATGATTCTGAGTATCTATCTATTCACAATATAAACATTCCCAGTACAGAAAAAAATAATGTTTTAAAATTTGAAATTGGTGATAAGGTAAAGGTTGTAACAGATAGATTGCATTACTTTGAAAATTTAGAGCATGTTAACTTGAAAGACTTTATAGGTGTTGTAACTCATGAAATTATCACACATGAACACCCTTACTATGTAGATATAAATGGTTACCTATTTGATTTTGATGAATCTGATTTAGTTTTAGTAGAATCAAATAATTCTATTTTAGAAAAAAAGAAATTGTTAGAAAAATATCCTCAAGAATACGACGATATTGATGGAGTGATTTTAAAAGATCAAAATGAACGTGTTGATATAATCAAAGACTTTTATTCTTCTAAACCTCTTGATTTTAAAGAATTTTGTGAAAAAGAGTTTAAAAACATTTACCCGAATAAAGAGAAATAAAATAAAAAAATAATACTTAAATAACTTTAAATCATGTTTATTTCATGATATAATTAAGTCTGTTAAATTAATTTAAAGGTGAATAAACATGATAAAAAAATCTGCTGAAAGTATTTTAAAATGCAAAAACAAAGAACTTGAAAAGCAAAATAAAATCTTAAAAAGACAATGTTCCGATTTACAAAAAGAAAATATTTTGTTAAAAGATTTTTTAGCAAAGAACGGTCTTAAGTTTGAAGATTTAGACCCTGATTATTCAGAAATAGAATTAATGAAACCGTTTTAGTTTTATTCTCGACCAAGTCATTGACTTGGTTTTTATTATTATTATTTTTAAAAGGTGAAAAAATGGAGTTAAAAAATTATTTAGAGTTGGCAAAGAGGACAATGCCTGACTATGGTAAAGATATGAATTTATATCATTCTTCCACTGGTGTAGCTACTGAGTTCGGGGAATTGATAGACAACCTTAAAAGACATCTGTTTTATAAAAAAGAAATAGATATTCCTAATTTAAAAGAAGAACTTGGAGATGCTTGTTGGTACTTCGCCATTCTTTTAAATGAGTTTAATATTGAGCCTAAAATACTTAAAGGTGCTAATGTTTTTAATGGTTATTATTTTTACAATATAAACAAAATGTACAGTCGAGAATTTCAATTAACAAGTTTAATAAAACAAAGTATTAATTTCATTGATACTTACAATAATTTAATAGATGATATGGTTAATAGAAATTATTATTCTTCTGTAATTACTAAGAATCAAAATCAAAATATTTACTCAGATAAAACTGAAGATTTATTTAGCTTGATATTAGCTTTATGTCAATACTTTGAAATAGACTTCAACGAAGTGTTAGAACTAAATATCAAAAAATTAGAAGCAAGATATAAACAAAAAAACGGTGGTATTGGATTTACTACCGAATCAGCTATCAATAGAGATGTTGATAGCGAAAGAGTTATTTTAGAAGGTAAATAAATTGTATAAAATAATTGATACCTCGATAGAAATAAATTCAATCAAAGATATTTGTGATTCTTTGTCTTCAAGGCTTATTAAAAAAACTTTGATAAGTTACATAGTTTTCACCGATGTTAAAAAGATAAAGTTTATTTTGAATTATCATGATTTTAGAGAATTAATAGAAATATCTAAAGAAAAATCAATAGATATATATTCTTTAGATATTTCATTAGTTGGTTTTAAATTGGATAGCGTATTTTTAAGTAAAAAGATATGTAAAACAGTTGATTGTTTAGATAATTACTTAAACTTTGAAACTATTATGAAAATAAATAAATTATCTATGGTTCAAGAATTTAAATTTCATGATTTCATATTTTTACAAAAAGAAAATTTTGAATTATCAAATATAATTGAAGAATTTTCTAGTTTTTTATGTTTTTATTTAATCGGTTTTTATTTAGATCTTGTTTCTTTAAGATCAATTAAAATATTAGGTAATTATTACAATATTAGACTGAGTTTTAAGTCTGGTCTATCAGGTTCAATTAAATATATTGGTGAAAAATTTGACATATTAATAGATAAAAAACATTTAGTTTTATCTGTTCCAGTGAATAATGTGTCATTTTTTAAGCCATCAAATGCTTTTAGAGTTTACACAAAAATTTGTTCAATGTTATTAAAAGAGGAGACAAAAAATGAAAGTTGAATTAATAAAATACGCTGGTGATGATCTAATGATTGTTAATAGTGCTAGAGTATCACTTGGAAAAGAGAAAAAAGAAATTGATAAATCAGATATTAAATTAATAAAATACCTTATTGCCAATAAACATGTAAGCACATTAGAACATTGTTTTTTTACTTTTAGATTAGAAATCCCTATATATATTGCTAGACAGTTGATGAGGCATAGAAGTTGGTGTCTAAGTGGTGATAATAAACTTTGGTTCTCTCAACCTAACGGGACAAGAAGGTTTATGACAGTAAAAGAGTTTCACGATAAGTTTCAAAATGGGGCTAAGCCAATAAAAAGAGGCAAGGCAAAAACATTAGAACTTATTTCAATGCCTTTAAAAGACAGGTTAAGCAAAATGAATATAAATTTCTATAATACTAAAACAGGTAAGATAGAAAATACAAATATTACAGATATTTGGAGTAATGGGATAAAAGATGTTTGGGAAATGTTTTTAAGCAACGGCAAAAAAATAAAAGCAACTTTAGATCATAAGTTTTTTACTAACAAAGGTTGGTTAACTTTGAATGAAATAAAAGAATCTATTAATGATGTAGAGGTTTTTTCAGTAGATAATATCTCAAGCAAAAAACAAGACTCTGAGATTGAATTAGATTTCTCTAAAGAACAATGGGTAGATTTTTATAAAGATTCAAATTATTCAATATCATCTTTAGGTAGAGTTAAATCAGAAAGATCTGGTAAAATAAAAAAAATAACATTTAGAGAAAAAGATAATAAAGCTGTTTTTTCATATTCTAAAGATGGTAAAACAAAAACAGAAGTTTTATCTCAGGCTGTTTACTACTCATTCAATAAAAAGGATAAAGATTTAGGTAAATTTGTTTTACATTCAAATGATAATCAAGCTGATAATAGGTTAGAAAATTTAAGACTTGGGACAGCAAGAGAAAATGCCAGTGATATGTATAAAAATGGCGGAATTAGATATAACACTGTTCACCCTGTCAAAGTTGTTTCTATTGAATTAGTTGGGCAAGAAGAAGTTTATGATTTATCAGTTGCTCATGATGAACATAGTTTTATCTGTGAAGGAATAGTTACTCATAATTGTTTTAATGAGATCTCTGGACGTTATGTGGAGTTTGAAGAAAGTTTCTTTACTCCTGATAGTTTTAGGTTACAAGATAAAGATATAAAGCAGGGTAGTAAAGATGATACAGAAAATGTTTTGAATCAGGAATATATACAAACTATTTATGATTCAGCGTGTAAGAGATCTTTTGAAGAGTACAAAAGACTTTTAGAACTTGGTGTTTGCAAAGAACAAGCAAGAGGTATTTTACCTTTATCTTTAAACACCCAGTTATATGCGACTTGCAATTTAAGATCTTTGTTTCATTATTTAGAATTAAGATTGCATCATCATGCACAAAAAGAAATACAAGATATTAGTAAACAAATGTTGGAGCTGGTAAGAAATATCGAAGGTGAGCCTTTTAAATATAGTATTGAAGCTTTTGGGTTTTCTAATGATTCTACAAATTAAAATATCTAATGGTGTTATGAAGATAACAAACGGTCAATATCCCTCTAGCTATAGAGTCAAAGATTTAGAAGATATATTCTCTCAATCAAAAAAGATTAAAGAATTTAAAGATGGATTGTATGTTCTAAGAGTTGAAATAATAAAAAGATTTGGCAAAGATTTATTTAAAATCACAGATATAGAGACACGTGAATAATAATTTTAAGGAACTTGTTTTAATATCAAATGAAATTGGATTTATCTATAATAAAATAGAAAATCCAGTTTTACAAAAATTGGAGCAATGCGAAGAAATAATAAAATATTATAGAAAAAGAAAATTTAAGATTACAGATATTAATACAACCTTTTTATAAAGGAGGATTATATGGAGAGATTTAGTTTTGATTTAAAATCAACGTTGGGTTTAAATGATAGTAAATCAACACGCCGTGAATTATATGAATATTTTGAAAAAATTGGTGTTTATTATATATGGAATAATCGATTTGAAGGTTTTTCAAGTATTGATATTAATACTAAAAATATAGACAATGAAAAGCAACTCAGAAAAGAATTAAGATCAGTTTTTATAGAAAAGTTAGCTTTTAAAATTTGGAAAATTTTAAATCGTTATGTTGAAATTAAATTCGAGGCTTATAATACAAAAGAACTTTGCGTATTCTCTAATTATAATTATTTCATAACTTCAGAAAATGATTATAACGAAATGATTAAATTATAGAAAAAGAAAAAAAATAAAATGAAAGAAAATAAAAAAAAGATAGATATTGAGTTATTTAAAGCTTTATGTGTTTTTAGCTTAAAAATATTCATGTTTATAATATTTATGTATCCTATTTAC
>JACCDR012266270.1_pt1 | contig 75735 bp, 107 predicted proteins | sample 7446431 | NCBI WGS metagenome assembly JACCDR01 (sample SAMN15323443, study PRJNA562643) | freshwater metagenome | isolation source: river surface water | place: USA:Blue River Watershed | collected 2017-08-17
GGCCGCCAGCAAGACGAACCTCAACGGAGTGCAGCCCCGGCCACAGCAGGACGTCGAGATCGGCGTCAGTTCGCATCTGCCCTGGCAGACGCCCTATGAGGACTTGTGGGAGGCGCTGAAGTTCGACGAGGTCACCGTGCGCGAGCTGATGACGATGCGCCGCACGGACGGTCAGGCCCGAGCGCTGTACCGGCTGATCACGCTGCCGATCCGAGCGGCGCTCAAGACCGCCACCTACCTGCCTCAGGAAGGTGAGGACGGCGGCGAAGAGGAAGCGCTGTTCGTTGAGCAGATGTTCACTCTTCCGGTGACCGGCGGCGGCATGAAGACTCCCTTCGGCAGGGTCATCGCTCAGATGCTGATGGCGATCTTCGACGGGTTCAGCGCCTTCGAGATGGTGTACTGGAAACCTGATGCGGGTCCGCTGAAAGGCAAGTGGACGATCAAGAAGCTGGCGCACCGACCGAGTGAGCAGCTGACCTTCCTGCTGGATGACGACAGTGAGTTCGTCGCTCTGCGGCAGCGCACGATGTACCACGACCGGCAGGTTGACGTGAAGATCCCGGCCGAGCACGTGGTCTACTACGCCGCGAATCAGGAAGAGCGGCCCTACTACGGCATCAGCTACTTCAGCGCGGCATACAAGCACTGGGAAGCCAAGTTCAAGATGTACGTGGTCGCTCACATCGCTGCGCAGCGCGCGGCCGTGGGCACCCGAGTCGGTACGATGCCGTCGAATCCGTCTCGGGAGGAGAAGGCGGAGTTCCAGCGGTCGCTGGCCGATCTCGGCATCGCCCAGTGGATGACGGTGCCAGACACGTTCAAGGTGGAGAGCCTCAAAGAGGTCGGCGCGTTCGACTATCTGGCCTACATCAACCACCACAACAGTCAGATGTCCAAGAGTGTCCTGGCGGCGTTCTTCGACGACTCCCAAGGCACCGGCGGCGACGCGTCCCTGGTGGACTTCGGACGCCAATCGGATGCGCTGTTCCTGTTGATGCTTCAGACGATCATGGGGGAGATCGAAGAGGTCATCAATACGCAGGTCATTCCGAAGTTCATCGACTGGAACTTCAACTCGGGTAAGTACCCGAAGTTCCAGTTCGGTGCTCTATCGGAGGAGCAGAAGGGCGCTCTTCTCGACCTGTTCAAGGCGCTGTCGGCGGTCGCGCCGGACTCGATGGCCGTCTCGCAGGAGTTCTTTCGCGAGGTGGAGATCCAGATCGCGGAGATGTTCAGCCTCGAAGTGGACTGGGAAGCTGTCGAGGAGCGCGAGGAAGAGGAAGCTCGTCAGGCCGAGCTGGCGATGCAGGTCCCTGCCGCGAACGCCGCGACCGCCGCATTGCAAGCCCAGCCCGGCCATCCCGATGACGCAGGCGGCGGCTCCGGGACAGGTGCGGCACTGGTGCCCTCCGGTGCCGACATCGATCCGCAGAACGTTCCCGAAGGTTTCGCGCTCACCATGGACCGGGACACCATGAACGTGACGCTCAGCGATCTGGCGGCCGGACTGCTCGACGATGCCGTGGTGGAACTGGTCCGGGGCCGACCCAACTCCGGCGGCCCCAAGTACGTTCGCTCGGCTGAAGGCGCTCGTGTCTACGGTGTGCCGATCGGCACTCCCATCACCCGTGATCTGGACCGCCGCACCAGCCACCACGGTCCTAAGGGTGCCGCGTACGGCAAGAACCACACCCAGAACCCGAACAAGAAGGCCAAGCCGCAGCCGGTGGGCAAGCAAGGCGGAGGCGGCAAGGGGGATGGGAACACCGGCCGCCAGACTCTCGGCGGCGGCGAAGGCGACACCAGCGGCCGGGACGGCTCCGCCAGGGGCAAGCCCACTGCGACGCCGCAGCGGGTGTTCACCAACCCCAAGGAGCCCGGCGCGCAGCTGATCGATTACGGCGACGGGACGGTGGCGATCCGCGACGCGCAGGGCAGGCTGACCCCGCGTCAGCGCTATGACATCGGACTGTTCGCGAAGTTCGGCTGGCGCGTCGAGTCCACATCGGCCGAGCAGGACACCGGCAAAGGCGCTGACCGGGTTCGCAGTGCCCGTAGCTCCAAGAGCCCTGGCCGCAGGTCACGATGACGCAGCCGCAGGTCGCCCCGGCTGAGCAGTCCGACGCCGGGGCGATCATCGCCGTCGCCGCCATCGGCTTGGCGCTGGTCGCGATCGAGGCCCGGGTCCGCCAGGAGGTCGAGGACGCGATCGCGGCGGCGGCTACGGCCATCGGCGTCGCTCTCGCCGCTATCCTGGCCGCGCCGCCGGTCACGCTGATCGGCATCACTCTGATCGCGGACCCTCGTGTGTACGCCGCCCTCACCGGCAAGCTCGCTGCGGCCCGTAGACGCAGTAAAGAGGCCGTCGCCTCCGGCTATCACGGGGCAGCTGCCGTAGCTCTCGCCCGATCCCGGCGCGACTTCGCCGACGACAACATCGAGCTGCCTGAGCTGCCCGACACACTCACCCGGCTCGACGCTGATCTTGACACGATGTTCCGCCACGCCGAGGGAGACATCGCCAACTCGGTGCGGCTCGCCTTCGACGGCGTGCAGGGTGACGATGCCGCTGTGGTGCGCCCGGTCGTGGTCGACCAGGCCCTGCAACAGGCAGCCGCCCGGCTCCAGCGGCGTGCGGCTGCCAGCGCCGGTGTCGCCGTTCACCGGGCGGCCAGCGACGCACAACAGGCCATCTGGCTACAACAGCAGATGAACGCAGACACCGTCTACCGCAAGCGCTGGGTCGCCGCCTCTGCCCAGCCGTGCGGCATGTGCCGCGCCCTGCACGGCAGCATCGTCGCGCTCGATGCTGAGTTCGACCACAACGCCGCGAGTGATGACCGGGACTGGCGGCCGGTGTGGCGGGGGCTGCAAGGCCCGCCCCGTCACCCTGACTGTCGTTGTCAGTTGGAACTCGTGAGGAGCTGACCTGGCAGGAGGATCACGGGTGTTGTACACAGAGGAAACGGTGACATTATGCAGCACGTACTGGTCCACATTGACCACGGCCAGAATCTCGGCCCGATCGGCGCTTGGGGCTATATCGACGGCCGCCTTACGCACTTTTACCCGGAGAGCCTTGACGTGGGTATCCCGGCGAGGGCACGGCAGTACATGCTCGGCCGGGACCCTGCGACCACGAGCGTCCCGACGTGGTTCGACCTTCTCATGGCGCACACCGACAGACGGCAGGACGAGTTCCAGGCGATCGAGGTCAACGACGATGTGACTCTGCCGTCCATTGTCGCGGAGTTCCGCCGTCATTGGAGCAGCCAGCGCACCATGTGAGGCCGTCCGATAAGACCTTCCGACTCCGGGAGGTCTTATCGTCATGGCAGACGAACTGGTCATCATTCCGTCCGATGGCGACGGATACATGGAGTTGGCACGTACCCGCTCCGGTCGCTTGTTCCGCAAACATCTGCTCAACAAAGGGCCGTTGCGTCACCCCGCAACCGGCGGCACGATCGATATCGACGACGACTTCATCAACAAGATGAAGAAGAACTTCAACGATCGGGTCTGTGACATCGTGCAGGTCCCGCTCGCCAATGCGAAGAACGAGCATGTCGAGAACCCCGATTCCAATATCGGTGAGGTTGTCGACATCGAAGTAAAAGGCGACAAGGTGTACGCCGTCCTCGACATCCGCGACCCTGCGCACGCCGACAAGCTCGGCAAAACGTATCTAGGCGCGTCCGCGATGCTGTCGCTCGACTACACCAACACCAAGACCGGGGAAAAGGTCGGCCCGACCCTGCTGCATTCCTGCGTCACCAATCGCCCGTACGTCACCGGCCTCGATGACTACGAAGAGATTGTCGCAGCTACTACCGATAGATCAGAGGAAGCAGCCGTTCTGCTTTCGGAGCAGACGGCCGTGGTCGAAAAGCCGAACGAAAAAGCCTCCGAGGAGACGGAAATGCCTGAGCAGGCAGAGACCGAGACTGTGGCTAAGCCGTCCCTGGAGGAACTGCTTACCGCCCTCAAGCAGGACCACAACATCGATGTGTCCGCTCTTCAGGCCAAGGCCGGGGAGAACACCGAGCAGGCGAAGCTGTCGCAGACCATCGTGGATGCGCTGACTCAGGCCGGTGTGGTCAAGCTCAGCAACACCGAGCAGGAGTCCGGCGTCGCCAACGAGACGGTGATCGGGGCGGTCAAGGAGCTGGCCGACACCAACGTGACGCTGACCAACCGGGTCAACACGCTGGAGAAGCGTGACGCGGAGAACGCCGTGGAGGCGCTGATCGCCGCAGGCAAGGTGCTGCCGTCGCAGAAAGACGCGATGGTCAAGCTGAAGCTGACCGACACCGCGACGTTCGAGGCGCTGATTCCGCAGAACCCGATCGTCAAGCTGTCCAACGAGGTCGGTGTCAACGTTCCGGACGACAAGAAGCAGGAACTCGACATCGCCGCCGAGGTCGCTCGGCTCTCGGCGCTGGTCAAGTAGCCGACTTTCCGTAACCCGGTTCCGAAAAGGCCAGACAGAAAGAGGGAATGGTCATGGCTACCCAGTACCAGAAGCTCCCGGTTCCGGGTTACGTCAACCCGTCGTCGGACTACGTCGATCCAGAGATCCTCTACTCGACCGCTGCGTTCACGCAGAAGGGCGTGACGATCGCCGCCGGTCAGGGTGTGCTCGCCGCCGGGACGGTGCTCGGGCAGAAGACGGCCGACAAGAAGTACTACGCCTACAACAACGCCAACTCCGATGGCACGCAGACCGCGCGCGGCGTCCTGCGCCGGGGTGTGGACACCGGCCTGACCCCCGGCGCTGCCAACGACCAGGTGAGCAACATCGTGATCCAGGGCATCCTGAAGCTCAACATGGTCCAGGGCGTCGATTCCGCAGCGCTCACGGATCTGGGCGCGGTCACTGACACCGTGCGCGGAACTCTGAAGTTCTGATCGAATCTGCTCTGAAGGCCCCTGCCGTTAGCGGCAGGGGCTTTCTTCTTTCGACACCCGATGAGTAAGAGGCAATTCCGCTGCGGGAGAGGAAACGACAATGGCCCTGTCTGACAATGGGCGCAACTCCGCCGTGAACGGTCTCGCTTCCTCTGCTACCCACATCAGCATGCACACCGCCGATCCCGGCACCACCGGGGCCAGTGAAGTCACCGGCGGCTCCCCGTCCTACGCCCGCAAAGCCGCCACCTGGGGTGCGGCATCCAGCGGCAGCCGGGCATTGTCCACGCCCGTTGTCTTCGATATCCCCTCCGGGGTCACAGTGACCCACTTCGGACTGTGGTCGGCGGCCAGTGGCGGCAACTTCCTGGGCGGCGACAACCTGCGCGACGCAAGCAACAACCCCGCCAGCGAGGCGTTCGGCGGTCAGGGAACCTACACCCTCACCACCGCCTCCTTGACGATCAACAACCCCTGATCGGCCACATCGTCCATACCCGCCGCTGAAGGAGGGGTCCCGCAGTGGCCGCACCCACCTTCCGGTCGATCAGCACCGCCAATGGCGGCGTCACCTCCACCCTCCGGTCCTTCAACGTCGCCGTGCCCTCTGACGCCGTCGTGGGCGACGCGCTCTACCTCGCCATCGGCTGGAACCGCGCTGCCTCGCGCACATTGGAGTCGGCACCTCCCACACCCTGGCAAGATGTCACCGACTTCGACAACGCCACCGGCTCGGACCTGTCCGCCACGCGCATTCGCGTTTTCGCCTGCATATGCACCGCAGGCATGCCCGGATCGCAAGTGCCGTTCAGTTTCAACTCCACTGCCGTCAACGGTGCCTACGGAGCCAGCATCACAGCCCTGCCTGGCGGGACGCTGACCACCAGCATCACCTCCACCTACAACGGAGGTACCTCTCAGGCCATCGGCAGTACCGTTGTCGTCAACTCAGGTGCTATCAACACCGACCGGATCAGCTTGGTGTTCTACAGCATCAACGCCAGCACCGCCGGTATCGCCAATGCGCCGTTGTTGACCGGCGAGGGCGCGCACACCACCGACGCCAGCATCGCTGCCCAGGCAAGTGTCAGCACCGGCTACGGCATGGGCTTCTACGCCGGGCACGGCACCGCCGGAGTCGTCCGCACCTTGACCATCACCACCAAAGCTGCCCGAGGCGGTGGCGGCGGCCACGTCGATGTCAGCGGCCCCGGGCCTGCCAAGAGCGGTCGCGGCCAGCTCAGCGCCACGGGCAGCGTCAAAGCCACGCGCGGCAAGAAGGGCCTGACTGCTACTCGCAAAGGCACGATCACCGGCACCGCCGTCGTGCGTGCCACGCGTGGCGTCGCGAAGATCCCCACCGGGCGCGGCTACCTGAGCGCCACGGCGCTGATCAATGCGCGCACCGGCAGCCGAGGAGCCATCGGCAATGGCAGCGCGATCACCGCTGTTGCCACACTCGCCGCACTCAGCGGGCAGCGATACGAGCCCAAACACGTCAGCGGCAGCGCCACCCCACTGTCTGCCACCGCCTCGTTGCACGCCCTCGGCGGAATCGAGGGCAGTTTCGGCCGAGGACGGCTCACCGCCGTCGTTGAGCTGTCCTCCCAGGGAGAAGCCGACCCCGGCGTCATCGAACGCTCCGGACAAGCAGCGCTCAGCGCCGTGGTCACCCTGGGCAACGTCGGCTGGGCCTACGATCCGTCCGACGACGGCAAGTTCTACGGCCACGGCGGCGACCTGACCGCCGTCGCGCTGCTGGGCAACGTCACCGGCGCGAAGAACATCAGCTACGACCAAGACCTCGACCCGCTCGCCTCCACGTCGTCGTTCACCCAGAAAGGCGTCACGATCGCGGGCGGCCAGGGCTATCTGCCGGTCGGCACGGTCCTCGCCGAACGAACAGCCGACAAGAAATATGTCGTCGTCTCTCTGGAGGACACCGATTCTCAGGCCGTTCTACTGCGCACCGCTGTAGATGCCACTGAGGAGGATGTGCTCGCCACCGTCATCATCTCGGGAGTCATCCGCCTCGATCTGCTGTCCACTGATGACATAGCCAAACTCGATCCACTCGGAGCGAAAGTCAGCACGGGAAAAGGCACCGCTCGCATTTAGTCAGGAGTAGTGCCTAACTCGTTCCGATGAAGAAACACAGACGTATAGGCCAGCCGAGTGTTCCCTGACCGGGAGGCGCAGGCCGGGCTCCGTATCTGGAGTCGCTGATCTGGAAACAGAAAAGCCACGAGAGCCGGAGCGTGCCGTGCCGAACATCAGTCTCCTTGAGCCCACGGTTCTGCGTGGGGTCATCGAAAAATTCACCACCCCGGAGACGCTGACCATGCTCGGCCGCGTCCCGCAGACGCCGTGGCCGTTCCCCAGCGTCACCTGGGACGTCATCAAGGGCTCGCGCATGGTCGCGAAGCCGAACGTGCCCAACTCCGAGGCACACATCGTTCCCCGGCTCGGCCGTTCGCAGGCCGCCGCCTCGTTCGTCTACCTGCGTGAGAAGAAGGTCTTCGAGCCGACCACGCTGCACTGGCTGCGCCAGCCCGGCCAGCTCGCTCAGACCAACGCCGAGCAGGCCGTGCTGCGGGAGGTCAACGACCTCAACCAGCGCTTCGACAACTTCGCCGAGTACATGATCTGGGGCGCGCTGAAGGGCAACCTGGCCTTCGACTTCCCGGACGTGCAGGCCAACGTGGACTACCAGTTCCCGGCCTCGCACAAGCCGACTCCGACTGTCGGCTGGGACACCGCCACTCCGCAGCAGATCGTCGCCGACATTCGCGCCTGGAAGCGGCTCATCCGCCGAGACGGCCGTGTCGAGGCCAAGGAGGCGTTCGCCACCGAGGTCACCATGGCCTACATCTTCGACTCCTTCGCGGCCAACGGCGCGAGCCCGGCCATCTTGCTCTCCGACCGGATGAAGGACCAGTACTACGCCCAGGGCACCCTGCCGGGCTTCATGGGCCTGAACTGGCAGACGATCGAGACCGTCTACGACGACGACGCGGGCAACTCGACGCTGTTCGTCGGCGACAACGCCCTCTACATGGGTAACTACACCGACCAGCGGCCGATCGAGCTGTACGTCGGTCCGACCGCTGACGACGAGGCTCCGAACAACTTCACCGGCAAGTTCGCCAAGACCTGGAAGGACAAGGACCCGTCCGCCCGGCAGTACCTGCTGGAGTGGAACGTCCTGCCGGTCATCACCCGCCCGGAGCAGATGATCTACGTGGCCGACGTCAGCCAGCCGTAAAACGCGCCAGACTCGAAGCAGCGACCCCGGAGCCACACGGTTCCCGGGGTCGCTTGCTTATCTGCACCGGCCCGGCAGATCCGATAGGTAGGACATGCAGCTGCAGATGTATTTACTTGCCGCCGAGGAGACGGCAAGTTCGAGCACCGACCCGCTGCAAATGCTCCTTCAGTACGGCGTGCTCGGCATTTTCGCTGTCCTGCTGATCGTGTACACCCGGGGGTCGATTGCGCGAGAGCGTGAAAAGTCGGATCAGGCTGCTCAGCAGGTGCAGGAGTTGAACACCTTCATTCGCGGTGAGCTGCTGCCTAAGCAGGTGGAGGCGACGTTGCTGCACAAGCAGGTCGCTGAGGTCTTGGAAGAGGCGATTCACCTGATTACTGAGATGAAGATCCGGGAGAACATCCGCCAGGACGCTGGCGGCCCAAAATTCGGTGATCGTCGTGGATGATACGCAGGATCATGTTCAGGTGCGCGGCCAGGACTCAGTTCTTGAGGAGTTACAGCGGGCCGTGTCGGAGCACGCCAAGATTTTGCAGCGTCAGGAAGCGTTGATTCGGCGGTTGCGCGATGAACTGAAGGATGTGAGACGGTGACTGCCCATGACATTCCTGATCCGAATCGTCGTTCGTCGACCACTGAAGCACTTGAGGATCTGGTCACGGCCAACAACGAATCGAACGTGACGATGCTCGCCCTCGTAGAGCACATCAAGAGGGACCTGGAGGCTCGCGACCGTAAGATCGAAACCGTGGCCGCGAGTACTCGCTCGATGCGCAAACTGGCTCTCGCGATGGTCGTCATGATGCTCGTTCTGATGGGCATCGCCGCCATCAACGCCACGAATCTCGCAGCACAGCGAGCGACGGCGCGGGATGCCAAAGCGACGAATGCACTGCTGCTCGACTGTGTGAATGCACGCGGGGCGTGCGGACAGCTCAATGCGCAGCAGCAGCGGTTGATCCTGGACGAGGTCAAGAAGTACGAGCTGACCGGGTTCTACTGCTTGCGGACGAACCCGCAGACGGCTGATCCCCGGGGCGCGTCGTTCTTGCAGTGCATGGAGCGGTTGTACCCGGGTGGCCCGAAGTTGCAGGGGCGGCCGTGACCAGCGCTAGTACTCTGTCCGAGTCTTGGCTGGTCGTTAACACGGTGAGCAACATCGTGATCGTCCTGGGCTATCTGCTCGTGCCGTTCACGGTGCTGCGGTACCTGCCGTTGTCGGCGAGTGTTCGGATCGCGGGCACCTTCTTCTTCGCCACCTGCGCGATGACCCATCTGTCGATGGCCTTCGGGTTCCACCACTCGCAATGGATGGTGGTAAACCACGTCGTACAGGCCGCGTCGGTGGTGTGGTTCGTCCTCGGGTTCTGGTTATTGCTGCGGGCGGCCCTGCGTCGGGCGGAGGACAAGCGTGGCAAAAGCTGAGGACGGGCTAGCCGACGTGATCAGGTCGCTGGAGGAACTTCAACTGGACCGCGCCGGACGACTGGATAATGCGTCACTGGCGCTGAAGATGGTGGCGTTGTGTGAGCAGGTCGACGACCTTTCGGCGGCGGTCGCCCAGTTGCAGGTCGCAGTGGATTCCCTGCGCCGACAGGTTGATGCCCGACCAGCTGGGTGAGCGACCCAGCGCAATAGTGCATCCGATGTAGAAGTTGTGTCAGACGCTCAGACGCAGCCTAATCGCGGGCAGCGGCCGGTGCGGGTGAGAACGGAGCGGGCCGATATGGCTCAGTTCCTGTCCCAGCGTCGGTCTGCTGTCCGTGATCTGCTGGCTGCACCCCCGCCTGACCGGCTGCGCACTCTCTCCACTCTCACCCGAGCCGATCTCGCCACCGGCCGAGGGCTCACCTATGAGTGGGAATTCTGGATCGACCAGGTTCTTCAGCAGCTTTCTGCTGTCGGAGCAGGTCCGCAAACGTTCGAACATCAGCAGGTCGGTGCGGCATCGGTGTGGAACATCAACCACGGCTTGAGCGCATATCCCTCTGTTTTGGTGATCGACAACACCGGCCAGGAATTGCTGGCCGAAGTGCACTACCCCAATGACGGTACGGTCGTGGTCATACACGGCAAGCCGTACGCAGGCACTGCGTATTTGCGCGTCTAGGAGAGGCTGCCGTGGCTATCAAATTCACTCAGATCACTGATCACACCAACCAGCGGATCATCAACGTCGCCTCTCCGACGCTGGACACCGACGCCGCCAACAAGATCTATGTGGACAACGTCGCGCAGGGCCTGTCCTGGAAGTCCGCCGCACGGGTAGCGCCGACCGGCAACGTCACCCTTGCCACCCCCGGCGCTACTCACGACGGCGTCACCCTGGCGAACAATGACCGGCTGCTGCTGCTCAACCAGACCACCGGCAGCGAGAACGGCATCTACGTCTTCAACGGCCCGGCCAGCGCGCTCACCCGCGCCACCGACGCCGACACCTCGGCCGAGGTCACTCCCGGCACGGCCCTGTCGGTCGCCGAGGGCACGGTCAACGGCGACAAGACGTTCGTGCTCGTCACCAACGCCCCGATCACCCTGGGCACCACCGCGCTGACGTTCAGCCTGATGAACGGCGGCTCCGGGCCGTCCTACACCGCAGGCAACGGCATCGACACCACCGGCGGCATCCTCAGCATCAAGCTGCCCGCCGACAGCGGCCTGCTCACCTCCGCATCCGGCCTCACGATCGACACCAGCAAGGTCGTGCGCAAGTTCGCCGCGAACGTCGGCGACGGCACCTCCACCACCGTGACGGTGCCGCACAACCTCAACACCCGAGACGTCATCGTCGAGCTGTACTCCACAGCCACCTACGAGACCGTCTTCGCCGAGGTCGTCCGGACCGATCTCAACAACATCGCCCTGACCTTCGGCACCGCCCCGGCCAACGGTGCCTACCGCGTCGTGGTTCACGCCTAAGTCAGGGAGTCGGCATGCCTCGCATCGGTGGGGCACCCCGCACCACCTATCGGGGTGCCTACGACAACGCGTCGTCCTACTCGGTCGGCGATCTGGTCGGTTACAACGGAACCACCTATGTGGCCCGTACTTCGACTCTCGGAAACCTGCCGACCGACAACACCTACTGGGCGGTGTTCGCCGCCGCCGGGACCGGCGTGCCCGCCGGAGGTACCACGGGGCAGGCCCTCATCAAGAAGTCCGCCACCGCCTACGACACCGAATGGGGCACCGTCGCCGGTGGCGGCGGAGGAGGTAGCACCGGCGGCTCCTACCCCACGTGGGTCGTCAACAAATGGAACCTGATCGTCCCGGTTGCCAACGGCGGCGCGGCCAACACCGTGTGGGTCCCCACCACCAACCCGATCGGTATGCTGATGCGGGTTCCCACGGCGTGCACCATCTCCCAGATCGGCCTGTTCTGCAACGTCGCCGGGGTCAGTGACGTTGTCACGATCGGTATGTACGCCGACCTCGACGGCCGCCCTGGCACCGTCATCGGCTCGACCGCCTCACTGGACGTCAACGGCACCGGGGCGCGAACGGTGACGCTGTCGACTCCGGCGACATTCACCGCCGGTCGCAACGTGTGGATGATGTTCCACAAATCGTCCGGCAGCGCCTCGACGTCGCTGGGCTCCTACTCCGCGTTCGGCACCGTCTCGTGGAACGGTCCTAGCTCGCTGGCCCCCGGCATCGTGCGCACCTTCTCCACCACTACCAGCCTGACCGCTGATCTCTCGGCGACCTCGTCCACCAACGTCGCGTTCACCACGAACAACAACTTCCCGCTCTTCCAGTTCTTCGCGACGTCGGTCGGCTGAGGAGGACCCGAGTCATGAAGTTCCTCGGCAAGCCCCTGGACATTCCGAACGCCACCACCGCCACCGAGGCTGTCCGCCGCTCGGTCACTGATGCCCTCGGAACCCGCGTCACCACTTTGGAAGGTGCAGTCGGATCCGCAGCAGGACTCAAGGTCACGTCCCAGTCCGGCACCAGCTACAACGCGATGGCGAACGACTTCGTCCAGGCCAACGCCGCCAGTAACCCGATCACCGTCAACCTGCCGTCCAGCCCGGCTACCAACACCGTAGTCGCGGTGAAAAAGATCGACTCCACCGGCAACATCGTCACCGTTACGGCTGCGTCCACGGTGATCGAGGGCGACACCACCTGCACCCTGGAACGACAGGGTGTGGCCGCTGGATTCATCTACGACGGCTCGGTCTGGCGCATCTACTACACCACCACCTTCGACACCGCGCTGTCGCTGACCTGGCGCGACGCCTACAACGCCGCCACCGCCTACAGCGTCAACGACGTCGTGTCTTACCAGGGCGGCAGCTACGTGGCGAAGACCGCCACCACCGGCACCGCACCGACAGCAGGATCCACGACCGCCACGTGGGGCCTGCTGTCGCTCAAAGGGACTGACGGCGCAGCGGGCACCTTCATGTCCACCTTCCAGAACGCGTGGACAGCGCAGTCGTACGTCATGGGGCAGATCGTCACCCACAACGGCGGGACCTGGCTGTCGAATGCCGCCACCGTCGCCGGTGACGTACCCGGCGTCAGCAGCAAATGGACTGCTCTGGCGGTCAAGGGAACTGATGGCGCGGCCGGGGCAGCCGGGCCGGGCTTCGCCGCTGGCGGATCGTACGTCACCGGCACCAACGCCGTCGCCAGCCAGACGCTGCGCAAATCCAGCACAGCCGACTACGCCACCACCTGGACCTGGCAGACGCTGCCCACCTTCGTCGACTACACCGCGATGACCACCACCATCACCAGCCCCACCGTGGGAACACGTGCCGTCACTGTGGACACCGGCACCACCTGGACCTGGATGCTGATCAACGGGACCGGCTACTGGACCTACGAAGCGGGCAGGCTCGTCTGCGCGATGGTCGCGACCGTGCCCACGACCCAGAACATCTCCGCCTCCGGCACCGCAGTCCAGTTCGACTCCGAACTGATGAACGTCTTCAGCTTGTGGAGCAGCTCGGCCAAGGCCAACGTCGTCATCAAGGTACCCGGCTGGTACGAGTTGACTGGCGGCGTCGCGCTGGCTACCAACGCCGGAACCACCCAGATCTACTACACCCGGCAAGGCACGGCCATCCAGTCCAGTCTCGTGCAGCACGCGGCCACCACCAACGCCGCCTACATCAGCGGGAAAACCGTCCACACGTGGGCCAACGTCAACGACGTCCTGTCCTTGTGGGCGGTCGGCACCAACGGCACCACCATCCCGGCCAACACCGGAGCCACTACCAGGCCACATTTCACCGTCACCTACAAGGGACCACTGCCCTACGGGGGCTGATCACGGCACCCGATAAGGACGGGTGAAAGGTGGTGGCCGCCATGCCGCGAGGAATTCCCAACAGTGGGTCGCGTAAGCCCCGTACACAGCCAGCCGGAGCGATCACCGAGGCACCCGACGCCGTGCTGGCCGCAGACGACCCCGAAACCGGAGACATCCCGCCCCCCGCACCACAAGAAGCGGCGGTCGATACCTCCGCCCCCGACAACGAGCTGACCCCCGAGCAGCGGGAGATCAAAGCGTTGCGCGACCGGCTCGCCCGGGAGACCGGCAAGAAGGACGTCGAACCCGAGATCGACGAAACTCCAGCGTCCGCGAACGGCGACACCATCGTCATCCACTTCCTGGAAGACGGTGCAACGGCGCTCGGCAAACTGTTCTACCGAGGCGATGAACTGGAGTTCGTGGTCGGCAGTCAAGCCCACCGGGACACCTTCGACCGCAACGGGAAGTCCTGGCTGGACCTGCGCTTCGACGAGTTCGCCCAAGCCGAACGGTTCGGTGGCCGGATCATGTTCCGCAACGGGCCTTGGCCCGGCAAGACCTACGCGGACGGACGCTACGAGAACCTGCGTTCGGCGACCGACCCTAACTCCGTAGTGCGCCCACCCACACCGGAGGAACTGGACGCCGCCGAACGTGCCCGCAAGAGGCGAGCTGCCCCTCGCCTCCCGGCCATCGTCTGAGCTAGGAGCGCGCCATGCTTCCCGTGCCCACCATCGCTGAGCTGGTCAATTTCACCGGGCGGCCTGAGCCGGCGCTTGGCGAGTTCGCGGAGCAGGCGCTGATCCAGGCCACATTGATGTTCAGCATCCTCACCAAGCTGGATACCTATCCGGCAGAGCCGGATAAGGAGCTGCTCGCCACCTACGCGATCATGGAGATGGCCGACCGGCTGCTGCTCGAACAGCCCCACGCAGAAGCCCGATCCCGGCCGTATCAGACCGAGACCATCGGCTCCTACTCGTACTCCAAGGTCACCCCGACGGCCATGGCCGCCCAGACCGGCCTGAAGTCCGGGTTGTTCTGGTGGGACCTCGCCATCGATGAGCTGTCCCTCGGCGGAACCAGCGGGCACTCACACGGGTCCATCCAGGTCTGCGACGAGGCGATCCTGCACACCAGCGAAGGACCCGTGCTGATCAATCCCGACGCGGAGCAGGCGGGGATTCCGCCGTACGTGCGGATCAGCTGATGAGGCACCTGTTCCACACGCGAGCTGAGGTGCTGCGGCTCTCGCAGGACCGTGTTCGCGGCGTGCCTCAGCTCAACTGGCAGAAGGTACCCGCCATCGTCGACCGGCGACTCGGTGTACCGGGGGAGTTGCAGTGCCGCATCGACCTGAGTTACATGCGTCCCGGCAAAGACCAGCCCATGCCCATCGTCGCCGGACGCGCTCCCGATCGCATTGGAGTCATGTTCTTCGCGGCGACCGACGCGATCTGGTCAGGGGACCGCATCCGCTGCATCGACGGCCCGATTCAAGGCACCTTCGAGATCCGCGCCATGCCTGATGTCGCCGCCGATTTCGACCGCGCACATCACATGGAAGTGCAGATCGTCGAGGTGGCACAGAACATGCAAGACAACCTGCTCTCACCAACGAAGCAGGTGACGCTATGACCTCGTTCGAGTGGGACACACGCTGCGCCGACGTTGAGCTGGGCCGCCTGCGTGAGGGCTTCACGACTTACGACCACGCGAACTTCAGCCGCGTGCTGCTGGAGAACTTCGCCCGCACGCAGGTCTACGTCCACGTCATCACCGGCTCCCTCAAAGGCTCCGGTGTCGCCGACGTGCAACGGGCCACCAACCGGCGCTTTCAGGCGGAGATCCGCTACGGCGGCACCAGCACTGGCGTCAAGAATCCCGTGCGGTACGCCCCTGCTGAGATGTTCAGTGGCGCTCCGATCGCCTACGTGCAGCAGCGGTCGCTGGAAACCTACGGCCCCCGGGCCGCCGGGGACCACAACTTCATGCGGCCCACCCAGTTCATCGACGACGAGCTGATCGGTCCAGTCAGCTCGTTCATCAGCCGGGGCCGCCGCACCAGACATCCCGAACGGGGGGTCTAGATGACCCAGCCCGACGACATCGTGACCGGCGCGCTGGCGTACCTCTACACCAAGCCAGACCTGCTCGCTGTGCTCGGCAGCGACGACGACGGCCCCTGGCTGTTCGGCTACCGGCTCTGGGCCGTCGTGGAGAAGTCCGAGTCCACCGCAGTCGTCATCAGCCACGACGGAGGCTGGGCGGGGGCCAACCTCGAACACACGCTGCGCTTCCCCCGGCTCCAGATCGACATCTACGCCGATCCCCGCCGTGACATGGGAAACAACGGCAACGACCCCGGCGAAGTCCAGCGCCGGGTCAACCATGTGTTCGAGACCCTCGACAAGCACCTGCACCGCGTCGACAGCGGCACCCAGATGTGGGGCGGCGTCCGGACCGTCGCCAGTGCCCGCCTCACCGAGCCCACCATCTACGCCGTGCCTGACGGTGACGGTCTCCTACGAGCGCAAATCCACTATGGCATCACTCAGGGGTGAACCTCATGAAGGTCCTGATCAAGGCCCCTCTTGGACCGCACAGCGCGTACGCCTATGACGGAATGAGTCTGGCTCTGGCTTTCGTCCGGGCCGGAGCCGACGTCTATCTTCAGCCCGCCAGCGTGCAGCCACCGCTGCCCGCCGACGTCGCCGAGTTGCTCACCCGGCCACCGCGTCATCCGTTCGACCTGTTGATCAACCTCAACGATCCCACACACCTGGGCCTCACCTTCGAAGAACGGGCCACCGCCGCCGTCACCATCGCCTGGACAGGGTGGAACTACACCACCCTGGACAACTGCCCCGGCCGCAGCGCACTCAGGAAACGGCTCGCCGACTTCGATCTCACGGTCGGCTACGACGCGGTCAGCACCGCAGCGCTCAGGCCGTACGTGAGCGACAGCATCGCGACCGTCCAGGGTGGCTACTGGCCGGAGAACTGGCCTGCCGCCGCCCGCGACTGGAACGATCCCACCCTTCGCGTGCTCTGCCACATGAGCCGGGAGACCAGATTTACCGACCTGGCGACGATCGCCGCCTTCAAAGAGGTGCAGGAGCAGCGACCTGACCTCAACATCCGGCTGACACTCAAAGCCCCCGGCGACGGCCTGTTCAACGCCACCAGGCTCGAAGAGATGGTTCCCGGCCTAGAGGTCATCGACGAATACTGGCCGGATGACATGATGCGCGGGCTATACGCCCGACATCACCTCATGCTGTGTGCCAAGACCGACTTGCAGAACCGGCCCGCTCTGGAATTCCTGTCCTCCGGCGCACCCGTGATCGCCGTCAACTTCGGCGGGCACACGCAGTGGCTCAGCTCCTCCATCGGGTACTCGCTGGACCACACGCTGGTTCCGCTCAGCAAAGCGAAACCTGCCTGCTGCTGGGCTGGTCCCAGTCATGAACACCTCAAGCAAATACTCCTGCACGCCGCCGACAACCGCATCGAGCTGCGCCGCAAAGGGGAGGCCGCAGCCACGATCATCCCTGGAATGTGCTCCTGGCCTGCCGCTATCGACCGATTGATCGATATCGTCGGCCAGCACAAAGGATTCGGGTCGCAGATCCTGCACAGCTACCGTCGCGACAAAGAAAAGATGCAAGAATCCCGGCAGGCGGTGTCGTTCCTGTGAGCACGGTAGAAGTGCGTTGCCCGATCGGCCCGAAGAAGCTGTTCACGAAGCTCAAGCTGGGCGAAGAGTTCGCCACAATCCTGCCGGGGTCGAACCTGATCGAGTTCACCTGCCGCGATTGCGCCAAGCGGATGGCCCGCGAGACAGGACAGTCGGTTCGCGTCTTTCATCGGTTCAACTTCTTCGGCGAACTCATTGAAACCACAGCCCAGGAGCTTCCTTCGACCAGTCCAGGAACTGCATAACTCCGTCCGATTAGACACGTTGACCCGTCCGCGCCGTGAAAAGGGTGTGTCAACGTGAGCAGCACTACCGTCGAAGGCTTTTCCCTTACCCACGCCGCGATCCTCAATGGGACGACTGGAGCCGAGGAAGCCGCCGGTGACATTTACGGCGTGCGTACCGGCACCATCGCCGTTGACACGGGCAACTACGACAACACTGGTGACGACGCGGTTCTCAGTTCCTGGTTCTGGTTCAACTTCGCCACCGTCACCATCCAGGCGGGATACATCCCGTTCGACACCATCGCCCTGCTGTCCGGATCGACGGTCACCACGACCGGCACCGACCCGGCCGACACCCACGAGATCCCGCTGTACGAGGAGACCTCCCTCAACCAGCCGTCTCGCCCGATGCTGGTCCGCGTCCCCGGTAAGGACAAGGACGGGGCGATCCGCACCCTCGACTTCGTCCTCTTCAAGGTCCAGTTCGGCCCGATGAGCTTCGACGGCCCCGCCTACAAGTCGGGCCTGCTGCTCAACTACACCGGCCGGGCCGTCATGAGCGACCGCGACGAGACCGGCACTGCGCTGACCCGCCGCGCCATCGGCCGCGTCGTCAACCGCCCGGCGATCTGATTTCACATTCTCAACAACATCGCTAGGAGCCCGGGAGGCCACAATGGCGAATGAAATGGACAAGCTCGATCCCGTTCCGGAGAGCGTCACCTTGCGCTCCGGGATGGTCGTCATGCTGGAGCAGCTCAAATCGCGCCAGTTCTTCAAACTGCTCCGCATCATCACGCACGGAGCGCTGCCCGGCATGCGCGAGTCCGGTCTCTTCGAGATGGACGGCATGGACACCGAGGAGTTCGTCGGCCGTCTGCTGTCGGTCACTCTGCTGTCCATCCCGGACGCCGAGGAAGAGACCATCGCTTTCATTCGGTCGTTGTGCTACCCGTACGGCCTCATCGAGCGCAAGAACCTGAACAAGCAGGATCTTGAGCGCAACACGCTGCTCTGGGAAGCCCTCGACGAGGAGCTGGAGAATCCTGACCTCGACGACCTGGTCACCATCATCGAAGCCGTCATCAAGCGTGAGTCCAGCGACATTCAGGCCCTGGGAAAACGCCTCGCCAGCATGTTCAAGCTGGCGGAGAGGACGGGGCAGATCGACACCAAGCCCGAATCCCCCTCCCCGAAGGAATCGACCCCGGGCTCCTCGGCGGGCTCTCGCGGGCGTTCGACCTCATCGCGTCGGAGTACGGCTGGACGGACGACCAGCTCTTCGACCTCACCCTCGGACGACTCCGGCAGTGTGTCGCCGCCATCCGAGAGCGACAGCATTACGCCCGTTGGGAGCGCCAGCAATGGCTGAAGTGGCAGACACGAACGATCAGCGCGTTCGTCGCCGCCACAGTCCCGATGGAAAAGGCCGGTGACGTGAACCCGTTGCTGGAAATGGCAAACAAGATCGGCGTCGATCCGAGCGACGAGGAGAAGGAAGCCGAGGCCGCGAAGTCGAACGGTGGACCGGCAGTCGGTAGTTACGAGCGATTCCTGCACACCTTCGGAAATCCCAGCCGGTGGGCAGGACGCTCGTAAGTAAGGGTCGGAAAGGCGGGGGCGTGCTGTGCCGGACATCAACGACGTAGTACGCCACGTCATCCTCCGCCTGGTCGTCGACCAGGCCGGATTCGCCGACCAGCTCAGGAGCGCCCAGAGCAAACTGGGTGAGCTGAAGAAGTCCGAGGCGCAGAGCAACAAGGATCGCGCCAAGGACTTCGAGAAGGTAACCAAGGCGATCGAGGCTCAGCGGCAGGCGCTGGTAAACCTCGACAATGCCCGCTCAGCGCTCTCCCGCCAGTCCACAGCGGATGCCCAGGAGCAGGCGCAGAGCCACCGTGAGTCCGCCGCCGCTATTCAGTCCGAGGCCAAAGCTATCGGCGACAACGCCATTGCTCAGGCCAAAGCTGACGCGATCCGCGAGAAATCACAGATCCAGAACGCGGCGCTGTCTGCGAAGCTCGACGCTGAGCAGAAAGAGCGCGACAAGTCCAACGCCGCTGCCCATCGCGAGTTCAACAAGCAGATCGCTGTCGAGCGTGATCAGCAGATCGCCAGCTTCAACGTCGAGTTGGACCAGGCGCTCGCCAAGCTGGCGGAGACCAACGCCAAGATCCGCAATGTCGCCCTGACCGGGCAGACCCGGCGCGTCATTGCGCGTGACACTGCTGCCGCCAAGATCGCCCGGGACGACGAAACCGCCGCTCGTAACTCCGCGCGCCGTGATGAGACCACTCGTCGCGAACAAGACCGTAAGCAAGAGCGAGAAGCCGCTGAGCACGCGCAAGAGCTGGTCAGCATTCAGCTGCAAGCCGACGAGAAGCTGCGCACCACCCGCGAGCGCAACCGAGCCACCGAGGCATCCGGGAAGCGCAAGCAAGCCGAGAGCGAACGTGCTGCTGCCGCCAAGAACGCAGTCGCCGAACTGCTCGCCGCTCAGACGTTCACCGACACTGTCGAGACCATTCTCGACAACAACGCGAGCAGCCGCCGACGTCAGACCGGGCTCGCCGACACCGCAGACAACAACGCCCGCCGCGCGGCAACCCTCGCCAACGCCGCGCCGGTCAAAGTCGAGAACGAGGAGATCCGCGCCCGGCAGCAGATCAGCAACCTCATCTCTCAGCAGACCCTGCTGGATCAGCGCGCTCTGGAGATCATGGAGCGGCGGGCTCGCGCCGCCGAACGTGAAAGCAAGCAGCGCCGCAGCGTCGAGAGTCCCGCGAAGCAGCTGCTGCTCGACTTCCAGACCGCCGCGCGGGCCTTCGCCGACTTCCGGCGCGACTTCCGCGCTACCCAGAACGAGATCGCCGACGCCGACGGATTCCGCCGGGCAGACGGCGCGATCAAGGGCTTCGTCCGGCAGATCGCCATCGCCCGCAACGAGACCGGCGGCCTCGGCCGAGGCATCGCACAGACGATGCGGCAGGTCGCCGCCGAGGTCCGGCATGCTGGCCGCGAAGCAGGCACCGAGAACATCGGCCGCAACATCCGGCAGAGCCTCAGCGTCGCCGTCGACTCCGTGCGCGACGGCATGCGCAACATCGCCCGCAGTGCTCTGTCGTTCCGGGGCCTGATCATCGGCGTGATCGCGGCCCTCGGCCCTCTCTCGGCGATTCTCGGAGCCGTCTCCGCCGCTGCGCTCGGTCTCGCCGGAGACCTCGTCGCGCTGGTCGGTGCGCTCGGGGCGCTGCCGAGCGCCATCGGCACCATCGTGGCCGGGTTCGGTGCGCTCCAGATCGCTCTCAGCCCGCTCGGTGACGCCTTCGACGCCTTCACCAAGAAGCAGCAAGCTGCCCAGGACGCCACCACCGGCGGAGCCAAAGCTGCCCGTGACGCCGCCCGCGCCCTCATCGACGCCCGTCGCGCCCTGCAAGACGCACAGCTGGAGAACGCGCGAGCGATCGAAGATCTCCCGCTGGCCGAACGCCGCCTGCACGAGGCGCGCAGGCAGGCCGCCCGCGACATTCAGGACTACCGCCTCGCCCTGCAAAAGCTGCGCTATGAGCAGGAATCCGCTGAGCTGGGCGTGCTTTCGGCCGAACAGGAATACCGGCGTGCCCTGGCCGACCCCACCAAGAACAGCCTGGACCGGCGCATCGCCCGCAACAATGTGGTCGGTGCCCTTTTCGATCGCCGGGACCAGAAGATCGCCGAAGGCCGTCTGCGCGAAGACGCCGCCCTGGCCGAGCTGCGCGGCATCGAAGGTTCTGACGCGGTCGTCGCCGCTCGCCGCGCCCAGGAGGACGCCAACCGGCGGCTGGAGGACTCGGTCATCCGGCTGCGCCGCGCGGAGGAAGATCTGCGCGAGGCTCAGCTGGACCGCGCAGCCGGAGGCTCCGCCGCCCGCAAAGCCGCCGACGCCCTCGAAGCCGCACTCGGCAAGCTGCATCCGTCCGCCCGCAAGGTCGTCGAAGCCATCCACGCGCTGGACGACGAGTACCGCGCGCTTCAGCGCCGTCTCCAGGGACGCATCTTCGACGGGATCTCCCGGGACACGGAGAAGTTCGCCGGACTGCTTCAGCTGCTGGAAAGCTTCGTCGGCCCTGCCGCCGACTCGTTCGGGTTCCTCGCCAGCAAGGTCCTGGAACTGCTGTCCACCTCGGAGTGGAAGACCTTCATCGCCGACGAGGGCCAGCGTGCCGGAAGCATTCTGTCCACTCTCGGCCAGGCCGGTATCAACGCGGCCGAGGGCATCAAGAACCTGGTCCGACTGGCCCGCCCACTCACCGACTTCATCGTCAACGGCATCCTGCGCTTCACCGAGAAGTTCCAGGCCCTCACCGAGAGCGGGACCGGGCAAGCAGGTATCACCGAGTTCTTCCGTTCGGTCGTCGAGAACCTCGGCGACATCAGCACCATCGTCGGTAACGTCGTCGAAGGAATCGGGAAGTTCTACCTCGCGCTCAATGCCGGTGGCAAAGAGGGCGAATCCTTCATGGACCGCTTCAACGGCGGTCTCATCCGGATCACCGACCGATTCGTCGAACTCGCCGAAAAGGCAGCTGACCCCAACGGCGGGTTCCAGAAGTGGCTTCGAGACGTTTACCCGCTGCTGCAAGATGTCGGCGGCCTGATCAAGGCCATCGGCGTATTCTTCGGCGACCTGTTCTCGAACCCTGCCAACCTTCGCGAAGCATCCAACATCCTGAATGAAATTTCAGAGGTGTGGCTGCCCAACATCGCCATCATCTTCGACAAGCTGTCCGAAAGCGGCTTTCTGTCGAAGCTCGCCAAGGCCATCGGCACCGTCTTCGAGACCATCGTCGCGTTCCTCGACGGCGGCGGCACCGAGGCACTGTCCTTCTTCGGTAGCGTCCTGCTCGCCGTCGCCAACGCCGTCAACATCCTGTTCGACAAGATCCCCGGCCTCTCCTCGGTCATCGTCGCCCTGGTAGCGGCTTTCGCCACCCTGGCCGCCCTTGTCGCCGGGGCCGGACTCGTCGGCCTGATCATCCAGTTCACCCGTGTTCAGCTCGCCGCCCAGCTGCTCCTGGGCACCATCAAAGCCCTGTTCGCGGCGATCAAGTCCGGTTCAGGGCTGCGTGGTTTCTTCGGCAGCCTCGCCGACCAGGCACTCGGCCGCGACAAGAACGTCCGCCAGGCCGAGAAGCAGGTCGAGCGCGACAGCAAGACCGCCGAACGCGGCGGCAACGTGCCCGACCGGACCAACACCGGCGGCGTACTGCCCACGATGTACCGGATGGAGAAGCATCTCCAGACGATCATCGCCATCCTGCGCCGCTGCTGCGGCCTCATGGGCGGCGGCCTTGACGACGGTCCTGACCGGCGCAACCGCCCGACCGGCCCGGTCACCGGAGGAGGGGGCGGAGCAGGCGCGAGCACTGGCTCGGACACCCGCAGGCCACGCACCCGCCGAGGCGGCGTCCCCGGTGCACCCTCGGCCACGCAGACAGCCGCACGTGACGCCGTCCTGCGCCAGCAGCAGCGGATCGCGGACGGTCCCGGCCGGGGCGGCGCAACCGGCTTCGTGCCGACCGGGCTGATCGGTCCACAGCCACGTCCGCCACTGGCCGGAGCGGATCGCCCGCGCACCGAGCCGGGCTATCGCCCGAGCCGTCCCTCAGCCGACAGCCTGAGCCCGGCTCAGCGCCGCCGTGAGGAGCAGAACCGCCGTTACGAGCGCGCCACCTACCGGCCCGGCCCGTTCGACGGCCAGGACCCGCTTGCGCCGCGCTACTACGACGCCTCCGGCAAGCAGGCCCAATTCCCCGACGCCCGGCGGCCCGCCCGTCCCGACACACTGCTGCCCCAGGTCACGCAGAGCATCGATCCGCAGACCGGACGGCCGGTCACCTCTCTGCGGATGGTTCCGGCCCAAGCGCCGGTGCCGTCGTTCACCGGCAGCGGCGGTCCCGCTTTCCCCGGCTACGTAGGCGCGCCTGTCAGCCCGCCGCCTGACCCCCGGCGCGACCGCACCACCAGCCAGCCGTCCCCGCGAAACACAACGCCGGTCGCCGCCCCCGCCACACCGTCGCAGCGGCGGCTCACCACCACCGAACTGGCCGACGTCCGGCAGGCCGCAAACCGGCCTCGCCCCTTTGCCAGCCCGGCCACACGTGGCGCATTCCTGCTTCAGGATCTGCTGCCCGGCCTGTTCGGTGTGCCGACCCGGCCGTCCCTGGCGACACCAGACTTCACCCCACCGACCGGCCCGTCCCGGCCGCGTCTGGCCGTTCCCGACTTCGTTCCTCCGGCTCCGGTTGTCGTGCCCGCCGACCCGCGCCGGGAACGCACCACCACCCAGCCGCCGCAGGACAGGCCCAAGCCCAGCGGACCCCGGCCCAACCGCGCAACGCGGCGCAACCTGCTGCTCAGTGCCCTCAACGACCTGCCTCAGTTCACCGACGAGCAGGATGTCGATCAGCCGGTCGACCGTCGCCAGGCCACCACCACAGCGCCTACTTTCGTCAGTGGAGCGCCGCAGCAACCAGAGCGTGGCGACACACCCGTGCCGCGTCGAGGCAGCACCCGCCCGGAGTTCTTCACCGGCGAGCGCCCGCCTCGCGACAGCGGCGGGCGCTTCCTGCCCGGCGGCAGCGTCCAGCAGCCCCGCAACGAACGCGGCCAGTTCATCCGCCGTCCCCGTCCTGACGACGCCGGATTCATCGGAGCCCCCTACGCGTTCACGGGAGAGACCCCGCGACGTCAGGGCGGGTTGCTGTCCACGTTGCTCAGCAACATGCGCAGCCGCTTCACCGGCGGCACCGAGCCCGACCGCGACCTTGCCGCTGAGCAGCGGGAGCGCCGGGAGAACCAGCAACGCGACCGGGTCGACCGCAACCTGCTGCGCAGCACCCAGCAGCTCACCAGCACCAACCGCCAGCTGGCCCAACCACCTACCCGTCAGCCTCGTGTCCGGACAGGTGGCCGGTTCGGGTTCCTCGCCGACGCTGCGCTGAGCACGCTGCCCCTGCTGGGTCTGGCTGCCGCGTCGGCACCTCAGCCGCAGCAGCCCGCCCTCAGCCCGGCCACCGACTCCTACACCGACCCACGACGGACCCAGCCGCAGCCGGGCATCGCCGACAGCGCCTCCTCGGCGATGCTGCTGGCAGGCGGCCTGCCGCTGTCGCCGCGCCGGGCGCAGACCACACCGGAACCCGAGCGCACCCGTACCCCGAGCACCGACCGTGCCCCGCGAACACCGCGCAGCAGCAGCTTCTTCAAGAACCTGCGCCCCGGCCGCCTGGCCGGAGGTCCGGTCGGCCTCATCGCCAGCATCGCCGCGCAGCTGGCCGGTGGCGCGGCCATCGACAAGTACGTCCGCGACGACGAGGACAACGCCTCGATGCAGCGCGGCCTCGGCGCGGTCGCCACCGGGGCCGGTGCCGGAGCGCTGCTCGGGTCGCTGATCTTCCCCGGCGTCGGCACCGCGATCGGCGGCGCGGTCGGCGCAGTCGGTGGTGGCGCGTACTCCCTCTACAAGGACAAGAACCTGCGCAGCTTCCTCGGCGGGAAGGCGCAAACGGCGAGCAACGCGGTCAGCGACTATTTCACCGGCGCGAGCGACCCCAAGCCTGCCGCAGGCCAGGGCGCGAAGCAGGGACCCTCGACGCTGAGCAAGGTCGCGTCGATTGCAGCCGGTCCGATCGGGTTGCTCGCCAACCAGACCGACATCGGCAAGAGCATCATGTCCTCTCTGGACAGGGCGCGAGAGGGCATCTCGGAGTTCTTTACCAAGACCATCCCCGGAATGTTCAACAAAGGCGTCCGGGGGATCACCAGATTCTTCACGAAAACGCTGCCGGAGCTGCCGCTCAAGGCATTCGATGTCATCACCACGGGCCTCGGCGTGGCCTTTGGGTTCCTCGTCAACCGGCTACCGCGAATCGTCCGGAAGTTCTTCACCCAGACACTCCCGGACGCTGCCGCTGAAGCGTGGGAAAGCATCCAGGAGAACCTCTGGCAGCCGTTCGAGGATTTCGTCAGGTCCATCCCGGGGTTCTTCACCGAGACGATCCCGCTCTGGTTCGACTCGCTGGACGGCTGGCTGGAAAGCAACGTCCGGGAGCCGATTCGTGCCTTTGTCACCGAGGACATCCCGAACTTCTTCGCCGAGACACTGCCGCGCTGGTTCGAGAACCTGCCGGAGAACTTCCAGACCTATGTGATCACTCCGATCATCACGTTCTTCACCGAGACGCTGCCGACGTTCTTCACCGAGACGCTGCCGCAGGCTATCGCCACGCTGCCCAGCTTCTTGTACTCCAACCTGATTCAGCCGGTCCTCGACTTCTTCGCCGGGCTGCGGGATCACGTCGGTGACTTCCTCGCCGGATCATTCGACTGGGCCAGGAGCCTGTTCGAGCGGGGGTCCGAGAACTTCGAGCGCGGCGCGGGCACCCAGAGGCGAATGTCCGGTGGTCTGATCACCGGCATCTACCAGGGCATCGAAGACAAGGCCCATGTCCTTGCCACGCCTGGCGAGTTCATGGTGCGCCGCTCCAAGGTGATGCAGCCCGGGGGCAAGCAGTTCCTCATCGACTACAACGAGGGCCGCATCGATCCGGCGATGTTCTATGCCGCGCTCAACCAGCCGCCGGTCATGACCGTAGCGCCGCCGTCCATGCCTGCGGTGTCCACCGCAGCTGCCACCACCAGCTACGTCACCAACAACAGCGGACTGACCATGGGCGACATCACCATCAACAACCCCGTGCGGGAGCGGGCCGAGCACTCCCTGCGCCGCGCCGTGCGAACAGCCGCACTGCGGAAGTGGTAGGTAGACCATGGCTAACAACACCCCGGAGTTCTGGAGCATTGACGGTGTGTCTTTGCACCAGTACGGCTGGTCGGTCACCACGGTCGGGGGAGCCCGCTACGACGTCCCGCCCAAGCGCGGCGAGAACATCACACTCGGCTATCGCCCGGGGCAGGTTCACCGGCCGAAGCTGCTCGACCAGCGTGTGATCAGCCTGGTGATGTTCCTGGTCGGATGGGACCCGGCCACCGGCAACGTCAACGTCCCCGATCAACGCCTGCAATGGAACGACTCCTGGGACTTCCTGCGCCGCTTGGTCTACAAGCACCAGTATCAGACAGGCGGCCGAGTCACTCTCACACGCCGTTGGTTCCTCACACCCGTCACCATCCCCACCAGCGGAAGCCCACTCCAGCAAGGAGATCCGGGCGTCCCGACGCCAGGAGCGCGGCTGGTCACCGCGCAGGCCCTTGCTGAGCTGTCCAGTGACATGGCCCCCAGCATGACCGGCCGGTTCCGCTCCGACTTCCAGATCGACCTCACTCTGGCCGACCCCTACTTCTATGGCACGCCGGTGACCGCCACGCTGAGCCCCGGTCAGACCCAGAACGTGTGGAACGACGGTCATGACCTGGCGTGGCACGCCTACATGTACATCGACTTGAAAGGCCCGCTGGTCAAACCGATCGTGCGGAACTTGAGCACGAGCCCGATGACCTACTTCGTCTACAACGGAACGATCAACGCCGGGCAGACCATCCGGGTCACGCCGGGGCAGTACACGGCACTACAGACCACGGCCAACAACGCCAACCGCATCGGCTACATCAGTCACGCCGGTGCCCGTCAGTTCATGCTCCTGCTGCCCGGCCACAATCAGCTTCGCCTCGACGCCACCTCAGGCAGCGGCACTGCCGAGGTCGTCTGGCGACCGCCCTACATCTAAAGGCCAGGCGGATGAATGCGCTCATCTTCTACGACTACGGCGAGCTGAACCAGATCCTCGCCGTGCAGCTTGGTGTCGTACCGGCCGGGAGCAGCAACGACACCGTTTTGCGAGTCGTCAACGCCAACGACATCTACCAGGCAGAGGACGTCGTGGTGGACCTCACCGGACCGGACGCCGCGCAGCTGTACCTGTCCTCGGACGGCAGCTCATTCTCGGCCTCCATCTCGGTCGGCGACATCCCTCCCGGCGCGGGCAGCGCTCCGATCTACCTGCGCAGAGTCACCCCCAGCACCGACACCGCTGGCCCCCGTGAGGCATTCCTTCGCGCTACCCCTTCCGGCTGGACCGAGCTGACCTCCGCCGTTCCCGCTCCGGCCAGCGGCGGCCTGGAAGGGCTCGACGACAACGGCACCGATAGCGGCTTCGTCATCGACGAACCACCATTCCACCAAGGATGAAAGGCACATCGTGGCAATCACCGCACTCCCGTACGGGACGTTCTTGCTCGATCTCGGTGCGGGCGTGCACAACTTCGCCAGCGACGATGACCGGGCAGCCCTGCTGACCGCGAGCTACACCCCCGATTACGAGGGCCACACCAACTACGGACAGGTCAAGGCCAACGAGATCACCGGAGGCGACTACACCGCAGGAGGGCTCGAACTTCAGAACGTCGCCTTGCAGTACAACTCCGCCGGGGCGGGCAGCATGACACTGGCTGCTGATCCGATCACCTGGGACTCGATCGCGGCGACCATCCGCTACGCCCTGATCTACCGCAAGGGCAGCAGCGACGCGAACAGCAAGCTGATCGGGCTCATCGACTTCGGTCAGGACCGGGTCTACGACAGCGAGCCGTTCCAGCTCTCCTTCCCGGCTGGCGTCGTCCAGCTTCTCGGCGTCTGATCAGGAGCATCCGCAGATGACCACCGCGACCAAGACCTACGACTGGTCAACCAACACCGTCACCGCCATTCGCGGCTGGATCGAAGGAACCCGCGATCTGATCCTGGAAGCCGGGCTGACTCAGGCCAGTGACTCCGGCCAGCTCGATCCCGCCGCCATCGCGGGGGGCACGGCTGGGGCCTCGTCCGTCAACCACGGGTACATGGTCTTCCGGTTCCCGGGAGCGCTGGGCGCTTCCCGGCCGGTCTTTCTGAAGCTGTCCTTCCACCACGACTCGGAGAAGCGAGCCCAGATCAAGGCGGAGGTGAGCACCAGCACCGACGGCAACGGGGTGCCCAGCTCCGGGACCTCCTTCAAATGCGAGACCGGCCCGTACTACAACCTCGGCCAGGGCGTCGTCCTGCCCACCGGCGGAACCTCCTATGCCTGCTACGTCGATGGCTACTTCGGCATGGTGCTCGGTTACGGCAACGGCGGGTCGTTCGCCAACCCCAGCTACCAGGACCACAACTGCGTGCTCAATCTGGTGATCGAACGCGCCCGTAACAGCGACGGCAGCACCTACAACGACGGCCTGCTGGTCGAGGGAGCTTCGCAGACCTTCTACAGCAACGGGGCCAGCTCCCGGTGCATCATGTACGGCGGCGGCTCCCCGGCGCAGAACAACTTCATCCCGGCGCTGATCCCCTCGTTCGCCGCCACCACGACGGCAGACGGACCCAACGTCAACGTCTTCCGTCACTACTCGATGGTTCCCGGCGTGCACCCCCAGACCGGCATGCTCACTTACCTGCTCACCGAGATCGGCCCGCTCACCCCGTTCACCGTGCCGGTCCTGGGCCAGAACCGCACCTACCTGCCGGTTGGCTACGCCATGAACCAGTGGTCGGCGCGGCCGAGTGCGACCCACGCCTGCGCGATCCGGTGGGAATGATGACCTATCCGAATGCGACACCCGTCGTAGCTGACCCGGACGCGGTGATCGTCGTCGTCCGGACCATCGTCGTCGCACCGCGCTAAACAGCCAGGAGGGAGGCAGGCGTGGCTATTCTGCTGGAAGACAACGATCCGCAGAGCGTGGTCGTTCGCACCATTGTCGTCACCCCGGAACCCCCGGACGGACCGGCGGAAGAGACCGCGCCGGACGGCACCAATCACCACTGGGTCAATGCCACCCCGCTGACCTTCACCCAGGAGGTCTATTTCCAAGAGACCACCGACGTCTATCCCACCGAGTACACCGGACCCGAATTTCAGCCTCCGCAGGACATCAACGGCGAGCGCGGAGCGTGGTACACCTTCACCAGCCGGGGCAACGGCGTCGGATACTTCCAGGTCCAGGGTGACACGGTCGGCGCATGGATCGAGTTCTACACACGCTCGGGCAACACTTTTCAGCAGCATCGCAGCGCGGTCAGCGGCAGCAGCGAGTCCATCGCCTTCTTCGCCGCCCCGCTGACCGAGGGCAGCACCTACTACCTGCGCGTCGCCTGCGACGAACCTACCGAGCAGATCATCTACCTCAGCGGCTCGGTTCCGGTGTCCACCTACGACATCAACCACCAGGTCACCAACGCGGCGCCGCTTCCTCTCAACAGTGAAGGCGTCGCGGATTTCCTCGTCGATGTGACCAGATCCGGGTTTGCTGCGCCTGAGATCCCCGTACCGCAAGACGGTGTAGGCCGCGCGGCGTGGTACTACTTCGACTACACCGGCATTGAGAAGATCAGCGGAAAGCTGACCGTCCCCCGAGGAACCGGCTATCTCGGGTTCTACCTGTTCGACAAGAACACAGGTGTCACCACTCGGATCGGCGAGCGCAACATCATGTTCGTCGGCAGCCGCTACTACCTGCGCGTCGCCACCAGCGTGCCCAGCGGCGACATCCTGCGTGTCCAGGTCCCCGCACCCGGGCTGGTCATCCTGCCCATTCCGCCGGTCACCGTCAACGTCGCCCTCAGCGCGCGGCCCTCCGAGCCCGGCATCAAGGCGGCCCCGATCACCGTCCGGGTGCGCCTGCCCCGCCCGGTCGTCGTCGGGGACGCCGACGTCGCTGAAGCCGTCCCGGTCACCGTCCAGGTCAAGATCCCCGCTGCGGCAGCCGGTAGCCCCGCCGTCGCAGCTGCGATCAAGGTCGGCGTCGGCATCCCGGCCCCGGTCACCAGCGCCGTCCAGCTTATCCTCACCGCCCCCGACGACGAGGAAGTTCTGCCCTCGTTGCGGCCCACCTTCGTGGTCGGGCTCGCTCAGGACGATGAAGATCTGACCTATGACGTCGAGATCCAGGTCGCCTCCGACGCCGCGTTCACCAACCCGGTCAGCTATGTTGTCGCGTCGCCCGCCGAGGACGGCGGCGTCATCGTGCCCGCCACACAGGACGTGCCAGCAGCCGGCTTCTGGCGGGCTCGCGCGCTGCTCGACGGAACTGACGCCAGTGGCTGGTCCGAGGTCCGTGAGTTCACCGTGGACGCCACGATCGGAGCCAGCAGCATTCCGATCACCTGGACGGTCGGTGCCGCCACCCGCCAGATCCACCTGTGGCACGTCGAGCCTCCCGGCGCGGAACCCGGTGAGACCGCCGTCGTCTACGGGCACGGCTTCCCCAGCACCGGGGGTGTCCTCACCCTGGCCGACAAGACGGTCACCGTCGACTCCTGGACCTTGATCCCGCCGACCAGCACACCGGCGGCAGACCGCGTCATCAACGGCGAGGTCGTCGACCCGGAGCACTTCGAGATCAGCTTCACCGTGCCGGATGTCGCCGAACCCGGCGGCCCCCTGGTCGTCTCGGCAGCTGGGCAGACCCCCACCCCTGTGGTCGGCACAGCCGTCCCGGACAACAGCGTCTTCTACACCGTCCAGGCGGTCGAGCCCAACGTCAACGCCGGATGGCAGATCCGGGTCCTGGATTACCGTGACCTGACGACCGTCGTGGCGTTCATCAGTGAGTGGGCCGCGTTCAGCATCAGCCCGGAACTCAGTGACTCCGGAGCTGGCTCCCTGACACTGGACGAGGACAGCCCGTTCTGGCGGCAGCGGCTGCCCAGCGGGGCGAGCACCCGGGCGATCAAGGACTACGAGTACGTCTTCGAGGCGTGGGAGAACGGCCTGCGGCGTTTCGCGTTCCTCGGCCGCAACGTCGAGGACACGATCATCGGCGACGACGAGACCCGCGCCGTCACCATCTCCGGCCCCGGCATCGCTGACACGCTCAAATGGGCGATCATCCAACGACCCGGATGGCCCAAGAAGCCGCCCGTCGTCGGCAAGACACCGTCTGGCCTGCCGCTGCCCCGAGACACCTCCTACAGCGACAAGGTGCCCGCTCTTCTGTGGCGCTTCCCGGTCAAGTGGTCCACGATGCGGATGTGGCACACCGTCTTCAAGGCGGCCCAGCGCCGAGGTGTCATCCCATTCGTCAAGCCGCTGTTCACCGCCCTGCGCGACTCGGCCAAACGCCCGTTCGTCTACATCCGCACCCAGCAAAACATCGTGGACAACCACGGCTACCAGCCCCCGCAGCTGGACACCAACCTGCACGACTTCCTTCAGGAGTGCACGGGGCAGGACTACGGCGTCTGGTTCGGCCAGCGGCTGGAATGGATGATGTACCCGGGCTTCAAGCTCGACGTACGCACCCGGATCGGCATCGACCGCACCAAGACGGTCCGCTTCTATGAAGGCGGCGTCATCACCGTCAGCCGCACCCGCGACCGGGAGAACATCGCCAACCGCATCACCGCCGTCGATGTCGAGGGCACCGAGAGCATTGCCCTGAGTGCACCCAGCGCCCGGCGGTGGAACGTGCGGGAGAAGCGCGACGAGACCCACAAGAACGTCACCGACGCCACGCTGCGCCGGTCCCTGGCGAACATCTACCTGGAACGCGACAGCCAGGAGATCAGCGAGTGGACCGTGCGAGTGCCCTATGACAGCTACGGCCGTCAGCCCTTCAGGCACTACAACGTGGGCGACACGATCGCGCTGGTCACCTACAACGGGTCGATCGCCAACAGCGTCACCCCTTACCGGGTCATGGCGATCACCGTCAGCATGACCGCCGAGTCCCTGGTCCCCGACGTCGAGCTGACCTTGCAGTCCAGGCAGGAGTCCCGGATGCAGGCGCTGGAGAAGCAGATCACCAAGCTGATCAACCAGCCTCGCAACTTCCGCCTGGACGACATCAAAGACGTCAGGATCCCGGAGAAGCCCAAGGTCAAGAGCCAGCTGGTGTACGACCCGGACCAGCAACGGTGGGTGGCACAAGCGATCAGCACGACGCCCGGCACCGGCGGCGGCACCGGAGGAGGTGGTACCGGCCGGGTGTGGATGCAGTCGACCGACCCGTCCTTGGTCGCCAGCAACAACGTGAAAGCGGGCGACTTCTGGCTGGAAACCTATGACTAGTCCCGGGACTACCGTTCAGGCTGCGCCCATTCGGGTTCGTGTGGCCGTGTGCCGCCCCCGGTCGAAGGCCCTGTTCGCCGTCCCCATCACCATCTGGACGGTCATCCCCGCCCAGGAGGGCACCGCTCGCAACCCCAACGACAACCTCCAGGGCGTCGGTCACTACGGCCATCAGCTCTGGCTGCGCGGCTCCTCCAGCTGGATCAAACTGCCGGTCGGATCCGACTCCGACACCGCCATCCGAACCCTCAACATCCGCAGCAAGGACAGTGACTGGTGGACGCCGGTCTATGCCGGGGAGAACAACCCCGGCTATCGGTTCTCCACCGACTTCGGCCGCACCAGCACCATCAAGGAGTCCCTGGACGTCTACGCACCGGGACGCTGGTGGACCAATTTCGTCTACACCGCGCAGGGCGTCCCGCTGGGCAGGCACCGGCAGAACCCCAACTACAACGAGGCGTTCAGTTCACTGTCGAGTCTCTGGCAGCCCCGCAACGATGACTACCTGCGGCTGTCCATGATGATGAAACGACGTGATCCGCGCTGGCGCGTCGTCGATCTGCTGTCCCGGCGGCCCAGCCGCCCGCCGGTCACCCAGATGAACGACAACTTCGCCTACACCTTCGGCATCTCGCCAGTCGGCGCGGCCCTGCTATACCACAATCCACCAGCAGCGCAATGGTGGAGATCGACATCAAGGCCCGCCCCGTTCCGCCACCCGGATGCCGGGCTCGATCCGAGCGCAGATTATCGGATTCTCTTCGGCTCGAACGACGCCGCTGAAGCTCCGTACTACAACTTCGACGAGTTCACCTGGGATCCCTACATCGGACCCGGCGGCTCTTACGTCGGTCACCCGATCAGCTACAACTACTCGGTGACGCGCAGCTCATTCCCGCTGGATTTCGACGAGCCTCACCCGCATACATCCCAGCTGGTCGGCGGGCTCGATTTCGATGCCATCCGGGCTCAGCTGACCCAGAAATGGCCTGAAAGTGTCTATTGGCAGGGTCGTTACGACGCCCTTCCCGGCCAGACGCTGAAGCGCGTCATGGTCGAGGGCACCATCGGATACATGTTCTACCTGGAAGCGCAGAACGCAGGCAGGCCGATCGACATCCGGGGTCAGAATGTCTCGGAGTTCCGACCCCTGCTTGATCAGGTGGTGTGGAGTGTGTACGCGGTCACCAACTCACCCTGGACCCCTACCGGACGCGCGGCCGACTACAACGTGTACTACCCGGCGACCTTGGTCCATCCGAACGTGAACGCCCGGCTGATCGAATCTCAAGTCGGCTGCCCACAGGACAAAATCAGCCTGGGCCGGGACGTGTACGGCGTCTTGTTCGAGCGACCCTTCCGGATGAACGTCGACGGCCGTCTCAATGGGACCGACATCCGCAATCTTGCTTTCTACGCGAACCAGACGGTGAGCGCACAACCGGGGGTCGGCCAGATCGAGACCGGGTTCGGTGTCGTTCCCTTCCCGACACGCATCCGGGCCAAGATCACTGTTCGTGTTTCGAATGTCTGGGCGACATACGTCACGGGCAGCGCTGACGCATCGGCTTCAGCGCAGGTTTCTGAAATTGGGATGGGAAGAAACTACACCTCAACCGGATAGAAACACCGCACAGGATGTAGAGCTTGGTAGGCAATCCTTCAGAAAGGAGCTTGCCGTGGAATTCATCCCGGCTGTTGCTATGGCAACGCTCACTCTCAAAATCATCGACTTTCTCCGCTACCTCCGTGGCGGGGACATCAACGGCATGCTCACTCAGCTGTTCGCATGGCTGGCTGGTGTCCTCGTTGTGCTGCTCGTGGCGCAGACCGACTGGGCGGACGGTATCGCCATCGGAGACATGAGCCTCGCCACCCTCGGCTTCTGGTCGTTGGTGTTCTACGGCCTGTCGGCGGGCTCGGGAGCCAGCGCGGTGAAGGACTTCCTCAAGTCGGTAGACAACCACAATTCCTCGGCCATCCCTGTCCTGGTCCCTGAGTCTCGTCGCATCGACGACAAGGGACCGAAGGAAGTCGGCTGATGTCCCGGCCGCTCATGCGCACCTCCCGCCGCAAACATGTGATCGACATCCAGCTGTTCCGCCCGCAGATCGATCAAGCGCTGCAAGCGTTCCAGCAGGACGTCACCTACGCCGTGCAGATGGCGCGAGCCGCCGTCACCATCAATCGCAAGAGGGAAGTCTGGCAGGCCCGGCGTGCTGCCCGGCAAGAGAACGCCGCATCTATGTAGAGATTATGTGACCCTTCTCGTTGACGTGCGCAACCTCAGTCAGGACGCCAGGTTCGCCGCCGCCAACAAGATCCGGGCGATGCGCGACATCACGCTGCCGGATCTGGAGCACTTCAACTCTTCACCCTGCGAGCGGCACAGCACTCTCGAAGAGGGGCTCCGGCAACTGCCCAGCCCATGCCGCCGCTGCGGAGTCACCTTCCGCCAGCACCAGCGCGTAGGAATTGCCTGGCTCTACGTTCGCGGCCACGGCCTGATTGCGGATCAGGTCGGCCTGGGCAAGACCGCTCAAGCAGCTGGGCTGCTGGCGATCGCTAAGCAGACAGGCGAACTCGACGGTCAGCGGGTGGTGGTGGTCTGCCGACCTGCTGCCCTACCCCAATGGGTCAGCGAGCTGCGCCGGTTCCTGCCCCGGCTGACCACGGTGGATAACACCGGAACCCACAGGCAGCGGGTCGAGAAGTATCTGGCTACCTGGGACATCATGGTGACCGGCTATCAGATGCTGCTGCGCGATCACGAGCACCTGGATCATTTCACCCTCGGTGCATTCATCATCGACGACGTCGACCCGTTGCGTTCGCGCAAGAACAGATCAGCAGCGGCGATCAAGCGCATCGCCCGCGCCAGCAAACGCGTCGTCATTCTCAACGGGACCCCGTTGCAGAAGCGCCTGCGGGAGCTGCACTCCATGACCGAGCCGATCGGTGGCTACAACGTCTTCGGATCCGAAACCAGCTTCCGCAACGCTTACGAACGCGTCGAACTGGTCAACGTCTACAACAAGACTCTGGGCCGCGATGTCGTCACGAAGAAGACGCTCGGTTACAAGAACATCGATGACTTCGTCGCCAAGCTGACGCCCATGGTCCTGCGCCGCACGGCGGCACACGTCCAAGACGTCGACCTGCCGGAGATCATGCCTCCCAATGACGTCTATCTCGATCTGCATCCGGCGCAGGCCGCCAAGTACGAAGAACTGCGCACAGGTGTCCTCAAGGTCATCAAAGCGGAGGGCACTCAGGTCAAACGCCTGGCCGCTGTCGCCCGGTTCATCTACGGGGCGATGGTCTGCTCCGGGCTCGCCACCATCGGGGAACCGGACGGTCCGGGAGCCAGTTCCAAGCTGGACTGGGTCCAGGATCACGTGGTCGACGGTGACCTGTCGGACGAGAAGGTCGTGATCTTCTGCCAGTTCACTCGTGCGTGTGAGGCGCTGAGCAACCGGCTGACCCGGCACGGCGTCGGCCACGAGATGATCTGGGGACGTGATACCCGTGCGGACTCTCGTGCTCAGGCCCAGCAGCGCTTCTGGGATGACCCGTCCTGCCGGGTGCTGATCGGCACGGCCGCGATGGAGGCGTCGCTCAATCTTCAGGTGGCCCGGCATCTGATCAACGTGGACCAGTTGCTCAACCCCGCCCGGATGCAGCAGCTCGCCGGGCGCATCCGCCGCGACGGCTCAGCTCACCGGGCCATCTACGTGCACAACCTGTTCACCAGAGGCACCCAGGAAGAGGGCTACCTCGATGCCCTGCGCGCAGAACAGGCAGTCGCCGACGCGGTCTGGGGAGAGACCAACCAGCTGTTCCAGGCGTTGTCGCCGATGCAGCTGCTGGCTCTGATCGGCCGGTCCCGCTGATGCCCGGCAACGAAATTTTCAGTGTCCAGGATCCTGAAAGGAATGGATAAGTAGTGGGTCACTACATGGATCACCGGCACAGCCCGGTTGCGCACGGTATTACCGACGAAGAGGTGGACGCGGCGTTCGAGGAGGCCATCGGATATCTTGTCCGGCGAGCTGCGCAGATGTGGAAGGACGGCAATGCGCCGTCCTACGCGACGTACGCACAGCACCTCAGCGATGTGTTCGGCACCGGGTTCGGAATCGGCTACCGTCGTGCCAGCTTCGACCGCGCCGGGACGGAGTCGAAATGATCGTCAACCCGGCTGATCCGCACAGCCAGATCCGCACCACGAGCCAGCCGTGCCTGCTGCATTCACGGCACCTGCCGGAAACCCACGTCAATCACCGCCATCACATCTGGCCGCTGGGCGAGGGCGGCCCCGACATCGAAGACAATATCGTCGTCGTATGCGCGACCGGGCACGGCAACATTCACGACCTGCTCCGGCACTTCAAGATGCTCGGAGGAAAGGTCCCGTACCAGATTCTGCGCCGCTACTCCTACAAGGAACGTGAGTTCGCTGAACTGGGCTACAAGAGGCTGACACGGCGGGCAATGTGAGTGGTGCTCGCCAAGGAGCCGAGGAGGAGTATTCGTAGTGCCCGACATGGACGCCCTGATCGATCAGTACATCGGTCTTGCGCAGTCGGTCGCACAGCAGGTGTGGCGAACTGCGCCGCATGCGCTTGAACTGGACGAGTTGATCGGCATCGCCCACCTCGGCCTGGTCATGGCCGCCCGCCGGTGGGAGTCGTACTGCGCGGAGCGAGGATTCGATCCGGAAGCGCTGGAGTACTTCAAGCCGTTCGTCGTACGGCGGGTGCACGGGGCGCTGATCGATGCGCTGCGGTCCTCCGACTGGGCCACCCGGTCACTGCGTAACCGGGCCAAGGCTCTGCAAGACGCTGGTCAGGACAAGGGCGTCTCGGAGAAGGAGCTGGCCCGTCGCTCCGGGATGACCGTCCAAGAGGTCCGCAACACGATCCGGGGGATGTCGCAGCGCCCGGTCAGTCTTGAGGCCGAAGAGCTGGACCCGGTCGCGGGCAAGGGCGTCGAGTCCGACGCGTTCACCAAGGACGTGCTGGGCACCGTCGTCGGGGCCATCCAGGATCTTGATCCGGATCAGCAGATCGTCCTGACCCTGCACTACTACCAGGGGCTTCAGCTTCAGCAGGTCGCCAAGCAGATGGGGATCAGTGAGAGCCGAGCCAGCCAGCTGCATGCCCGCGCGGTGCTGGCAGTCCACGAGCAGATGATCACCGCCGCTCAAAACAACGAGAAGGAAGATTCATGATCCTGTCTGACAGGACCATCCGCCGGGCGCTGTTCGACCGCAGGATCATCATCAGTCCCTTGCCGCCTGAGCAGCGCATCCAACCGGCCAGTGTCGACTTGACCCTGGGCACCGAGTTCCGGACCCCGGTGAAAGGCGCGGTGATGGCGGCGTCCAGCTTGTTCACCATCCTGCCGGGAGAGTGCATGCTGGGCTGCACCGCCGAGTGGGTCGAGGTGCCCCGGGATATGGTCGCCCGGGTCGAAGGTAAGAGTTCCTGGGGCCGCCGGTTCATCCTCGTTCATTCCACGGCAGGGTTCATCGACCCCGGCTTCAAGGGACAGATCACGCTCGAACTGGTGAACCTGTCCAAGGAGCCGCAGGTGCTGCCGGTAGGACAGCCGATCTGTCAGATCAGCTTCGCCACTCTCGATCAAGAAGCGCAGCGTCCCTACGGTCATCCTGGTCTGGGGAGCCACTACCAGGGTCAGACCGGCGCGACCGCATCAGCTCAGCAATGGCCCTGACAGAGATCGAGAAGGTCGCGGGCAGGATGTTCCGCGACCAGGCACAAGCGAGGCTCGCGGCGGTCAATGAAAAGGACCCCGCAATCTACGACGTGCCGTTCTTCATAGCGTTGTTCCGGCACCGCTGCCCCGGCAACAATGGCAAGTCGATGGCGATCGACCTCAAAGAGCAGTACTTACAGTCGCCGATATATCCCGAGCAGGATGTTCCGGCGGGCAGATTCGGGTACATATACCGGGAAGGCCGCTGCCGAGCCTGCGGGCAGACCGCCCGTTCCCGTTCTGGCCGGATAGTGGACGGCTGGGAAAGACCCCCCGTTTCCGGTCGCGTCGCAAGGAGTTGAGGAAATGGCCGACGAGCGCGAGAAGGACCCGGCGAAGACCGACGCCACGAAGACGTCGAGCAAGCCGGACTCCACCTGGGGTGCCACTGAGGCAGCCAAGGAAGAGTGGGCCAAGAAGTACGGCAAGGACAAGAAGGACGAGGCCAAGTGATGGCGCGCACCAACAGCAACGACAACGTCGATCCACAGTCGCAGTCGCAGACCGGCGGCACTCCCGAGAATCCGAACGCCGACGTGGCGGACGGTAACCAGTCCACGATCCAGCCGGGCACCGGCGACGGCCCGGACGGTGACACCTACGGCGGCCAGAGCGTGCCGAGCGATGGCGGCAACCCGGCTGCCAACCAGGGCGGTGCCAACAGCACCTCCGGCGGCAACCAGTAACGAACGATCAGCGCGTACCCCCGTTGGGTTCTGCAACGGGGGTACGCCTGTGCTGTAGAGAAGATATGACAGAGATTCACGGCATTGCCGGTGCTCCCTACAGCACTCCGCAGACGCGCAGAAAGCTGCCTGCGCCGTTCCAGCGGCCGTCGATCACTGTCGGCGCAGCTCGCGAGATCAAACGGACGTGGAAAGATGTCGCGGTCGTCGATCTGCGCGAGGGCGACGTCATCGCCGGGTTCGGCAAGATCGCCAGCATCGAGGAGAACGTCGACATCAAGCGACGGCCTTCCGCCTGGTGGTTCGTCATCAGCAACGTGCTGCACGACGTTGCGGTCTACGGCGGACATGATCGCGTCTTCGCCTTTGCCGGAGAAGACCTGACATGAGTGAACCCGCGCCACGACGGGAGCACGAGTACGTCAGTCCCGGATGTGCTCATCGCCATCATGACCGCTGCGACGACGCCTGCGTGATCTGTGCGGCTCGTTGCATGTGTGCCTGCCACAGGTGGCGGATCAAGGGTGCCGCCGTGGCGGTAGAGACCTCATGACCTCAGCCCAGGAACATGCACGCACGCTGCTGGCCGCGATCATCCCGAGTCGGCGCGATCTGCTCGACAGGGCGCTGAGGGACCTGACCCCGGAGCAGTTCCCGGACAAGATCCTGGCGAACCTGTTCACCATGCTGGAGCGCTACAGCGAGGTGACCGGGGCCGTGCTGACCCGCCCGGCGCTGTCCGACATCCTGAGTCAGAGCCGCGTCGACCCCGGCACCCTGGCGGCGTATCTGGAGACCTACGACGATCTGCACGACGCGCCTGTGACCGAGGCGGCTTTCCGCTGGTCCCTGGAACAGATCAAGGAGCTGGCCGCCGACCGGGCCACCACTGTCGCCCTGACCGAGGGTATGGAGATCCTGACCCGGGGTGTGACCACCGACAAAGGTGAAACGATGCGCGGCCATGTGCAGGCGCGTGCCCACGTGATGGAGCGTTTCGCCGACATCGACCGCAGCTTGTCCATGCAGGACGCCCCTGAGGGTGACATGCGGTCCGAGGGCAAGGACATCCTTGTCGAGTACGCGGCGATGAAGTCAGCTCGCGCAGCGGGCCGGGGCAGCGGCATCCAGTTCGGGGTGCCCGCGCTCGACGACAAGCTGGGCGGCATCCACTGTGGCGAGCTGTGCCTGGTCGTCGGCTACACCTCGGACGGCAAGACGAGTATGTGCGTGCAACTGGCGTGGTCGGCGGCTGTCGAGCAGCAGAAGAACGTCGTCTTCCTGACCACGGAGACCATCCGCAACACCGTCCGGCGGCGGATCATCGCCCGGCACTCCTGCCTGCCGCAGTTCGGCAGCGGCGATGGCCTCAACAGCCGTGACATCAAGGACGGCACGCTCTCGGCTGAGGACCAGGACCGCTTGCACGCAGTCGTCAACGACTTCAACGACAACTCCGGCTACGGTCAGCTCTACATCTGCCAGGTCCCTCGTGCCGCCAGCATCGGCTACTGCGAGAGCAAACTCCTGCGGCTGCAACGTCAGATGGACATCGACCTGGTCGTCATGGATTACCTGGCGCTGCTCAAGCCGGACCGGAAACGAACCACGGATCGCGAAGAATTGTCAGGGATCCTGAAGGGGTCAAAACAGATCAGCCGAACCCTTCGTGACGGGCTAGGTGTGCCTTTCGTTAGTCCCTGGCAGGTCTCTCGCGCGGCCCGAGCGGAAGCCGAACGGGTCGGCTATTACACTCTGAGTGCGCTGAGTGAAACGGCGGAGACATCCAATTCAGCGGATACGATCATCTCTTTGCTCGCCCCTCTCGACAACGAGGACCGGCGCACAAAGGTGAAAGCTCAGCTCATGAAACACCGCGACGGCGAGAAAGCGAATTCGATCGAGTTGATGGTCGATTACGCCACCAGCAGGTTCACCGGGGCAGGCCAGCAGCAGGTCACGTCGGTCGATCGTATGTTCGACCCGATGGCGTCCTTCGGGTCCCTCGTTTAGGTGGTAACTTGCCATCAGCCTGAAACGGTATAGAGGGTATGACGAACTCCCAACCGGAGATACTACTCACTCCGAGTGAAGTCGCGGCGAGGTTCCGCGTCGACCCTAAAACTGTCACCCGTTGGGCGAAAACGGGCAAGCTTCCCTCCATCCGAACGCTCGGCGGCCATCGTCGCTATCGTGCCGACATCATTGATCAACTGTGCACCGAGTGTTTCGAGGTCAGTGAGGTAGGAGACGGCGAAAGCTAAGTCTTGCGCAAATCTATGGTCACCGTGGCGAACGAGGTGGTTCCGATCGCCACGGTGCTGCGGTGGTTCGGTGTGGACGGCGGCGACGTCAGCGAGCGCTCCCGGAAACTGCGCTGTCCCTTCGGGCAGATCTACCACTCCGACCACGGTGTTGCTCCGGCGCTGCGGGTCTACCCGGACACCAACAGCGCATACTGCTTCAGCTGTACCTGGTACCTCACCCCGGTCAGCCTCGCCGCCAGAGGCTGGGATGTGGACCGCAGGACCGCCGCTGAGCGCCTACTGACACGGGTCGGGCACCGGCCCCTGGATCTGGCGTCACAATGGCGCGCGGCAGCGCAGTACACACCCGAGCTGGACAAGAGTCTGTCGGCGCAGGCGCTCAAGACCTACTGCCGCCGGATCAGCTCGTCCTGGGAGTCGCGGCAGTTCGAGCCGCAGGTGGCAGCTGATCTCACCCGCTGCCTGGCGCTGCTGGATCTGGTCACCTCGGCCGAGGACCATGCCTTGTGGCTGACCAGCTGCAAGACCGTCATGCGACGTGCCCTAGAAGAAGCACCTGAACCTAGCGTAAGCCAAGACGATGCAGTATTCTGAGTGGGTCAGCAGAATGCTCACCAGAAGGGAGGCACCATTTGAATATCGACGACATTCCTGAGTTTCCTGGCTACCTCGGTGTGTCCCGGGTGGCGCAGCTCTTCGGGATCACCAAGACCGGCGTCTACTACAAGATCTACGACCAGCGGGTTTTCAGGCACGTCTACAAGGTCGCCGGGAACGAGGACGGCCAGCGCCCCACGCTCATGCTGTGGGAGCCGGAAGTCATGGAAGTGCTCAAGCGGGAGACCGACGAGCGCGAGAAGCGGGGCGTACCGCTCAGGGACCGCGTGAGCGCCTGGAACAAGCGAGTCAAGCAGTGGGGACGCGACACCGGCTGGAACAACGGGGCGCATATCCACGACACCGGCCGACCACACAACGACCTGGTCAGCGCCTATCTGGCAAGCAACCCGGACGACCCGCGCCCCGAATAGTAGTCCCGGATCAACGGTAGAGGAGTGCGAAAGGTACGCACGCACGGCCTGTCCGTTGAGCCAGTTGATCGGCTCGGTTTCTCACATCGAGAACTGAGCCGATCAACGTTTCCGGGAGAACTTTCCACCATGACAACCTGTGTCCAGGGCGACAAGATGACCGAGCTGGAGTTCGTGCAGGCCCTGACTTCGCGGAACCCCGGGGGAGAGTGCGACGGCCCGATCCTGCGCATCACGCTGTCGCCGTGGCGGCTGTTTTCCCTCGAACAGTGTTTCTCCAGCCAGCGAGCCACTGAGCTGCTCTGGGACAACCACCACGAGGACCGCTGCCTCGGCATGCACTTCTCCCTGTGTGCTGCCCACTGGTTCGATCTCTGTGCCCTGGGATGGCTACGCGCCGGTCAGAACAGACGTTCGGATTGGGCCTCTGAAGCGGAGTACCTGCTGAAGTCGCTGTGCGACGCTGCGGGATGGGACGCGAAAGAGATCGTCAATATGTTCGCCTGGCAGCGTAGTTGACGTAGCGTCGATGTCGTCTTACGTTGAGGCCATGCCGATGCCCCGTCTATGTGTAGAGACGACGAGGTACTTCACGTGAAGAAGTCAACAGGTGACGGAAGTCGAGAAGGACTAGAGCCAGACTTCGCCACGGCGGTTTCCTCCCTGGCGGAGGGCGAGCTGACCTTCCCACCTCCGTTCGATCTGTCCTCGTCGGCGGCCTTGGCCGCCAATATCGACAACGGTGACGGAGCGGTGCGGCTTTTCGACGTCACCGCCCAGCGTGATTGTCAGTACGACGTGCAGATCTTCGCTCGTATGGGAGGAGGTCACGGCGAAGAGGTGCGAGTCCGGGAAGTGATCAACACACAAGTACCTAGCACGCCGCAACTCATCTCGCTCTTGGATGACTTGATCGAAGAACTGCACGCGAGAATGGAAGAGTGAGAGGAACCCCAACAGTGGCAAAAAGAATCGTGACCCGGCTGCTCGATGACCTCGACGGCACCGACGCGGACGAAACATTGACCTTCGCGCTCGACGGAATCGCATACTCCATTGACCTGAATAGTGCGAACGGCAAAAAGGTCAGGGACTTCCTTGATCCTTATATTCAGGCCGGGACGCGGCTGGGTCGCGTCGGTGCCGGGGCTCAGCTGCAAAAGCACCGGGCCAGCGTCGAATCCGTCGCGTCTATAGTGCAGGTACGTGAGGAGAACGCGGCGATCCGGCGCTGGGCTCTGGCGAACGGCTACTCGGTCCGTGATCGCGGAGCGATTCCGATGTCCATTCGCGAGGCGTTCGAGAAGAAGCTGCCGAACCCGGCTACGACAGTCGCGCAGACGGAGAAGATCCACACCAGCGAGAGCGAAGACGAGCCTGCTCCCGCCGCGAAGAAGGCTGTGCCCGCGAAGAAGGCCCCGGCTGCGAAGAAGACCAGCGGGTCGAAGGTGGTGAGCTTCAGCGGCGGCAGGAAGACCGCCTGAGGTTCTCTGGAACGTCAACAACGGCCCTGCACCCAGACTGGGTGCAGGGCCGTTTGGCTATGCCCGGTCCTCGCGTCTCGCGCCCGCGTTGCCGGTGCGCTCGTCGGCCAGGGCCTGGCGCTTACGGCGCAGAGCCGCGCGCCACTGCGCGTCGGTCATCGGCGTCGTCAGCTTGCCGCAGCAGGTACATCCGTGCATCCCTTGGCTGAACGCGATAACGGTCATTGCCCACTGCTCGCCCAGGCAGTGCGGGCACCGCGTCTGCATTGTCGGCTCGTCGGGGTCATCTTCCGGGTAGGGCACCGTCTCTGTCATCAACTGTCCTCGAAATAAATGAAGTTCGTTGTGAGGGCCAACGAGCCGGGCACCGTTCACGTTACGGCTCAAAACGAGACAAGAAAATTGGCGGCCCGTGCTTGCTGGGCGGGAATGTCCGCTTACGATGGGTCCACATCCGGCAGGCCAGCGGCGGGGGACGGCGCGGCAACCTGGAATGTGAAACCACTTTCGCTGTGAATTCCCTGGCAGGAATGTCATCCATGCATGGCAATTTATGGCGGCCCTCCGGTGGCGATCTGTCGCACCCGGACCGTAGGATTTCGATACTCACCAGGGAGGCCGTCATGGCGATGGGGCGATGTTCCGGCTGCCAGCGTGTTTCTCCTGAGCGCAAGATCAGATCGCACATCATCACTTGCGCGCAATATCAGAAACTTTTTCAGCTGGATCCGGAGCGCTGTCTCGACCCAGCGGCTGAATTTCGCAGGTACCGGGCACGGGAGTGTTCTCCCGAGGCCCGAGCGGATCAGCGTGATGTTCGCCTGCGCGTCCGCTTCGCCGACATCAACCAGCAGCAGGCCAGCAGTACGGCCCGCTGGGCGACACCACCGGACATCTTGGACTGATCTTTATGCGAAGCGGGGGCTTGAGCTGTGACTTCCCATCATCGGCTGTTGAGCGGATAGCTCCGGTCCGACAGAACTGAGGACCGGAGCCGATCCTGCCGAACAAGACGGTCGGCTCCGGTCCTCTCCACTTTCACTCACATAACTGAATAGGCCAACGACGCCATTCCCTCCGCTCCCGGTTCCATAGAAGGAGAGTCGTGTCCCGTGCTGTCCCGGCGGCCCGCCCTGCCGCGCCCAGTGACTACACCGAACTGTTCAGGAACTACCACCATTTTGTCCGGCGGCGGGTCATCGCTCATGGGATCGAAGAACGCAATGCCGACGATGTGACCAGCGACCTGCTGGTGCGATTCATGGAGAAGCGCTCGCTGGAGCGGTACGACCCGACACTCACGTTCGAAAAGGCTGGGATTCTGCGGACCTGCTCGTTCCCGACCTACATCGGCAGCTTCGTCGACAAGCACGTGCTGGGCCTGCGCGACAAGCAGAACAAGCAGCGCAGACGCGAACCCCTTGTCTGCGACGTCCCGATCAGCGCTGACAACGGTGGAGAGCCGGTGACATGGGTTGAGTACAACGAGGAGAGGTTGGGCCGGGTCGAGCCCAGTCACGAAGATCACGTCATTCACCTGATCCTCGCCGAGGGCCTGGTGGAGCAGATGCGCGCTTACCTGGCCGATGTGCCGCCGCGCAACGCCTTCGACCACTGTGATCTTGTCGCGGTGTTCAACCTGATCGTCGCCCAGGTGCTGAGCAACGATCATCTGGACTTCCAGCAGCTGGCCGCTGACCTGGGCGTATCCCCGACCACGGCGAACAACTACTGCTGGCGCGTGCGGGAGCTGCTCTGCGACGTTGCCGGACGGCCGGTGCCTCCCAAGCGCCGCCGCAGCCGCAGGAACGGCGTGCAGTCATGATCGGCCACACCGCTGCCAGGCTCTACCTTGAACGCAATCTGCCCCCGGCGGTGCTGCTGACCGGGCCTGCCAGCGTAGGTAAGTGGACTCTGGCCGCGCACCTGGCGGAGCATCACCAGGTCCGGCCGGTGGACCGCTGGGACGCTCCACACGGGCTCACCGTGAGCACCGTCAGGTTGATCAGCGATCACTTGCGCCGTGCCCCGCTGGGACGCTACAAGCTGGTTCTGGCCCGGCTGGACGCCTCCAAACCGGCAGCGCTCAACGCTCTGCTCAAGACACTGGAGGAGCCCACGCCGTTCAGCCGGTTCCTGCTGGTCAGCTCGTCCGCCACGTTGCCCACCGTCGCGAGCCGGTGCACGCGGTTCGAGCTGGGTCGGCTCACTCCGCAGGAGCTGGCACAGATCTACCGCAGCAAGGGCATGCCCGAGAGCAAGGCGCATCGCTGCGCGCGGCTTGCCGCCGGGCAGGTCCAGCGTGGTCTGTCCGCTGAGCAGGGCATCGTCGCGCACAACCAGGTGGTCAACCTGACCCGCGCACTGAGCTGCGGAGATCGTGAGTTGTACTCGGCTCTGTTCAGAACCTGGGACGAGTCCTGCACCGAAGCACTCACCACGTTCTTCACCGAGTGCCTGACCCAGCAGTGGCGCAACTACACCGAGCAGGAAGCCAATGGACTGCACCGCGACCGGACACGCCTCTGGCAGATGGTCACGGCAGTAGGGCGGCTCTCGCACACCCGCCCCCGATTAGGAGTGCGTGTGGCCCTGGAACCGTTCCTCCTGGCCCGCTAGGAGAGCGCCATGACCGACATCCGCATCCCGAGCAAGGTCATCCTGATCTGTCCCTGCTGCGCCTCGCCGGTGGACGCCACGGACACCGATGGCCTGGAAGCCGAACATGAATGCCACGGCTGCGGGCAGCGCTGGCTGATGGTCGTGGACGCCGACCGGCACGCCGAGCACGCGCTATGAGTGAACTTCCCGGCCAGCTGGCGCTGTTTGCTCTTCCGGGCGAACTGCCGCAGGACGGCACCACCTCGACATCGACGCAGGAGTTGTGTGATGAGTGCGGGATCTCTGGTCTCTATGACGAGGAGGAAACGTGAAACAACGTTTGATCGATGGCGCAGAGTGGGACGTCGTCAGTAGATGGGCGCGCAAGTTCTACTGTGTTTTCCAGCGAGCAGGGGTCAAGAACGGAATCAAGACGGGTATGCGCCGCAGGGCTCGGGGCGTGGCTGACCCATGGTGAGGCGTAAGTCTGATGCGGACCGTCAGCCGCACTCGTGCAAGTACTACCGGGAGTTGATGCACGAGAAGAATAACCAGGATCTGCACGAGCACCGGCAGCGGTTCGAAGATCACCACGATCAGCTTGCCCGGTGCTGGTGCTGCTGCTCGTCACCGTCGTGCCAGAGCCTGGATTTCTATCATGAGGAGCCGTCATCTCTTCTTACGGCCAGTGGCGAACTGCGGCCGAGGTGGGCGACGTCCGTCGAGTCACCTGGGTCTGCGGGGACCAGCGTGTCCTCGTAGAAGAGGTCGTCGACACCATTCGCGAGCGGCTCGCCCCCGGTCCTCTGGATTACATCAGCGTGTCCTACAGCAACACCTTCGATCGTGACGTCTGGGCGGCGGCGTCGCAGTATCCGCTCAACCCCGGCAGCAACCGGCTGATCGTCGTCCGGGACGCCGAGAAACTGGCCCGCCCGCAACGTATCACCGACTGGCTCTGCCACACGCGGCGGCTGCCCAAGGTGTATCTGCTGTTCGTCAGTAACGACAGCGTTCTGCCGGGCAAGAAGAACGAGCTGACCAATTGGGCCAAAGCTCTGCGAGCGCCGCGCGGGCATCTGGTCCGCTGCTCGACGTTGTCGCCGGAGGCGGCCGTGGCCTGGGCTCGCCGACGTTCGGCCGGTCTGGACGACAGCGCCGCGACGTACCTGCTGACCCGCACGGGTGGCGATCTCGCCACCGTTGCTGGCGTGTGCGCCAAGCTCAACCTGTTCGCGGGCCGGGTCTCGGCCGCCACCATCGATCAGCTGTGCGCCGAGAGCCCGCAGCAGGATCTCGCCGACAATCTGCTCGCCGGGAAGAAGAAGCTGGCGCTGCTCTGCCTGCCAGGGCTCAGCGAACAGGACAGTCTCGGCCTGCTGTCGCTGCTGGACTCCCGCATCGACCTGCTGCACAGCCTGCACCGGCACCAGAGCGCCGGGCGCAGCTGGCGCGACATTCAGGGGATCAGTCCCTTCCTCATCCGCCAGTACATGCCTCTGGCACGTGATTACGACACAGCCCGTTGCTCGCAGCGGCGTCGAGCGTTGGCATCAACAGAGGAAGCACTGCGCGCAGGGGCGCGCACCGGAGTTCTTGAGGGATTGATCGCATTGTGGTGACGCTGCTGATGTTCCTCGACATGGTCGGGGCCATTACCTCGTGTGTCTACTTCTTCTCCTGCGGTTTCCTCAGGCACCACACAGTGATGCGGAAAAGGCCGATCTCGGCAGCGCGGAGAGCGAATACGATCTGGCGCTGGACCAAATGGCCGTCCCTGGTTCACATCATCGCCAACATCCCTCTGAACATCTATTGCTACGGGCATCGGCCGGACATGTGGGACTGGTTCTTTTTGACCATCAATCTGATGCTGTGGTACAGCTACCGGAACATGGGAGACGATGACCCCATGGACAAGCTGAAAGACAAGATCACCGAGAAGGTCAAAGAAATCAATGGCCGACTTGTCCTTGTCCCGGCGGAGGCATGATGCTGCGGGAGACCGATGATCTGCAACGGCTGTACATACCGGAGTGGGTCATCGTGCATACGGTCAGCTCGACAGTCACCGGCGAGCCGCATCCGCAGGGCCGTGCATTCCCGGTCGTCCACGAAGCCATGGCCTGGGTGAAGGAGAACCTGAACGGCCGGGTGCGCGAAGGCGATATCCAGCTGGAGGCGGCGACTGATCTTGCCGACCAGTTCTGGTGCCACGTGAAGGTCTTCAAGAACAACCTCAAAGGTGAGTTCCGTTCAGTGGCCGCTGCGCAGACCATGGCTCGGATTCACGGCTTCGAGGAATACACGATCGTCGCACGCAATTCCAAAGCCGATCACGAGATCCGCAGCTACGGGGTGACAAAGCTGTGAACGAGGAAAGATTCTGGCTGGGCGAACCCGAACCTGAGATCAAACGCTTGACGGCCGAGGACATCTATGACGACATCGTCGGCCGTGACGACATCGCCCGGGAGCTGGACGTCGACCGAGCCCGGGTCCAGTCCTGGCTACGCTACCGGGAACGCAACGGCTGCCCTCAGCCGATCAAGCGGGTCTCGGGGACCGACCTGTACTCCATCGCGGCGTGGAAGTCCTGGTACGCGCGGTGGATTCAGCAGTGGTCGCCGGACAGCCCGATTCGCACCAACGCCAAGCCCTACAGCCCGTCGCTGCCCAGCAGCTTCTGGTCCTACGTCGGGCGTACCCCGAACAAGTAGAAGGCACCGATCAGGGCGAGTCCGCCGAGCCCGGCCAGGACAGCACGCGGCCAGTCGTCGTTCTGCCAGAAGTGGGAGACGAAGCTACCCAGCAGGGCCAGCGGGAACATGATCAGCATCGTCCGGAGCAGCGACCGCAGCACCATTCCTCCTCGGCAAGAGTGTGGGCAGGATCAAGTACACCATGTACCGCCGCCGCATCGTGACCGCAGGCTGCGCAGCGTAACCGCTGCCCTGGCTGCTCCGTTGATCTGTGAGTAGGTCATCTGCGGACGGAGCAATGATGAGACTCGATGGCGTCCTGCTGGGTGCGGGCATGGTCTTCGACATCCAGCCCGGCGACTACCTCTACGGCGAAGGGCCGGTCAGGTTCACGCTGAACACCGTGATCGAGGTCCGGCACGAGTGGGGCTGTGACTGGGTGGTGCTGGAAGGGATGGAGAAACGCCCCCTGGGCGGCCCCTGGCGCTCCCGCAGACTCCAGGTCAGGGTGAAGTCCCTGGCACGCTCGCAAGTCCTCTCAGCGACGGTGTGACGGTGGCCTCGCAGAGCATCAGGATCCCGGCCAACTGCCCGCAGTGCGACGAAATCGTCTGCCTGGAGTGGAACTACGAGGATCCACAGTCCTCGCGGGTGCATTGCCGGACGCAGCACACCCTTGCTACATGGGTCGGCTGCACGTTCACCGAAAAGCTTCCTGTCGATCCGGATGCAGACGAATGGATTCTGCTTTCTTAAAGCGAAGAAAGTTGACCGATTTTGTTTTATCGGCCACGATTTCTATATGACGAATCTTCGCCCGGAACCGGCAATCTGCCCGGCCTGCGGAGAGCTGATCATTGCCGATGTGGGTCAGCTCGATGTGCTGATGATCCCGCCGCACCCGGACGCCGTCACGCCTTGGACGCTATGCCTTGCCGGTGCCCGGCCGCTGCGCGAGGCTGAGGTCGAGTGGATCTGACCCTGTGTGACCAATCAGGGGCACGTCCGAACGAGCAGTGACCTGAGTCACCTTTTCCGCCGAAGCCGTAACTATTTCAAGATCAACTCGTTTTAAGATCATAAGATCGTTCGCCGGGTAAACATAGGCAAACTAAGCGAGTTTCACCTGCATCGCCGTAGAGCCCTTCCAGTCACCGGGGAAGGGCTTCTTCGTTGGCAGGATATGAGCTTCCGCCGCCCCAAGCCGACACGTTCTGTTACCGCGCCTGAGGCAGGGGATGGTCGGCAGGGCTGCTCCTGCCGCTGTGAGTGTTCTGCGCGCTGTCCCGTGCCGCAGTGCCCGTACCGATGTCTGGGCGGCCATGTCCTTTCTCCGGATCGTCATTGGTGCGCGGAAATGCATGTCTGGGATACAGCGGACTGAGGCGTATCCTCCGACTTGCCGGTCCGTTTTACTGGTTGTGGACGACAACGTGACGAGCGTGAAAAACCTCCGGCCGGAGGACGTTCTCGAATGGGCGGTGGGGACGCTGGAGGAGTGGCTCCCCTCGTATTTCTACGGTTTCCGTGTCCGGCAAATGGAAGATGGCTTTTATAAGGTGAGTAGGCATGATGACCCAGACGTCAGGTATTTCGGGGTCAGCGTGATCGTCGAGGAACTGAAGTGATGGCTCGGCATCGCCGGACAAACGCTGATCGCTGGATCGTCAGCCTCAACCCGTTCTTCCGGGTCATCACATCCAAGATCAAGGCAGCTGACCTGGGTCATCCCCGCGTCGAGGTCGGTCCCACCTACATCCACAAGGAGATTCCGTCCGGTCAGGACTTCATCCGCCGGGGGGCGGTGTGGTTCGTCTCCGGGCTCAACGTCGGCTTCCATGTGGACTTCTATCCCTCCGGTGTGCACATCGAGGCGTGGCAGGGCAAGGAACGCCGGGTCAGCGTGTGGATCGCGGGGGAGTACACCGAACGCACCCTCGGCCGGGATCTGAGTGTCTCCATGGTCGCCGCCGGGCTCACCGACCTCGCCCGAACCGCTGAGGTCCGTAACGTCATCGCGAGGAAATCATGACCGTTGTCGAGCATTACGCCACTTGCCGGGCATGGGTTACCGGACGTTCCCAGGATTGCTCCTGCCCGCCTCGCAGGCCCTGGCGCATCCAGCTGGCGGGTAGCCGCTGGGAGGTGTTGCGCTGGCTGGACAACAGCTGGGAGCACTTCGTCTACGCCAGTACTCATCAGCAGGCGGCGAGCTTGGTCCGCAGCTTGGAGTGGTTTGCCGCGAAAGGGTTTCGCTATGTCGGGTGAGGCCATCATGGATCGAGCCATCACGGTCGCGCATTTGCAGGAGGCGGTCGGGACGGTGGTGTTCACTGCCGGGCCTAAGACGGTGGAGCCTGCTGAACCGGCGTGTTCCTGGGTGTCGCTGTGTGGGCAGGGCGGGTGCACCTTCCCGCGTTACAGCCGCAACGGCGTGCCGGTGGGGCTGGTCAGCCGGACGCTGGTGCAGCTCGGGTATCCCGTGGATCTTGTGCTTGCTCTGGATCGTGAATACGAGATGGGGGAAGTGCTGCACCCAGGGGTGAAGATTGGCCGGTCCCGTAACGCGGCGCTGGCCCGCATCGGTCCTAAGGGTATGACACTGCTGTCCTGGCTTCAGGACAACCAGAAGGCGAAGAGCTACGGTGATCTGCTCGATGAGGCGTTCGGGCCGAAGAAGCTGCTGAGGTTCCGCGACGCTCGGCGGCGGCCGTGGCGCTACTGAGCTTTCCGCAGGAGATGGGTAGGTCGTTGCCGGAGCCGCCGTTCGCGAACGGTTTCGAAGGCGAGTCCTGGATGCGGCTGTGGTGCGAGGACTGCGCCAACGACGTCGGCCGTGACTGTCCTCTGGTCGCGGTGGCCCTGATGGGCAGGACGCCCTTGGCTTGGGATGACGAGAATCCTGGGCATCTGAACCGCTATGTGTGTCACGAGTTCGTGAAGAAGGAGGAGCAGTGAATCCACGTCAGTACCGGGTCCTGGTCGGGCCTTACCGGATCGCCCGCAGGTACGCCACCAGCATGGGATGGTCCGCTGAGAACTTCGTGATCGTCAGCCGTGCACATCAGCTGCGTCAGCTGGACCCCGCTACGATCGCCAGCATCTGCACGGTGCGGCTGGGCGAGCTGAGTCACCGTATCCGGCAGGAGATTCTCGCTGAGGTTTTCGCTCTGCGGGCACTGTGGCCGGTTCCGGTGGCTGCTGCGTGAGTCATTTCGATGTGTTGACCAATGTGCTGGCGGGCAGCGCGGACAGGGAGATGACCTGGCAGCGCGTGAGCCAGTTCGACGCTGATTTCGTGGTCTGGTCTCACAATCGCCTCATCGAGCTGGACGACTTGCTGTACCGCCGCTGGGTCGAACTGGGCAGGCCGCACGCAGAGCTGATCAAGTGATTCGGCTGGATCCGTTGGAGAACTGAAATGGGGAGCTGTGCCTGAGGTGCGACCTCTGACCCTGGAAGAGCAGGGCACGTTGTTGATCGTGGAGCTGAACAAGCTTCCTGATCCTGACTACTTTTCCGAGCAGGGTTCTCAGCATGCGGAGCGATCCTGCTGTCCTGAGTGCTGTGCCTCGTGCGAGGTTCTGCGCGACGCTCTGGAGTCCGGCCGGATCAACGACCTGATCCGCCAGTCCAGCATCTATGACACCGACTGGTCCTGGCAGACCCCTGCGGGCGATGTCGACGAGGACTACGTGCGCCGGGTGTGGTGGTGCGAGAACCAGGTCCCGGGTCACCCGATCGAGGCTCCGGTCGCGGACACGGGACGCCGGTAAGCCGTAGAGATCTGTGACTTGCCAGGCGCGATTCCTGTTCAGACACCCCAACAGGGCCGCAGCCGGGCAGAGGGTGTAGCTCAACAACACATTCAGGTGCCGCGACGGACCTGATGTGCGCGGCAGAGCACGGCCGGAAGACGCATACTCCGGCAGAGGTGCAGGTTCGAGTCCTGCCACCCTCGCGAGCGCGGGGCCAGGAGAATCGGGGGGAGCTGGCCTCGTGCGTCAACCGAAGGAACAGTAGTGACGCACAGCGGCTACATCGACTGGCACCGGATCAGCAAGCTCGGCGTCGAGGTCCGGCAGGGCACGACCTTCGTCTACGCCTACTGGCTGGTCGACTTCGACCGCAGCACCCGTGATCACGGTGTCACCTTGCTCAAGGACGAGGATGAGCATCCTGACTGGTTCATCCACGCTGATCCGGCGGACTCGTTGCTCTACTCCGTTCTGGACAGCAACCTGATCGCCAGCCCCAACGCGGAACAGGTGTATGGCGTGGACGGGTCCACGGTGTATGCCCGGCCGTTGCTCGGCTCCGTCTGCTTGGGCAGCGCGAGCACCACCTATCGGCACCGCGACGGGCTCTACTGGTGGTGCGCGGTGGACGACCTCACCCGGCAAGGACGCCGGCTCATCAAGGAACTGTCCATGCTGTATTTACGCCAGCCGGTGATCGTCACCTTCATGAGCTTGGACCCGATGGGACAGGCAGGCCCCGGAAGGCGTGACCCGGCCACCGTCACACCCTCCGGGGACCCACATCGCAGCGCCGTAGAATGACGACGAGGCCGGACATGATGTCCGGCCTCGTCGGTGGGTGTCTGTGTTGTCAGGCGGTGAACTTCATCCGCCGCCTGCGTGCGATCATCGTGGCGATCAGGCCCGCTGTCAGGATCACCGCTCCGGCAATCCCCAGATCCATCGCCGGGCCTGTCTGCGGCAGCTGGTCCTCCCGCTGGGTCTTGGTGCTGGTTGATGTCCCTGCCTGCGAGCCGGACTTGTCGCCGGATGACTGCTCGCCAGCGGGCTTGAACCCGGCAGGCGGCTGATCGCACGCGACGCCGTCGTTGTCTCGGTCCAGTTTCTTGGCGTAGGCCGGATCTGTCTTGGGGATGTTCGCCCGGCCAGCGGCGTATGCCTGAGAACAGTTATCGAAACTCATGCCTTGGCAAACGACTCACCGTCATGGTCGGTGACGCGCCTGATCGGGTGAACTGCGCCGCCGCACAGACCGATGGCGGCGGCGGTAGAGGATCAGGTGAGCACTCGCAACTACGCTGCTGTTGCCGACATCACCGCACTAGCTGGCCTGGTGGGTCGCCTGGTTGCCGCCGACACCGCGTTCGGCTTCGACATCGAGACAGGATACGACGGTCCCGATCGTGAGAAGGGATCGGTTCATCCGGAGACAGCCAAGATCGTCGGCATCTCCTTCACCAACAGCACGGACTGGGCTCGCTACGTTCCCCTGGGCCACGACAACGGTCTGAACCTCGACAACTATCAGGCCGCTCGTCTGCTCTGGACCCTGCTGCAAACCGGCCAGGGCGTCGCCCACAACGTTGTCTTCGAGCTTCGCCATCTGTCGCGCTGGTTCCTGAAGTACCTCAGCGACGATCCCGAGGTCGGGCAGGACGTGAGACGGGCGAAGGGCTACTTCCCCATCCGGTCGGACTCCATGGTGGAGGCGTACCTGATGGCCGAATACGAGCGCTTCGGGCTCAAGTCGCTGGTGAGCAACATGTTCGAGCACCAGATGATCGAGCTGTACGAGCTGTTCACGGATCTTCCGGTCAACCGGCGCAAGTACCTGCGCTTCAACACCCTGGACCCCACCGACCTGAAGGTCATCGAGTACGCCTGCGAGGACTCCCTCTGGTGTCTTGCGATCCACCTGCGCTACTACCCCCAGGTCAGCGACCGGCTGCTCTACCGGGTCGACATGGGCATCGTCCGTGAGGTCATCCCACCCATGGAGGACTACGGCATCGCCTACGACTGGGCACTGATGCGCCGGACCGCTGACGAGCTGCGGATCTTCCGCGACAAGTACAACGCCGAGATCATGGCTGAACTCAGCGAGCTGGTCGGCGAGCCCGTCGCCATCAACCTCGGATCCTACAAACAGGTCAGCGAAACCCTCTTCGAGCGGCTCGGTTACCGCACCACCGTCTACACCAACGCAACTCGTGATCTGGAGCCGGATGAGCGCAAGATGTCCACCGGAGACATCGCGCTGACCAAACTGGCCGCCGAGAAGCCGATCGTCCGCAAGATCCTCAAGTGGCGCAACCAGACCAAGCTGCTCGGCACCTACCTGGACAAATACGAGGACGTCTACAACTACGCCGACGACGGCCGCGCCCACCCGAACCACTTGACCGCCTTCGTCATCACCGGCCGGTTCGCACACTCCGATCCGAACTACGCACAGAGCCCGAAGAAGTACCACTTCGACCTGAACGAAGGCACTGCCGCCCACGAGCGCGGAGAAGAACCTCCCCCGGGCACCTGCTTCACATTCAACTTCCGCGATGTCATCACCTCTCCGCAGAATCACTACATCTTCGGCTTCGACCTTTCTCAGGCGGAGCTGAGGGCCATTGCGGGCGAGGCCCAGGAGCCCGCACTTCTCAAAGCATTTGCGGAAGGCGTCGATGTACATTGTGTTACCGCCAGCCTGGTACTCAATGTCCCCATTGATGAGCTGACGAAAGACCAACGAGATGTCGGCAAGCTCTACAACTTCGGTCTGCTCTACGGCATGAGTGTCAAGGGTCTCGCCGACCGGCTCGGCATCAGCGTGGACGAGGCCCAGGAGCTGATGGACAAATACTTCGCCAGTTACTCAGCGATCAAAGTCTGGGGCGATCGGCAGATCGAGCACGGCAGGAAATACGGCTACGTCGTCGGCAAGTTCGGCCGCAAGCTGCCTATCTGGGAGTACACCAGCGACAAGCGGTGGATCTACCAGAAGGGCGATCGCGCCTGCGTGAACTATCCGATTCAGGGAGCGGCGACGGGAGACTACGTTCGCATTGCCATGCTCCGCGCCGTCCGGGCCATCCGAGAAGCCGGACTGGCCGACAAGATGCACCTGGTCATGAACATCCACGACGCGCTGGAGTTCTATGTCCATCGCAGCATCGCCCCGGAGACGGCGTGGAAGATCCTCAACGACGCTGTGATCTTCCCGGTCACCGGCTGGCCGGTGATGAAGGCGGACTGGCATCTCGCGAAACGCTGGGGCTCGCCCACCGAGATCGAGTTCAGCGCAGATGGCGTCATGACCGTCGCAGGTGAGCCCGCCACGGCCGCGCTGGGGCCGCCTGAGCGTGAAGGAGAAGCTGACCTGCCGGAGGTCACGCAGCCGCCTGTGGTCGGCGTGCAGGCCCCGCAAGCGGCTCCCGGCCGCCGGGTGATCGTCAAGCTCACCGAGATGCCGACCTCTGAGGGCTTCGACGCCTTCGTGGAGCTGGTGAAGGACACACCGGGGCCGAACACGCTGGTGCTGTCCACTCCTTCCGGCGTGCATGACTGGCCGCTGACCAGCGCGCTCGACCTGGACGATCAAGCTCGGCTGTCCACGATGCTCGGTCCGGTGACGCTGCTCTATGACAGCGACGAGGTCGATCTGCGCACCGTGGGCAGCGATTTGTCGTGGTGACGGAACCAGATGCGCGCTTAGCGGTAAGTGATCGTAGAGCACTCGACGTGAAAGAAAGCAGGCCCTTGCTGTGAAGGTGAAGATCGGCTGGTCCGGTGAGACCGAGAGCAATGTCTGGCGCAAAGCAGACATCAGCCTGGATGAGGGCGACTTCGCCCGCATGCTGCGGGAGGCGCAGGTGCCGGTGGACGTGGCCTCCAATCTCTCCACCACGGCGGTTCATCTGCTGCTCGACAGCGAGGCGGAGATTCTGCTGACCCGCAAGCTGATGCAGCTGGGCTATCCCAGCGAGACGGGCAACAGTCGCATCGAGGCGCTGGAGGCCCGTAAGAAGGCGATCTTCGAGCGGCTGACAAGCGTCTCGGTATGAGCGAGGAGCTGGGTGACGCGAGTCCCGGCGCGGGACCCGCCGAGTTGTCGCTGGACACCCGTCTCGGAGTCCTGGTCGATGAAGCACTTCGACTACGTGTGCAGGCTCGTCTTGTGCGGCCTGACACCGCCCCGGGCGAGCTGCTCGACGGCCTGCTGGACTGCCGCCGCCGACTGGACAGAGTGGAGGAAATCCTGCAAGCAGCCCTTCAGCTTCGCGCAGCTGCCCAGCGCAGAGCGGCTGCTTGCCGTCACGTCGCCGAGGACGAGTGGGACGCCGCAGCGGTCCGCAATCGCAACGCTGCTGTTCGCGACGAGTACTCGTCTGCGAGAGAACGTGCTGCTGCTACGAACCTCGAAGTTCTTGATGTGCGACGAGCTGAGAGAGCGGCTGACCGCGACGCCCGTGTCTGCGATGCGGCGGTGGATCGGCTACGGCTGCTTCATCGGGGTCTGCAAGAAGTCCGGCAAGACCTTCACGTATTCGTCAAGGCTCGCCAATTTGAACTCGTGCTGGACAGGTGACCGAGACGACGAGCACACATCGGAGAGGTAAAAGAAAGTGACCTGTACTCCGGAATGCCGCACGCCGACGAGATCTCAGGCTCACTGCTCGGCTTGCCACAGGACGTTTACCGCGGTGACGTGGTTCGACATTCATCGCATCGGCGGCCGGTGCAATGACATCCCCGGCCTGGTCGAGAAGGACGGTCTGTGGGCGACCCAGGAACGGCATGAATGGAATGTGGTGATGAGGGAGCGGCTGAAGCAGATCTACAGGCAGAGGCCAACGTGAGATGCACGTCGTGCCTGCGTAACATCGCCGCCGGAGCAGAGGCCGCCAAGATGGTGGTGGAATACCGGCAGCCGGACGGCAGCGTGAAATTGTTCGGCTACATGATGAGTGACGGGCCGCTGAACGCGGCACATGGTCAGATGGTGCGCGGCTGGCACTCGAAGTGCTACCACGTGGCCCGCAAGCGTGAGGCCCGGGGCGATCTGGTGACCGGCCGGGTCGTGGCCGGGACGCCGACCGGCTACGACATCCACCAGCTCGTGCTGAGCCGCGAGGATCTCGCCGCCCTGGGTATCACCGTGGAACAGGCCCGCCGTCGCTCCACGGCGCAGCTCAGCGAGCGGCTGGCGGTCCTGCGCTCCCTTGCTGCCCGGCTCGGCAAGGGCGTCGGTGACGCGATCGTGCAGGAGGCTTTCCTGGCCCACGAGCACGGCGGCGGCCCGTACGCGCACGAGCACCAGCACCGCCTGGACACCTATCAGCTGATGGCGCACCTGCGCTATGCGCATGGTCTGCCGGATGAGCAATTACATGACGCTGTTCAAGATCAACATGCGCTGCTGCACGCGCTGATCCGGCAGGACGCCATTCTGGCTGATCGCGTGAGTGATGAAGAATCTGATCCGCCGGAACGTGACTGGCGTATCCAGCACACGTCGGTCATCGCTGAACCGAAGGAAAGTGAAACATGAAAGATGTACATCCGGTTTGCCGGGCGATGCGAGAATTGCGGACCGCCGCTGGCTGGTCGCTGGGGCAGACGCAGATCCGGTCGGGGATCAATGCGCTGGCGCTGGGCAGTTATGAGCGAGGGGACCGCATTCCGCCTTTGACGAAAGCGGATCAGGTTCTCCATGTGTTCGGGCATACGCTGATCCCGGTGCCGACGGGGATGCATGCGGTGCGTCGGCCTGGCGATATCGCGGCGGAGCTACGCGCTATTGCCGATCACATCGACGGGACCGTGCGAGGTACGTGAGGGCTGAAACCGCACCAGCTGTTCCCGGTAGGTAAATGTGAGGGCCGAGTCCCGGCCCGGGGAACATTTAAATGGGAGCAGATCCGTGCCGCAGATCGACTGGACACCTGAGCACAAGCGAACCACAACTCTGGAATTCGACCGGCTGAAGTTGAAGGTCGGTGAGCGGGCGCGCATTGTCCTGATGGAAAAGCCGACATTCACGTGGGTGCACACGTTGCGTGCTCCGAAGGTGGTGGATGGGCAGGCCAGCAAGGTCATGAAGAAGCGCAAGGACGGCAGCGAGTACGCCGACTGGGAGATGGACTTCATCGGCCGTCCTCAGTGTCTGGGCGACCATGCCACCATCGCCGAAGACGGCTTGGATCCGAAGAACTGCCCGATCTGCGCTCGCGCCAAGGAATCCGAGGAGGTTGCCGGACCGGACCGCCGGTTCGCGATGAACATCATCAAGTACAACACCAAGGGTGATGGGTCGCTGGTCAGTCCGTTCGGGTGCGCCAGTCAGGTGTGGACGTTCACCGAGGGCACGTTCAACAAGCTCTACGACATCGCCCAGGAGCACGGCGGGCTGGTCGGCCGTGATCTGATCCTCGGGCCGTGCCAGGCACCGGAGGCGTTCCAGAAGTTCGACATCACCGCCGGGGCGAAGAACGTCTGGGACACCGACGACAGCGTGCGGCAGATCGTGCGCGAGACCCACGCACAGAACCGCATCGAGGAGCTGGAAGCCGCGTGCGGGCGGCGGGCCGAGGCGCGGTGGCTCAAAGAGGATCTGAAGAAGATCGCGGAGCGGTGGGCGGTCGCGCACGGCAGGTCGGCCGGTGACCCGGCCACGGAGAAGGGTGAGGTGCAGTCGCTGAAGGGCGAGCTGGACAAGATGCTGGCACCTCAGCCGGACCAGCCGCAGCGCGACGCGGAGCCCGAGGCGCAGCACCCGACAGCTGCTCCGGCGCAGCAGGCGGCCAAGCCGGGCGAGACCGACGATCTTGCCAAGCTGCTGGCCGGGCTCAACATCTAGGGTCCTGATGGGACACAAGGATCTGAGTGTCATCCAGACGCCGGTCGGCGGGTTGTAGCTGACCTGACCGGGGTCGAACGGCTCAGTAGAAGCGCCGGGTGAGGGAAGCGCACCCGGCGCTTCGCCGTTCGACCCCGAAAGGGTGACTGCCCGTCACCGTCTACCCCGGGTGCCGGTTGAGCCCAGCGAACGACTTGAGACTCACGAGGGACGACGGATGACGACGCAGTCCACCGAACGGATAGTCCGGCTCAACCAGATCATCGCGGTCCGCCAGGGCGTCAAGAACGACACCCATCAGGCGCTGACCAAGAGGTACCGGCTGCTGGACAACAAGGCTCTGCTCTCCGGTCACAGCCGCACCTACACGCCGCACAACGACGAGGACTTCGTCTATCCCAGCGAGACGGCGAAGGTTCAGGTCAGTGTCGAAGCTCAGCTGGCGGCGATCGCCACGGACATGACGCGGCTGTTCGATGTGACCGCCAGTCTGGACTGGTCGAACCAGAAGGCGGTCGCGGACGTCGTTCTGATCGACGGCGGCCAGCCGGTGACACTGCTGGCGAATGTCCCGGTCACCTATCTGCTGTTCCTGGAGAAGGAACTGGTGAAGCTGGAAGCGCTGATCCGCAAACTGCCGGTGCTGGACCCGACCGAGCAGTGGGAGTTCGATCCCGCGTCGGCCACCTTCCGGAGTCTGCCGGTCGGCACCGTCCGGACGAAGAAGGTGCGCCGCAATCACGTGCTGGCTCCTGCGACCGACCGTCATCCCGCCCAGGTGGAGTCCTACACCGAGGATGAGCCGATCGGGAAATGGAGCACCGTCAAGTTCTCCGGCTGTATCCCGGCCACCCGGGTCAATGTCCTGCTGGATCGGGTGACTGCATTGCAGGCAGCGGTCAAGTTCGCCCGCGAGCAGGCCAACATGGCTGCGGCCGACGACCCGCGCCCCGGCCGGATCGTGTTCGAGTACCTGTTCGCGAGGTCGTGACCATGGGGCTACAGATCATCAAGCAGCCAGATGGCAGGTTCTGCGTCTGGTCGCAGTCGATCAGCTCCCTGGTGCTGCGCGACGCCACTGAGCACGAGGTGGTCCGTTTCTTCGTCAACCGGGAGACTGACCGGGTGCGCGGTGAGGTCAAGGAAGTGCTGAACAACCTGCGCAACGGTCAGCCGCAGCGCTCCTACTTCCAGCACACACTGACCTATCAGGATGTGGTGGCGGCGTGCACCGCCTGACAATTTGAAGACTCCCGCTCGGCATATCAGGCGATGAGCGGGTAGGGGATGAGGCTGATGTCTCAGACTTAGTACGTGGAACCTCTGAAAGTGCAGGTTCAAATCCTGCCCCGCCCGCCACAAGGGCGGGTAGCCCAACCGGCAGAGGCACAGAGGCCGCTACAGACTGAAACTATCGCCTAATCTCAGTAACAACCGGCCACCGGGTCGACCGATCAAGATTTCTATCCGCAAGGTTGCAGGTTCGAGTCCTGCCCCGCCCTCCATCATGGGCGGGTAGCTCAAGCGGCAGAGCGTGGGACTTCAGAATGATCTTGATCTTAAACGTATCGGTGGGGCAATAGCGGATTCACCTTGTCAGAAGGCTTGAAATCCTTTTGCACTGGCCGGGGGAGAAGGGTATCTCCCCCGGCCACCTAAGCCCGGTCTCGGTGACCCCACAACACCAAGCTCTCAATGATCTCTAACACTCCCCGTGCAACTGATCATGAAGATGAGTCCTATCGTCACTTCTTCGAGTGCGGGTGTGGGTGCGCTGGTTCGATTCCAGCGCCGGGTACCGTCCGATGTACTAGGTATGGCTTGTGTGTGCGCGTCGGCTATCGACGCCGAGATGAAGGTCTGGGTCAAGCTCGGCGGCAGCAACTCGGGTTGCTGCGGCAATGCTGCCCACACCTACGGCTTCCATTGCCCGGCCAGTCGTGTCCCGGTGAGCGACTACTCCCGCCGCCGGGAGCCTGGCAGGCCGGTGAACATGAATTGGGCCTGCGCCGGGGACTTCTCTCACAAGAACGATCCGAAACTGCGCGCCATGCACGCCAACGTCCTCGCCCGGCTGATGCGCGGCGAGCTTCCGATGATCGCAGAGATGATCACCAAGCCGTGGCCGAACAAGCCGGTCTATTACTGGGCACGGTGGAACGGCATCGGCACCTTGCAGCGCTACACCGGCAAGGGCCATGATCACTGGTCGCACATCTCCTGGTGGCGCTCGCGGGCCGATGAGCGCGCTCACCTGTGGACACCTGGTTCCGCTCCGGCCCCGGCTCCTGCCAACAAGGTCGGCACTGTTGCTCCCAAGTACCCGGGTTACCTGCTCAAGCGCAACGACCGCAAGACGGACGCGAACGTGCGGACCTGGCAGAAACAGGCGCGGGCGCGAGGTGCGAAGGTCGCCACTGACGGCGTGTTCGGCCCGGTCACGTCCGGTGTGGTCACCAGTTTCCAGAAGGCCAACCGGATGTCGGCGGACGGCATCATCGGCCCCGCGACGTGGGCAGGCATCTGGAACAGCAAGCTGCGACTGGCGTAGCCTCGCGGCGTCGTCCCGCTCGGCGCAGGGCAGCCGATGAGTACCGTATGGCGGATGCCTCTCAGAAGCCCACAGTCGGGCGTGTTGTGCACTACGTGTCCCAAGGGCACTCGCTGGGCATCAACGGCTCCACGTCGACCTGCCGGGCCGCCATCGTCACAGAGGTGAAGAACGACACGATGGTGTCCCTGGCGGTCTTCACCACCAGGGGCACGTTGTTCTACACCGACTTGACCTTGGATACAGGTAACGCCGCCGCGACCTGGCACTGGCCGGAACGCACCGATGCGCCGACCAGTTCCATCTTCCCCGCCTCGTACCGGGACAAGAAGCCTCCGGCCCCGCCGACCGTGGGATCGGCCTAAGGGACCCACGTCAGTTGTCCTGAGGCGCTGCTCCGGCGATGTACCCCCGGCCCTCGGCGAGCTGATCCGCCGCCTCTTTCAGGATGAAGCTCATCTCGCCCGCCGTCAGAGAGATCGGCCCGACGTTCTCCGCGCTGAGCCTGACCTTCCCGCCGCCCGCGCCGTACACGTTGACCAGGATGCCTGCCGTGCGCAGCCGCTCCAGGGCTTTGTTGTTGTTCACCGATCGTCCATGTCGGCCAGAGCCGACTTGATGTTGGCGAGGCCGGCTTCGAAGCCGCCCGGGTGATACGGCACGCTCATCGGCTGCCCGTAGGCCCAGGTGATCGACGGGGTCTTGGTGCCGTTGACGTGCTGCTCGAAGCAGCGCATCAGCAGAAGCAGGTGCAGTTCACGTTTGGCATAGATCGCAGTCTTGTGGAAGTACGCCTCACGTGCCCATTCCCGCAGGGTGAGTGCCGGTGAGTGCGGCTTGCCGCCGCCGGTCAGCAGGTTCTCGCAGAATTCGGTGATCGTGTCGTCGCCGTCCGGCCACGCCAGAGCCTGGTAGAACCGGAAGGCCGCGACCGAGGGCAGCAGCAGCCGGGCCTTCTTGCCGATCTTCTCGCCCACGCCGTACCAGTCCTGCAACTCCCCGCGCCGGGCGAGGAAGTCGTCGATGTCCTGGTGCTCGTCGCGCTGCTGCGCCCAGTGCCGCCAGCCGTGTGCGGCCCGCACCCCGCCCAGGAACTCCTCGTAGCGCATCCCCAGCCGCATCAGCGAGGGCGTCTGCGGGCCGGTCTTGCGTGCGCCGATCTCGAAGACGTCCTTGATGGTGCGGACCTTGTTGGTGTCGAAGTAGTGGAACATCCACCGTGGAACGCCGGAGATCACCACGAACCCGAACTCGTCGTCGGTGTCCATGCCCGCCAGCGCGGTCAGCCGGTGCTTGCCGTTCATCATGATGCTGTTGTCATCGGCGAGGCAGATCGGCTGGTTCGGCAGGAAGTTGACGAACCTGCTGGTCTTGTACAGACCCCGCCAGCGCCGGACCTGAGCCAGCGACGTCGGCCGTTGCCGGAAGTCCGGGTCGCTGTTCGCGAAGTCCAGCCACTGACCCGCTTTCTCGGCGGAGAACCATTCAAAGCGCATCTTGAACATCGGCGGCTCCGCCAGCTGAGGCACCGGGCGGTACAGCAGAGCTTCGGGATCAGCGTCTTCGGCCATCGGCGGTGCCTTCATCCGGACCTGGGCAGCCTCAGCAGTACGCGCCATTCAAGATCATCCTCTTCGCGGTAGGAGTCTTCGTCCTCCTTGTTACTACCACGCACCGCCTCGTGACGGTATACGCAGGGTGTCTACATGAGTAGCCCTGAGGGGCTGGATCCGATATAGACCTGGTGGCCCGCAGACCTCGCATCCTGGATCTGTACTGCGGTCAGGGCGGCGCTGCGATGGGCTACTACCTGGCCGGGTTCGATGTGGTGGGAGTGGACACCAAGCCTCAGCCTCAGTACCCGTTCCCGATCATCCGCCGCGAAGCTCTGAGTGTGCTCGGCGACGATCAGATCCTCGACGACTTCGACGCGATCCATGCCAGCCCGCCGTGCCAGGGCGAGAGCAGCCTGCGGCATATCACCCGTAAGGAGTACGTCGATCTGCTGACACCGACGTTGCGGCTGCTGGAAGACCTGATCGATGTGCCCTGGGTGGTGGAGAACGTGGAGACGACCACCAAGATGCCGGGCGCGATCACCTTGTGCGGCACCCACTTCAACCTGAGGGCCTCCGGCCGCGTTCTGCGCCGTCACCGCAAGTTCCTCGCCAGCGTGCCGCTTCCCTGGCCCGGCCCGTGCTGGTGCTCCGGCGTCGCCACCGGCGGCGTGTACGGCAACCTGGCCCGTACGGGGATGCTGCGCGGCTACAAGTTCTGCCCCGACGAGGCGCGTGTCGCGATGGGTATCGACTGGATGAGCCGCCAGGGCTTGGCGCAGGCCATCCCGCCGGACTACACCCGCTGGATCGCCGAGTATCTACTCTCACGTTTCTGGCCGGATGTGGTCAGCCGTGATGAGCACCATGACAGGTACTCCTCCGGGCGGATAGAACGCTTCGCCAGACTGTAGGGACAGGGTGACTGTCCTCGCTGTCGATCTGGCCGCCAGATACAGCGCTGCGTGCTTGATGGACCGCGATTACCACATCATCACCCAGTTCGATTCGTGGACCGTGTCCGAGGAACAGTTCATCTATCGCATCACCGGCCACTGGCTGGACGGAGAGGGTGCGCCGGATGTGGCAGTGATCGAAGACCTGCCCCACGGATTGAACTACACCAGGACCGTGAAGAGAGTTCTGCGACTACAGGGCCGTATCGCGCAGGCCATGTATGAGGTCCCCGGCGGCGGCATCGAGGACATCGTCTTCCTGGCCCCCAACGCGTGGCGGGCACACTACGACCTCAAGAACGGCACTGGTGCGGCGATCGTGGTGCCCACAGCCGCAACGTTGGGATATCACCCGCCGGATCTGACGAGCCGGGCCAAGGGAAATGGCGGGCGAACCGTTGCCACCAAGGTAGCGACTGACTACTGCGCCGCGTTCCTCATTGCACGTTTCGCTGTGGACATGGAAAAGGAGCACGGCACCTACGACGTGGTCGGAACATCCCGCTACCACACCGATGTCGTGCGCAAGAAAGAACGAGAGACCGAGTGACGAAGACTGTCGATGACCTGTTGGCTGATTTCAGCAAGAAGCATTCACTTCAGATCGGATCGTTGCGTGACATCGCGCAGCCGGTGCAAGGTCTCACCACGGGCAATCTTGCCATCGACTATTTGACGGGTGTCGGGGGTATTCCCCTGGGCAGGGTCACCGAATGCTACGGCTTGCCGTCGTCCGGGAAGACCACCACTGCCCTTCAGACAGCCGCCAATCTTCAGCGCAGGATCATCGAGTCCGGATCGGATGAACGGATCCTGTACCTGGATTTTGAGCACGCACTAGACGAGGACTACGCCAATGATCTCGGGCTTGATCTCGATCATCCGTCGCTTCTTGTCGCGCAGCCGCATTGGCTTGAACAAGGCGCGGAAGCGGCGCTCCAGCTCATAGAAACCGGCAAGATCCGCCTGTCCATCTGGGACAGTGTCGCCGCTATGGCCCCCAAACGGCTGATCGAGGGCGGGTTCGACCAGAACACCAGCGCCATGCATCGCGCCAAGCTGCTGTCCGGGCTCATGCAGACGCTCGCCAGCCTGCTGCATCAGAAGAACTGCGCCGGGGTCTTCATCAACCACTTGATGGAGTCCATCGAGATGACCGGGCGTCCCGGCCTGCCGCCCAAGATCACCACTCCTGGCGGGAAGGCGCTGAAGTACTACAGCTCGGTACGGCTGGAGTACAAGCAGGGCCAGGGCGTGAAGAACAAGCTCGACGACATCCTCACCGGCGATCAGACCAACCAGCTGGTCGGCCAGCAGGTCTACGTCAAGTGCGTGAAGAACAAGGTTGGTCCGCCGATGCGCACCGCCGAGGTACGCTCCCGGTTCGGGATGGGCTTCGACAACGCCTGGTCCGCCTTCCAGGTGCTGGCGGCGCACAAGAAGATCGTTACCGGGTCGGCGGGATACTTCTACTTCGACAAGACACCCGAGCTGATCCATCACGACATGGCCGTGTCCGGCACCGGGCGACCACACATCCACGGCGAGGCCAATCTGCTGGTGTTCGCCGATGCTCACCCGGACTGGCGGGAGAAGCTGATCAATACCGCCGTGGCCGCTCTGACGTCGCCGCCGGAGCAAGCGCCATGAAGGACTTCCTCGGCAATGAGTTCACCGTAGGCGACATCATCGTCTACCCCAAGACCTCCGGCCGCAGCGTTGCCCTGGTCAAAGCGACGGTGCTCAAGTTCAACGAGTCCGGGTCGGTCAGCGTTCAGCCAGAGCTGGAGAGCTGGCAAGGAGGCAGGCCGCGAGGCGTCACGACGCACTATGTCGACACCCGCACCGGCAAGCGGTTCCCGCCGTATTCCACCCGGAGCGAGCAGCACAAGCAGCGCCCCTCCGGATATGAGCACAAGGTCACCGGCGAATGGCTGAGTACCGCTGAATGGGGAGAGGCTGAGGATCAGGCTCGTCGTTCTGGGCGGCTGTCCTGGCAGGAAATCCACGAGCGCCGCCAGCAGTGGACCTGGACGCCGGTCATCTGGAAGCCCTATGTCGCAGAGGAATCCGTCATCCAGCCGGTCACCCTCACCCGTACCGACAACATCGTTCGTGTCTCGCCTTCGGTCCCGGCGGAGCAGACATGAGGACCGCTGAGCAGGCCCGCGAATGGGTCGCCCGGCTGACCCCCAGCCAGCCGGAGTACGGACAGGACGGTGAGCCGGTCTCCGCAGTGGACTGGCTGGGCAACCGTTTTCACCTCGGCGACCGCGTCATCTACTGCATCGGCGCTGATCGAGGTCAGATGATGGCCCTGGGAACCGTCGCGCAGATCAAGCTCAAACACATGGTGTGCCGGTACTACTCACCGGCTACCGCCGACACTCCCGCAGCGGTCTACATTCCATTCAGCGACACCTGGCAGACCTGGCATGGCCTCCCGTATCTGCAGGTCCACGTGAAGGTGCACACCGAGAAGACCTCGGGCCGCCGGGACGACACCAAACGCCGCCGCACAGCGTGGGTCAACGCTATGAACATCACCGCTCTGCCTGTTGTGGAGACGTGAAACATGAACATCTATCAACTCGTGCGCCATGACCTGCTCAACCGTGAGAACAACGACATCCCACCGGCATACGCGACCGGCAGCGCCGCGCTGCTCGACGCCTATGAGTCTGCATTGGATCTGGTCTGCCAGCTGCGTGCGCTGATCCAGGACGCGCAGATAGGAGACGGCAGTTTCGACACGCTGTACACCGAGAACGATGCCAAGATCATCGCACTCACACAGATTCGCAAGGCCGTGCCGTGATGATCACCGCCCTCTATCACTGGGCACCGGCGCAGCGCTGGGCTCAGATCAACCGGGAGGGACTTCGCCCGTTCAGCAAGAACACGGTCGCTTCCGGCACCTTGCACTATCTGTGTTCCAGCCCGGATCCGGCTGAAGCGTGGCTGCTGTCCGGCGCTGTCGAATGGTGTGCCGAGATCGAGCAATGGGACCTGTGGCGGATCCGCCTGGCCCCCGGCGACCAGGTTCATGTCCGGCCGTTCTTCGGCAACCAGATCGAGGAGGTCAAGATCGTCAACGCTATTCCGGCTGACCGGCTGTGGTACGTCGGCCGCCGTGACGTCACCTGCGTGCCGACCGACCAACTCGCGGCAGGTGAGCTGTGATGAGCGCGAACCGTCCTCTGGTGAGGGTGGACGCCGCCCGCAGGCATCTGTCCCGTACCGAGCCGCTGGAGCCTGCCCCGTTCACCGTGGGCAGCGACCGGATCAGGTTCACCGCCGAGGACGGCTGGAATCATGGCATCAAGATCAAAGACGGCGACGAGCCGGTCCCGGTCATCGCCATGGTGGGTGACCACATGTGGCAGCTCAGCAAGGAGACCGTTCAGGAGATCGGCCTGGCGGTCGGCTTGCCCCGCGCTTACGTCAACGAGCTGCCTGGTCACCTGCTGGCACCTCAGCTGAACTACTGGTTCTCCAAAGGGCTCTTGTCCCAGCCGCGCAAGAAGAAGGACTACCAGTTCCTGATCCGCGACGACACCGCCGTAGCGTTCGGCAAACAGGGGATCAGGCCGTTCTCCAACCTGGCTCTGCTGGATGAGGCGGTCGCGCAGATCACCGAGCAGTTTGGCGAGCAGGAGGTGCTGGCGGACTACAAGCTGGCCCACAGCCTCAGGCGCACGCACGTCCGCTTGATCGTGCCCGCCTGCAAGTTCCAGCCGACCGGCGACCGTGATGACGAGTGGAGCATCGGCATCGCCATCAAGAACAGCCTGCTCGGTACCAGCCAGACCACCATCGAGGGCTACCTGTTCCGGTGGATCTGCACCAACGGCCAGATCGACTCGCGCGCCCACTCCGGCGTCTTCACTCGCCGCAAGGACGCCACCGACGCCGAGGTCAGCGCCTGGGCTCGGCAGTCGGTGAGCGAAGTCCTGACGGCGGTGAGCACGCACGGCATCGAGCAGCTGAGCGCCTTGACCAAGATCGCCGTCAACGGTGACCTGATCGCCGTGCTGCGAGACATCTTCGAGCACTACCGGATCCCCGTCACGATCCGCCCGAGGATCATCTCCATTCTGGAGGACTACGACGGCGACATCACCATGTACGTGGTCATGAACGCCGTCACGCAGGCTGCCAACGCTGAGGGACTAGACCCGGCCACAGTGGATGCGCTCATGCGGGTCGGCGGGGACCTGCCCTACACCGCCGCTGAGCGATGCGCCGCCGACAACCCGTGCGGACGCCTGCTGCACTCCCACTAGGCGCAAGAAAGAACGCCCCGGCTCGCCTCCGCGCCAGGGCGTTCTTTGCTGTTCAGTCAGCCGGTCAGGATCAGGACCCCGCCTGACCCTTGACCGCGTACTGCGCTCCCACGCTGCACAGCTTCGTCGCGGTCACCCGCTGAGTGAACACCTCCGGGAAAGTGAAGTACTGCTGGCCGCCCGGGTCCAGCGTGGCCTGCTCACCGGCGGGGAGGTTGATCAGCTTGCCCGCGCCACCGTCGCCGCCCTCGGCGTCGGCCGGGAACGTCGCCGTCGTGCCGTTGAGCTGGATGTCGCACTGCGCCGCCGTGGTGCCCGAGCCGACCTGAACGCTGTCGGCCTTGACGATCAGGCCGGTCACCTTCACCGGGTACGCGTTGTTGTTGCGCACCGCGATCTTCACGTTCGCCGAGGTCCCGGGGGCCAGCGCCGGTGCCACCTCGGTCGGGTACTGCGAGTCGATGATGGTCAGGGTGCCGGTGCCCGGCGTCGCCCCGGCCGCGAAGGAACCGAACCCGAAGATGCTCACGGCGGCCCACGCGGCGGCCGGGATCAGGAAGGTGGACGCGATACCGGCGACGACGGCTTTCTTACGGGTCCAGAAACGCTTGCGGTGAGTCGTGAACTCAGACACGAATCCAATTCCTTTTCGCTCAGTGGTGCGGATCTGTCATTCGTCCGCGCCCACCAGCTCAACGGGATGTGCCCGCCCGGCGATATGGTCCCGATCAGTTGGTTCCCAGCAACTTATCAGCCAGCCGCGTCAGCTCTTCGGACTATCTCTTTTGGGGGATCACTCCCACGACAGTGGACTTCTCGGCATCCTGGCCGGTTGCGTTGATCGGAATCGGGGCCAGCCACTTCATCCGGGGGACGGTACGGCCCGGCCCGGTCCAGTACAGGTGGAAGTGCGCCCGGCGGATGTGCGGTCGTCTCGGCGCGCCGCCGAGGCCGGCCTCCGGTTGGTCCAGGTCGCGCCGCGCCCATGCGCGCAGGGCGGCCCCGGTGATGTGCCCGACCTCGACGACCTTCGGCGGCTTCCCGCTGCTGCCCTTCATCGTCCGCTTGATCACCGATGCCGAGTAGGGCCGTAGCTCCGCATTGGTGGAACAGAGGTAGATCAGCAAGGACACCAGCCGACCGAGCATCGGCCTGACCGTCGCCTCGAACCCGCCAGGATGAGCGCTGGAGTCCTGCGGCCAGCTCCCTTCGTCGAACCGGCTGGCGATTGCCTCGATGAGTTGCGAAAGGATCTTGTCGTTGCCGTCGCCGACATCGAGCCGGACCCGGGTGATAACCATGTCGCGGTGGTTGCCGTGCACGTATTTCGGAGTGCCGTCGTGCCCTTCGACCTCACCACAGATGGTCAGCAACAAGTCCCCGGATCGGGTCGGGGCGTGTGTGGACACCTGCGTCGCGATGCTCATGCCGGAGTCCATCGCCTTGTGCTGACCCTTGTGCGCGCGGGCGGTGCCGACGACCCAGAACCCGCCGATCCGCAGCCGGTCATGGCCGTTGATGGCAAGCACGATCGGTTCGGGCAACACGATGAACGGGTCCGGGTGAGGCAGGTGGCCCAGAATCCCGCCCGGCAGGATCGTGTCCTCGTCAACGTCGCCCAGCTCGGTCCACAGGTCGGGATCGATGTCGTAGACGATGCGCTGACGTGCCCACAACCGGCGCGTTACGTCGTCCTGCACGGCGAACAGCGTTTCCCGGACGAACCCCTGGTTCTGCGGCGGCGGCCCCGGCCGGGGCAGCGATTGGGCAGCCGTCAGGTCTCCGTCCGCGAGCGCGATCGCCGTCTGCTGGTCTCCCACCCGCTGTGCCCACGAATTGATCTCGCCGAGACTGGTCACCATGAAACGGATGGCGCTGGTGTAGCGCTGGACGGTCTCGGCGGCGGACGCGGCGCTCACGACTTGAACCGTGCGGGCCTGGCCTGACGGTCCTCGGCCGGGGTGACTGCCCGGACCCTTGTGGCGGCCACGGTCTGCTTGCTCGGGTAGCGGGGTCCGTGCTGGCGGATGACCAGCGTGCCAGGTTCGGGCAGAGCCTCGACCCGCCACAGCTGATCCGCGTAGTGAACAAGATCGTCGAGGTTGAACATGATGGATTCCTTTGTGGAGTTTCGTACGGGGGTCAGGGGGCGGTTACAGCGTCATCCACACGGGCCGCCATGTAGATGGCCGCCATCAGCGCGCGGATGGCGCGGTCGGTGTCCAGCCCGAAGAAGAGGTGCTGGGCGGATCGCGGCCTCCGGGCGGGCCTTGGCCGCGTCGCTCATCAGGGTGTCCCAGACGTGGTGATCATCAGGCTGAACGCCCTGCTCATCGGTCCAGCCGCCACGCGTGGTTGAGCAGGCCCATCAGCCGGTCGCCCTCGGCGGAGTTGACGTCGACCACCCGCACCGTCGCCGAGCACTCTTCACAACCCAGCACGAAGTTGATGCCGACGTCGTGCACGGAGAGTCTCCCGTCGCCCACCTGTGTGCGCTTGCCCAGATGCAGGAACCAGCGCAGGCCGAGGGTGTCGCACTCCGGGCAGCGCGGTGCGGGCTCCGGCAGCGACGCCAGTACCTTGGCGACGGCCTCCTGCCGGGCGGTCATGCTGACGTCCTTCCAGTGCGAGGGGTGGGCTTTGCCGTCGTGCGCTTGAGGAGTTTGCCGTAGACCATCTGCTTGTGCGCCGGGGCATTGCCTCGGTAGTTGACGCCGCCCATCATGTCGACGCCCTCGAAGCTGGTGTTCTGGTCGAAGACGTAGATGACGTAGCCGTCGCTGAGCCTGCCACCCGCGTTCTTGAAGTTGGCTTTCGCCGTGTCCAAGTCCTCGGCGGCTCCCCAGTAGTTGAAGCCGACGATCACGGTGGCCCCGAACGGCCCGCGCTTGTCGTCGTCCGTGTCACTGGTGTGCATAAAGGACTCCTTCCGTTCCATGAGTCGCGTTCCTGCTGTCGTTCATGTTCTACATCTAACCTAGCGAAAGATAGCTTCCATCAACATCGTATGAACGGCCATATCCGCTTCATACTTTCGGTCAACCTCTTGACTTTTCCTCAACGGCGAATCGAAGAGTTGGCCGCACTCAGGGTCCGTTGCCGGACTGCACCCTAGATGCGACGATCCGCTCTTGTCTGCATCTACCGTCAACAGCACATGGGGGGTGTCTCGCAGGATGACCGACGATGCGCAGGCGGAGTTGATCGAGACCCAGCGAGTCATCGCGCTGATGACCATCCGGTCCTACTACCGGCGGATGCGCGCAGCAGGCATCACGACCTCGATTGAGCTGGCTGATGAGCCTGAGATCGACGAGTACGGCACCGTCACCCTGGGCAGCTGGAAGGGGTATCACATCCAGGTGCTGCCTATGCTTTTCAACGACCGGCTGGTGATGACGCCCCAGCAGTCGTGGGGCACCTATGACTACGCCTGGTGTTATCCCAAGGGAGGCGCGGCCTACCTTGCCGCCGCCGTCTGGGACCCGCAGACGCAGGCCGAGCCGGTGGGCTTCATCAAGCGCGTCCTGGGCAACCGCGAGCCGGGGGAGGACGTCGATGCTCAGCTGCCCGTAGGCGTGCTCACCGTTCTGAGCCGCTTCGGAGCGCTCTGAAAAAAAGTCTTGACACCTACCGAAAGCTAAGCGTAGCGTTATTCCTTGTCAGCGGGGGAGATACCTCCGACTCACGGCAACGAGGAGTACGCATCATGGAGTACCTGAGCGAGACCGACGACTTCGAGCTGACCCCCGGCCAGCGTCAGGCCATCTACGAGATCACCAGCAAGGTTCCGGCGATCGGCCTGCCCGGCGGCGGGATGGGCAACGGGCTGCGTCCGCAGCAGGCCGCCCACGTCCTGGAGATCATCAATCACCTGGGCCAGACCCTCGGCCGCTGTCTGCGGGAGAACGAGGCCCTGCGGGACGAACAGCGCCGCCACGAGAACGACATCAAGGCGTTCCGCCGCGTCATCGGCATCGCCTAGGCTCTGCGGCCATGAGTGTGAACGCGTTCGTCATCGAGCCCGGCGAGAAGCCTGCCTACCACCAGCAACTTCCCGGGGGCGATGCAGGAGGCAGCCTTCAGGCTCTGCAACAGCTGGTCGGCGGATACATCGAAGCGGTCTCCGGTGATGACTGGACCCTCTATCTCAACGAGGAGGGCAAGCTGCAAGGGCTGCCGGTCAACAGGACAGCCACGTTGTTCTTGAACGAGCTGATCCCCGGCTTCGCGCAGCGTGACGTCCTCGTCGGCACCGTCGTATTCGTCGGTGCCGATGGGCGAGGCGGAAGCGCGGACGTCCCGGCGTCCATCCTCACCCGATTCCAGCAGTGGTCCGCCTCTCGCGACGGCTGACCTTCTTCCACCACGCACGGCTCGCCTGGGAGACTCGTTCTCCTGGGCGAGCCGTTTCACGTTTCAGCGGCTCACCTGCGTACAACCAGACCGCCGACTCAGCACAGAAGGAGTCATCGTGCCCACACAGTGGAGCGGAACCGTCGAGCAGCGCCTGCAACGCCTGGAACAGAGCAACCGGCGCTGCGACGGCAACAACCGCTGGTGCACACGTGCCGCCGTCGAGATCTACCAGCTCTGGCCCGCAGACGGTTTCGGCACCATCAGAGCAGATGCCGAGCTGACGATGAAGCGATCCTGCTCATTCCACCGGCCGCAGTTCGCGCGCAGCGGTAACTGGGTGGTTCAAGGCATGAAGCCCATAGCGAAGAAGCCGAGCGGCATCCCGAAATACCTGCCGGAGGGCTGGAAGGGTCCTACCGAGCCAAGGCGCTGAATCTTTTGCAAGTAGCTCGACAGTTGGAAAGCACACTGCATATCATGTGAGGTGTCAACGCAACCCAAGGAGAGAGGACATGACTCCATGAGCAGCTGCACCGTCACCCTTCCCAACGGCGTCAAGATGCGCACCGCCTCGAAGCGGCGCTACGTGCTCGTCGTGACGTACCGGGGGGAAGCGACCATCCTCAAGCGCCTTGAACGGGAGCAGTGGGACAACCTGGTGTCGCTGCTGATCGAGCGTGGCGCGATCGGCATACAGCGCAACTCCAGAGAGGACTACGTAGGCCGGGGCATGGACACCGGAGGGCGGCGCACGGGGTGCATCGGCTTCACCTTCGCCGACCCCGGGCAGCCTCATCGCCATCGGGACGTGCCTGCCCGAGGCGTATGACAACGGCGATACCGGCGATGCCAGCCCCGGGTGGATCGCCCGGGTGGCCCGCACCGACACCCTCGGCCGCACCAGCATCGTGTACTTCCCCGGCTGGCACGTCGAGCCCCTGGAGTCCGACGAGGACGAGGAGAAAGGGGCGGTAGTTTCAGCATGAAGATAATCAGAAAGAGCACGTTCGTCACTGACGTCTACGTCCTTGAAGACGGTCCAACGCATCGGTACATGACCGCGCGCAATCATCACGCTGTCATGCAGGTGACCCGCGTCGAATTCATCCGCACGCTGGTCAAGGATGAGCTGCAATCGATCACCATCAAAGGCATCCGGCTGCGTGACGACGGAACCGAGATCGCCTGGGAAACGCCGAAGGTGAGCATAACGAGGCAGGACCCCAGACCACAGATCGGCTGGTTGTCTGTATTCATGAGCGAACGTGGAATCTCCTGGTAAGCCGCTGCGCTCTTGGCCGAACTTTTGTCATCTGACTTGACAGTTGGCAGGTGACCTGCATATCATTGGTCACATCGTTTCAAGATCAAGAAATTAGTAGGGGAGCCATCGCAGTGGACAACGAATTGAACGAGGCCGCCATGCTGTCCTTGATGGACAGCATGGATCGAGCCAAGAACCTGATCGGCGATCTCCCGCCGGACGTCCGCGCCAGGATCTTCGCCGTGGTGGAGAATCCCACGCAGGAGACCTGGAACGCCGCTCACTCGCTCATGATCAACGAGCGTCAATTCATCACCCTGTGGCAGGCAGCGGTCCGTTATGCAGGCTACAAGGTGTTCACCTACAAGGTCGAAGAGGGCTGGCCGGAGATACCGTCACGCGCACAGTTGCTGCAAGCTCTCGACGTCGGCACAAAAACCTCACCGTTCAGCGAGGGCTGAGATGGATTCACTTCTATCCGGTGCGTACCTGGCCTTCGCCGTGGTCGCGATTCTCCTGAGTGGAGTGAAGCCTAAGGGGTGAAAAGGCAGGCCACCGAAGAAAGCGCTTGCAACTTCTCAACAGGTAAGCTAGATTCACTTCACGAGCACATGCACACAACCGACTCTCGGAGGTTAACGAGTCATGAGCACGGCAACAAAGGCAGCCGCGATGCGCTGGTTCGACAAGCACGCTGGCAGGCACATCCACACAAAGTGGAAGCGCCCATCCGGATGGACGACGGTCGATGAGTCGCGCTTGCTCACGAAAGACGGTTCGGCCTTCCGGCTGGACTCTTCGCGTTTCAGCGACCCGCGCGACAAGAACACCATTGTTCGGGAAGTCGCCGACGATCACGTCACCCTGGAGCTGCAAGATGGTGACGGCGGTACGTGGCAATGGATCACCTACACCGTTATCGACCACCGGAGTCCGCGATGAGCAAGAAGTACGAGCGGCTATCGCTGCCTCAGCCGGTGCGCCTGATATGCCCTGACGACGTTGTGCGTGATCCGGCGTCGGGTCGGCTGGTCCGGATTGTGTATCACGTTGAACAGGATGCCAAGCGCGCGTACTTCCGAGCCGTGGACCTCAAGACCGGAAGCCTGGTCGACCTCGCGCTGTCGCGCTCCGCGCGGTTCGTCGTGTACTTGATGTGAGCCAGCAAGAAA
>JACCDR010404692.1_pt1 | contig 75440 bp, 84 predicted proteins | sample 7446431 | NCBI WGS metagenome assembly JACCDR01 (sample SAMN15323443, study PRJNA562643) | freshwater metagenome | isolation source: river surface water | place: USA:Blue River Watershed | collected 2017-08-17
ACCAACAGCAGATGCTGGAACAGCTGCTGATGGCCCTGCTGGAAGCCGGCATCACCCCGGAAATGCTGATGGGCGGCGCGGCCGGCGGCGGCGGCATGGGCGGCGGTGGCGGCGGGATGCCCCCGGGCGATCCCATGGCAGCCATGGCCGGCGGGGCCGGTGGCGGCGGGATGCCTCCGGGCATGGAAGTGGCGGCCAGCGCCAGGAACAACCTGCTCAAGCTCGCGTCCCGCGCCAACGAGTTCCACAAGGCGGCCCTTCGGACCGGACGCTTCGCGATTCGTCCCGCGAAGGACGACTCCGAGCGCCAGCTCCGGAGTCAGATTCAGAAGTACGCTCGCGAGATCATGGCCCAGCGCTGAAACGATCGAACTGTGGCGGGACCGGGTGGTCCCGCACTTACCGTAACGGACAACCCGGAGTTTTCCGATGCCGACCCTTAACGAGCAAGTGCTCGCTCACGTGCAGTGCACCCACGCCGCTCTCGAAGTGGCGAAGACCGAAATGGACCGGGCTAGGACTCAAAACGAGAAAGTGGCCGCACTCATTCCGCAAGTGGTAGAGGCGCTGGTGCGCCACGAGCGGATCGAGCCCGGGCAGCGGGAGAAGGCGGCCGCCCTTCTGGCCGACCCGGTTGCGGCCCTCGAGCTGTTGATCAACACGGCCGACGTCAGCAAGACCACCAAGCCGGCGGCGATCGGCGGTCCGGTCGAAAAGGCCGCCTCAGTTACGGGGCGCGCCCGGTTCGCGGGCGAACGCACCGGAGTCCCGGGACAGGCGGAAGAGAACTTCCGCCGGGCCTTCCTCGGGCAGTAAGCCGCACACAAAACCCCCGGCCGGAGCGCCGGGGTGTCGGATCGATCGGAACGGGATCTAATCGGGCTCGTCCCGAAACATACACGGAGGTTCGCAATGTCCACTCCCGGCCAGATGTTCAACCACACTCTCGACGTCGTTAAGGGCTGGCTTCCGGGCAACATGGGAGCGCTCGACTGTCACGGCAAGCTGTCCGCGAGTGTCACCGTCGACCCGGTGTACGCCGGGCGCGTGGTGCACAAAAACGACGAAGAAGAGTTCGAGCTGGGTGTCACCGGCTCCCAGATGGCGATCTTCCTTACTCAGAATTCCAACGACCCCGACGTCGCGCGCGACTCGGGCGAAGACTACTCGGCGATCACCCCGAAGGGGAACATGTCGGGCGTCGTGGCCACCGGCGGCTACGAGGTCGCGACGACCGAGTACGACCAAGAGCAGACCTACCACGTCAACGACATCCTCCGGGCAGTGGCGAGCAACAGCAACGCTACCACCGGTGGCCGCCTCACGAACGCCTCGTTCACCCTGTTCACGACCGCGGGTGTCGGCGTCGTGTCGAAACTGCCCGCAAAGAACTCGCACCGCAAGTACGTGATCACCCTGTGGACCGCGTACATCCCCGGCCTGTCCGGCCAGTAATCGCCGGCACCGGCCGTTGACCATACCGACAGCCGATTTCCGATTCCCAAAACTTACCCCGCCGGTCTCCGGACCGGCGGCCCGAGACACGGAGGTCTCTCGCAAATGGCCCTCACAACCGAAGAGAAACTGCTCAACGAGGCCGTCTTCGAATGTCTGGCGACGCCGGGCATGGAGAAGAAGGCCCTCAACGCCGTGAACGACTACACCCGCACGAAGATGCGGGAAGGCGGGTTCTGGGGCCAAATCCAGACCGTGGTACCGGTCGGGAACGAGGACCTGGACCGCCAAGTCGACACCGACAAGCCGGTCATCATCGTCGACAAGGAACCGGACTCGCCGGCGGCGATCTCGATTCCGTTCGCGACCCTGCCGATGAACTTGTACATCCGCGGGCCCCGCTACCGCGTGATGTTCGACCGGATCGTGACCCCCCGGTTCGTCAAAGACGTCGACGAGCTGCGCACCTGGGACATGGACATCCGCGAGGTCCTCTCGGACAACTCCGTGAAGGACATGCTGTACGAACGTGACTCCAAGTTCATCGCGGCCGTAAACGCGGCGATGATCGGGGCGGACACGGTCGTGCCGTACTCGGGCGTGGTCCAGTGGGAGACGATCCCCGGCGGGATCACCCGCGACACCGTCCAAGACGCCTTCAAGATCATGCCCCGCACGCCCAGCCACCTCGAAGTGAACTGCGCGCTGATCAACTCGATCACGCTCCGCGAGTTCATGAAGTGGGGCCGGGACGAGATGGGCGGCGACTACAGTCAGGACGTGCTGAAGAACGGCTGGTCGTCCGAGACCTTCATGAACGTGAAGTGGATCGTCACCATCAAGCGGGACCTGGTCCCGGACGACACCATGTTCATGTTCAGCGAGGAGAAGTTCATCGGGAAGGCGTACGAGCTGGAAAAGGCCACGATGTACCTGAAGCGCGAAGCCTTCATGATCGAGTTCTTCGCGTACGAGACGATGGGCGGGGCGATCGGCCACACCGGCGGCCTGGCCCGCGCCGACTTCGTCGGCTAACGGTTACCGAACCGGCAGTCCGAGCCCCGGGCGGAGCGCCCGGGGCTCTATTACCCCTACCCGCGAACACCGTCCCGAGGGACCGATGAGCACCGAACAGACTCAGATGACCGGCGAGCAAGCGCGCGACTTGTTGATGGCCCAGGTTTTTGCCCCGATCTTCTTCGACAAACTCGCCAAGGCCGGCCGGACCTTCCACACCGATGACGAGGCCCGCGTGGCGCTGCGTATCGCGGACCGGTTGCTGGTGGCCGACGCTCTCGACCGCGAGAAGGCGGCCGGGGTCAACCTCTCGTTCCTCCAACAGGCCGAGGCCGACCTCCAGCGCGAGATGGCCAACCGCTACGGGCCGGCGGCACAACCGGCCGCCGCGGACGGGCCGCCCCCGCTCCCGGATTACCTCAAGGAAGCCGGGACGATCTGGGCGACCGACCCGCAGATCCACGCCGCGATCGATGCGTTCAACGCCGCGATTAGCTGAGCCGTTTCGCCCCAGACCGTTCGACCCGGTCGGCGAACGGTAGCCCTTTCATTAACCCCGAACCACAGGTTCCATCATGGCCATTACCGCCAGCCTGACGACGGTCGTTCGCAACACTTCCGGCAAGACCCTGTCGTTCGGGTGCCTGCCGCGCTCCGTCCGCCTGACTCCCGGTCAGGAGCTCACGATCGACGGGTGCCTGTTCTCCCGGATTCAGAACAACAAGCGCAAGTTGAACGGCTTGAACTACGCACTGACGAACGGCCTGCTCGCGATCGTCAGCAGCCCGAACCCGCACCTGTACGACGACGTCCGCGACGAGACGAAGGTCCTGCAGCTGTCGAACGGCACGCTCGGCGTCACCAACCCGAGCTGGGGCCGCTACAGCAGCTCGATCACTCAGGGCGAAGACGGCGTCTAATTGTAGAGGCGCCTCTACAATCGGTACAATGGTCCCCGGGCGCTTGCGTCCGGGGATCTTCTTTTGGGTCCAGCTAGCGCGGGGTCGCTGCTCGCGACCGGAGGGTCGTATGCCGGAAGAATCACCACCGGAAGAACCGCGCTGGGAGCAAGGGTACCGGTGTCACGGATACTGGATCGGTCCCATAAGGTTGGGACTCGTGTCCCTGTCGCCCAGGGCCGGGACCGCTCTGCCGGCCGGCGAGAAGTACGGCTGGGATTTCTTTCCCGGGGGTCGAGTTTCGAGCCAGAGCAAGGCCCAACGTGGTCGGTGCCACACTTTGAGGGAGGGAAAGCGCATCGTCGAGCGCCTGTACTGCGAGTATCTGGAGGAGCGGGTTCGGAGCGGGGCTGGTCACGCCTGACCGAACCCGGTTAGAATGGCGGAGTCGCCGCCCGGCGATCCAACTACGGAGGCCACGGATGGCCCGCGTACGACCGCAGGTGTCAGAGATGGACGGCGTCGCCAGTCCGTCCCGAGCGCAGGCGATTCAGGTCGCCCAAAATCTGACGCCGTACGTCGAATGGGTGCTGCGCGACGACCTCGGTAACCCGATCGACCCGGGAACCTTCGGGCTCGGCGGGTCCAGCTCTTCGTCCGCCGGTCCGGGCGGTTCCGTCAAATTGCGCGTCGTCGAGTGCCTGTCAGTCACGTCCCAACAGGTCCAGGTGATCGAGATCGAAGGTGAGGTCGTCGACCCGGTCGAGGGACTCGTGCGGGCCCGGCTGACGTCGGCCTGCACCGCCCTGCCCGGGGTCTACATTCTCGAATGGAGCGTGTACGACTCGGCCGGCGAGCTGGTGCACGTCACTGCCGGGTCGATGATCGTCAACCGCGGCCTGTCCGGGGACCGGCGCTTCGCCGGACCGCCGAGCGTGGCCGAGATCCGCACGCACCTGCGGGACTCGGGCCCCGAGGACAACTACCTGCTCGATACCGTCGAGTACGACCTGGCCGAGCTGGCGGCTTGCATCGAGCGTCCGGTGCAGATCTGGAATGAGACACTGGAGTTCGTCGCCGTCAAATACAACACGCAGACGTTCCCTTACCGCGAGCGCTGGCTCAGCGCTATCATCGGCTACCTGCACGTGCTGGCGGCCCACAACTACGAGCGCAACTTTCAGGAGTACTCGGCCGGCGGCACCAGCGTTCGAGATAAGGCTAAGGGCCAGCCGTACCTACAGAAGGGGGTGATGCTGCTGCAGGAGTTCCGCGAATTCGTGAAGGTGCGCAAGGGCCAACTGAACCTCGACGGGTGCTACGGGTCCACGAGTGAGTGCTACTAATGGCGTTCCCCTTCAAACAGGTCGTCGTCACGTTCGACCCGCAAGGGGGCACGCGCGTCGTGTGGACGCTGGACCGCCACTTCGTCGACCCGATGCCCCACACGTACCAGCTCCAGGTGACCCAGACGAGCGCGCCGACGGCGGACGATTTCGCCGACGTCGGGCTGCCGATGGAGAACTCGTTCTACGCCGTCGACGACGTGCGCCGGCTGGCCGGGAAGACCCTGGAGACGCACTACCGGGTCCGGGTAGTCACGCCGCGCGGCACGTACTACTCGGATCCGGCCAGCGCGCTGACGTACCTGAACCGGCGCGACTGGTTGCCGGTCCGGGACCAGTTGCGTCAGTTGAAGAAGCTGCACCGAAAGTACACCGGGTGCTACGAGGGGTTTCTCCTGAAGCGCAAGCGGTTCGGCCCGAAGTGCGCTACCTGCCTCGACCTGACTTCCGAGCAGACGACGAACTCCAAGTGCCCGGAGTGCTTCGGCACCGGGATCGTGGCCGGGTACTTTGCCGGCGTGTCGGACTTCTTCGTCGAGCTCGGTAACGAGCAGACCCGCGAGAAGGTCGAACTGCAGGCGGCCGCCACGTCCAAGCCGCTGGTGATCACCGGATCCTGCGCGGCCGACCTGCTCCTCAACAGTCGGGACGTGTTTGTGTCGGTCCGGTCCGGGCGCCGGTGGTTTATCGAATCGGTGTCGACCCTGGCCGAGCACCGCGGGTACCCGACCAAATACGGGATCGAAATGCGGTGCGCTCCGTTTTCTGATGTGATCTACAAGGTCCCGCTGGAGGGGAGCTGATGCCGGTTTACGACGACCTGGAGGAAGAGGCCCGGCCCCCGGCGGCGCCGTCGAAACGGTCCTCTCCGGAACGCGAGTCCGCCAGTTCGGGGCCGCGCAACCCGTTCATTCCGGTGCGCAGCTTGTACAGCTGGAAGCCGGATCAGAAGGACGTCGAGGCGGCTTTGCGGACCACGGAGTCGGACGGAGGTAGCAGCTGATGCCCGAAACTCGAGCTCCGCTTCCGAGCGTCCTGTGCTCGCTCGGTCCGCGCCCGCACATCGTCACCGGCTACTTGCGCCAGTGGTTTATCGATCACTTCTCGGTGCGCAACCGGATCGAGAACCCGCAACTGTTCACAAAGCTGTGGAGCGCCGTACCGACCGACACCGAAATCGAAATCGAATCGGTAACCCGGTGGAAGCCACAGACGACCGAGTTTCGGCCCGCCGTCATCGTTGCCCGGAACGACTGGAAGGTATTGCGTTTCGGTATCAATGACATGATGATGGGAGATAAGTGGGTGCTCAACCCCGGGATCGACTACTTCGCGGTCGCCGCCGAAGGGTCGCACACCTTGTTCTGCGTCTCGAGCGATCCGCTGGAAGCGGAGCTGATCGGCACCGAAGTGTACCGAGAGACGCTGGAATTCGGGCACCGGGCGCGTGCGGACATGGCCCTACAGCGGTTCCAGACGCTGGGATTGGGCAAGGTCTTCGAGATCGAAGAGGCGCGACAGAACTACGCGGTACCGGTGACGGTGGCGTACGCCGCCATGGAATACTGGCGCGTGGTTCCGTACACTCCGTTCCTGAAACGGATCGTACTGTCCGAGTTCCTGCCGTAGGTCGTGCTCGGTATCAGACACGGAAGTCATAACTCAGCCAAGAAGGCACGGAGGCCGCATGCCGTACGTCAAGCCCCAGGTCCTGGTCTACCAAGAGTTCCAACGGGTGCCGAGCGTCATCACGGACCCGCTCCGGGCGCACATCAGTGGCGGTCACGCCGCCCTGCACCGGTACTCGAAAGCCGACGAGAAGGCCGATATCGAGCTCGGCGAATACGAGCCCCTGAGCGACACAAACTTCGCTTGGCCGGGGAAGGCGTCCGGGTCGCTCGTGGACCTGTCGTACGTCAAGCTGTTCCTCGACGATGCTCTCTTGCTGTACTTCAGCGACCTAACCGGCGCCGACTCGACGATCGCACCCGTAGCCGGCTACGGCAACCGGGTGCGATCGTCCTCGGTGTCGTTCAAAGACAACAACACCTACGACCGGTCGGCCGCGCTGCTGCGCGACGTGCTCCCCGGGGACACCGTGTACGTGCGAGGGTCGAACGGCGGCGACACGTACGAGCTGTGGAGCTACGTGCGGGGGTTCAAGGGGGAGACGGTCGCGGCCGCGATCGGGGCGGCGGAAGCCGACGCCGCCAACGCCGAGGCCCAAAGCGCCGGCACGTCGATCGACCACGTGGCCGGGCCCGACAACAACGTGGTGCTCACCGCCGACGGCTCTGCCTTCAACGGGCTCGCGGTCGGGCTGATCGACGAGACCTACACGGTCGAAGTCGTGTCCGGGTCGGTCAACGGGGACTTTACCACCGCCCGGCTGCGGATCACTTCGGCCAGCGGTCTGGACAACGTGGCCTCGAAGACCCCGAGTCCGGCCGGCGGGTTCACCGACATCGGCACCCTCGGGCTCGCGGTCGAGTTCGACGTCAACCCGACCACGTCCGGCAGTTCCGCGGCCTTGAACGACGAGGCCGCCCCGAACGATCTCGTACCGGGTCAGAAGTGGCGCGTGCGGGTGCTCCAACAGTACACTGCCCCGACGGCCACCGCGTCCGGGACGTATACCGGTACTTGGGACACGTCGTACATCGTCGAGTGCACCCGGGGTGGCGGGTACGGGGCCGCAGTGCCCCCACAGATCACCGTCAGCACGACGACCGGGGTCGACGTGAGCGGGCCGACGAGCGTGACCGCCGCCGCCACCGCGGTCGCCGTGGGCTCGCAGGGCGCTCGGATCGCTTTCGCGAGCGGGTCCGGCCTCCGCAAGGGCGACAAGTGGCTGATCGAGGTGACCGCCCAGAGCGAAGGGGCGATGCGCACCCTGATCCTCGGGCACGACCTGCCCGCCGAGATCCAGGGTGCGGCCGACCTGGACCTGAAGCTGTTCATCAAGAAGAACATCGAAGTGTCCGAGAACCGCGTCGGGTTCGCGCCTCTGGTCAACTGGGAGTCCGGCCAGACCGAGTTCACGGTCAAGTCCGGGATCTCAGCCTATGACGACCTGTGGGTCGACACGGAAGGCGACCCGGTGGCCCTCGACGTGGTCGGCGGGACCATGTACGTCGAGTACCGCGAGTGGCTGGGCACGCACGCCCGGCTCCTTGGTTCGTTGGACGACGCGGCCGACGTGACGGCCGAACTCGGCACCGTGGATCCGGACAACCCGCTGGCGTACGCGGTGTCCAAGGCGCTGGCAAATAGCGCCGGCTCGCCGGTCCGCTTCACGGCCGTGTCCGACCCGACCGACATCGACTCGTGGGCGGAAGTGCTCGAACTGCTCGGCGGGCGCGACGACGTGTACAGCCTGGTTCCGTTGACGACTGACCGGGCCGTGCAGGACCTGTTCGCCGCGCACGTGGCCAACAGCTCGACGGCCGAAGCGGGCCGGTGGCGGGGCGCCTTCTTCAACCTGGTCGGGCGCGACACAGTGGTCCTGGCCGACGCCGACCTGTCGAGCGACGGGAACCCGATCCTGGCTAAGCTCGAAGACGACCCGGACACGAGCGGGACACAGTACACGTACCTGACGGTAACGTCGGGTAACGCCGAGCTCGACATCCTAGGGGTGCTGGCCGGTGACGTCGTTCGGTACCTGTTCACGACTGACGGGTTCGTGTCGGTCGAGTACACCGAGTTCGTCGTGGAAGAGGTGGTCAGCGAGACGACCTTACGGCTGGCCAGCGGGCACTCGGTCGCCGTCGGCACCCCGCAAAAGCTCGAAGTGTGGCGCAACAACAACCGGAGCCAGATCGCCGCCGACGTCGCCACTCGGGCCGGGTCGTTCGGCAGCCGCCGGGTGTGCGTCGTGTGGCCCGACAAGATCGGGGCCGGGGGCGTCAACGTGCCCGGGTACTTCCTGGCCGCGGCCCTGGCCGGCCTGCGCTCGGGCGTCGTTCCGCACCAGGGGCTGACGAACGTCGAGATCGCTGGGTTCGACGATGTGACCCGGACGAGCGAGTTCTTCAGCAACGGGCAGCTGGACACGATGGCCGAGAGTGGCGTGTGGATCGTTACCCAAACCGAGTCCGGCACGGTCTACACGCGCCACGCGCTGACGACCGATATGACCGACGTGAACAGCCGTGAGGAGGTCGTGCGGGCCAACGTGGACAGCATGTCCGCCGTGTTTCTGCGAAACCTGCAGCCGTTCATCGGACGGGCCAACGTGACCCCGGCGACCCTGACGACCCTGCGGGTGCAGCTCGACGCTACGATCGAGTTCCTGAAGGCGAACGGGTTCGTCGAAACCCTTGGCGGCGGCCAGCTCATCGACGGCACGGTCACTCAGCTCCGGCAGCACGCCTTGCTCAAGGACCGGATCGTGGCGACCGTCAACTTGGAGATCCCGTACCCGATCAACAACATCGAGTTGCATCTCGTCGTCTGAGTCCGGTCCCCGGGGGCCCTGACGGGCCCCCCGTTCGAGTGCACGCACCCGGGGGCTGGAAGCCCCCGTTCCAGACACGGAGGTTCCAGTCATGGATCTGTTCGGCCGTTTCGCGGACTCCTACGGCGGCGCGTTCGCGGCCGACGCCGCCCGTATCACATTCGCCCTGGACCCGGGGCTTCTCGGCAGCGGAGTCACACCGGGCTTAGTTGATCCGCTGAACCCAACGGGCGGGATCAACGGCGGGGTCGGGATGCTGACCCAGAACCTGACGTTCAACTACTCGCAGCAGATCACCCGGATCTACGAGATCGGGACGAATTACTCGTTCTACGTGGCCGGCCGAACCCAGGGGAACCTGTCGCTGGGTCGGGTGATCGGCCCGCGGCCGGTCGCCGTCGGGTTCTACTCGAAGTACGGCGACGTCTGTAAGGCGGCGACCAATCAGCTCGACATTGAGATGGCGACAGGGTGTCGCCAGATCGGCGGGTTCGATCAGGTATACGCCTTCAGCCTGAAGTTCTGCGTGATCATGTCGATCGGGGTGTCGATCGCGGCCCAGGACATGATGATCAACGAGCAGCTCGCACTGATGTTCGGGTCCCTGAACATGCGCGGCGTGGGCTGACACGGGGTTCGGTCCGTATACCGGCTCAGGGGCTCCGGGTTTCCGGAGCTTCTCCAGTTGATACCGCCGGGGGACGTCATGCCCGAAAACATCACGGAGCGCCTCGACTCCGGTTTGAGTTACGCCGAATCTCTCGAGCGGTACCTGCGCCAGGTGGCGCCAGACGGACCGACCGAACCCCGGTCGGACCGCGAAACCACCGGGCCGCTGCGGCGCGGGGCGATGGACCGCCCGTGCCAAATCGTGTACGGCCGGGTCGTCGACGCGATTTCCCCGTGCCACTGGTACAAGGTTCAGCCCGAGGGCGGGCGGACCACCATTCCGTGCTGCATGTTGAGCGGCACCGCACTGACGCCGTTCGGCGTGCGCGAACACAACCAGCTTCATCCCAACGCCGGCGTCTACCTGCTGCTGCACCCGAGCAGCCCGTACGGGGCCATTATCGGCGTCGAGCCGCCGCACCAGTACGACGGCACCCGCGGGCTCGGCGATTACGTCAGCCTGGCCAGCGCCAACACGATTCAGACCGAGCAGGTGCACTCGTTCCCGTTCACGCTGCCAAAGAACGGCACGATCGTGGACTGGTCCGGCAACCGGCCGCTCGACGGCACGAGCGCCGGCGAGTGGGGGATGTTTTGCGAAACGGGCGTCGCCCTGTTCATCGACTCGGCCATGGCGTTCCTCCGGGCCGATGAGGACACCGGTTTCTGGGCGTTTTACGGTGACCAACTGGCCCGAGTGTCGGGGCACAATCTGCAGATCCGGGCGACCGGGGGCTGGGAGGTCGAGGCCCTCGACGACCAGGGCGAGTTCAATCACACGGTCGGGTTCACTCCCTACCCGTGGGAGCAAATGGGGGCACTGGCACCCGGGACCGCCGTGCACCGCGAAGTGTCGGCGACCGCCCGGCAAACGACCGAGCCCCATTACTCGAAGTACGAGCCGCTGTTCGACGACCAGCAGCCGTTTCACCGGACGCGCCACTACCACGGGTACCTCGGTCAGGGCGGCAAGCGACAGGTCGTGGCCCCGCCGGTCGGAGCTACGGGGGTCAACCGGTATTCGGACCGGGCCCCGCAGGTCGGGCTGTTCGACGAAACCGTTTCCGCGACCGGCGCGTGGACCGTCCGTTCGGCTACCGGATTGCGTCTGCTGAAGCGCTCGCTGGTGCCGGCGGCCAAACAGGTACGGCGCCCGGAGGACACCGGGGGCGATTCTCCGAACGGCTACCGGGCGGCCGGAATCGGCGCGTCCGGCCCCGATCACGCGGTGGGCCCCGTGACGGCCGGCGGCCCGGACCCGCAGATGACCCGAGTCTGTGCGGCGGTCGATCTCCAGACGTACGCGGTCAACTGGGAGGGGCAGGTCGGCTTCCACTACCACGTGAGGGACTACGACCTGCCCAACGAGTCGGCACTGAGCGAGGCGCTCGGGCCCGGTGCGGCTCGGCTCCCGTTCTCTAACTTGATCGGGACCCAGAGGCTGACCCCACCGGACCCGCGAACGGTCCGGGTCGACCACCGGTACTTGGCGGTGCCGTTGTACCCGGTCGTGAGCTACGTCGAGTTGTCCGACGACGGGTCGGTTCTGATCGGCGACGGGTCCGGGTCGGAAATCCGGATGGCCGGCGGCACGATTGAGATTGCTTCGGCCGGTGACCTGGTGCTGGCCCCGGGGCGCAATCTGGTCGTGCGCGCCGGGCGGGACGTAAGCGTGCGGGCGAAGCGGCACCTGGAGGCCGCGACCACCGAGGGGGACGTGCGGATCGCGTCCGGGCGCCACGCCGAATACTCGGCCGCCCGCGGACTGCTGGTCGAGAGCCGCAGCGAGACCCGGGGCTGGGACGGCTGGCGCGACGCGATCGGGTCCGACGTGACACAGGACGGGCTGCACTTCAAAGCGGCCAACTCGTCCGTGTGCACGTGGGCCGACTTCGTGTACGTGCGGGCCGGCGTCGAAGGGGGCGGCGGCGGGATGTACCTCGATTCCGGGGGCGGCACCGGCACGATCGAGACCAACGCGGCCGTGTGGCGCAACTGGGTGGGCGAGTCGTTCGAGTTCGGGTTCGGGACCGGCTCGGCCGTACGAGCCGTCTACAAGTTCGGTGCGGAAGAGGCTATGATCGGGGCGCCGACCCGAATCGTCGGAGCGCTGACGACTTCGGGGTCAGTCACGGCCGGGGACTCCCTGTATGCCGTGCGCGGCCACGTGTCGACTTTCCAGAGCGCCTCCGAGGACGGGAAGGTGGGCGAGTTGGCCGACCGGGCCCTGTCGGACGCCGAAGAGCGGATCCAGGGGATCGAAGAGGACGGGGACCGGAACGTCACCGACGGGGGCTCCGCGTTCGAAGCGGTGTGGACCGCGGGCCTGTACGCCGCGAACTCGTGCGGCGACCCACAGACGATCGCCGACGTTACGGCCAGCTTCCTGACGAGTTCGCAGTACGGCACGGAGGGGTACCGGTTCTACGAGGCCCGCTGGCAGCAGATGGCCCGCCTGTGGGGGAGCCAGTTGACACCGTGGGTCGAACGTCCGGTTTCCAAAAGCGGTACTGACACCTATCCCTATCCCGGGGCCGGAACGTTGCTCGACCCGGCGGCGTATTTGACCCTCGATCCGGTTCTGTTCGATTTCGTGTCCGGTGTCGCGAAAGACCGAACCGATCCGGCTTACATCACCCGGGCGCTTGACACCCCGAGCGCCGGAGCCATGAACCAGAGCTACACCGTGGTCGGGTGATCCGACCGAAAGGGACAGATGCCCCCTCCGAACAAGTCGCCGCTCGGCCGCGTGCCGGCGCCCCGCACTCCGAGTAAGCCGGCGGTCCAGGCCCCGGCTGCGGCCCCACTGCAGGGGCTTCCGCTGAACCCGGGCAGCCTGCACCTAACTCCGGCAGAGGAGGCTCAGCTCGCCGAGTTCGGCTGGAAGAGGGGCGACCCGATCCCGAGTAACCTGCCGGCCCTGGTGGCGGCGGCCCGGGCCAACACGAACCCCCCGGATCCGGTAATCGCTCCGGAAATGATTGCCAAGTTTAAGCCGCCGGTGCCGGATCAGGTGATCGAGTTCGGTGACCTGTCGCCCGAGCGCCAGGCCGAGATTAAATCCGCTTTCGCCCAGGTGAAAGCCGAGACCGACGCCGAACGCGCTCGTCGAGCGGCCCGGTTGCCGGAAGCCCCGCCCGGTGTTAACGAGGCCATCCAGAAGGCCCTGGCGAACCCGGTACCGTTCATTGACGACCTCCCGAAAGTGGAGGCGCCTCGACAATCGGCACCGCCGCGGGCCGTGCCTCCGACTCCGGCTCAGATCCCGGCTCCGGCGGCTTCCGAACTTACGGACGAAGGGGCCGGTGGCGCCGTAGCGCTCAAGAACTGCCCGCACTGCGGGTGGCAACTGGATTTGGAAGAGCAGGCCGTACCCACCGCTGACGACAAGCTGACGTGGCTGGTGGCTCAAGAAGGCGGGAAGCGGTTCCGGAAGCGCTACAGCCTACTCGGGGGCCGTATCGTCGTCACGTTCCGCAGCCTCACGGCCCTGGAATCGGATACCGCCTGGCGCCAGGTCGCCGTCGACGGGTCCGCCGACATGCGCGAGCGGGCCCTTGCGTCGGAAGGGCAGTACTGGACGAACCTGATGGTGTACCGCCTGGTCATGGGGCTCGAGAGCGTCTGGAGTGCCACGAACGAGACCCAGAACAACCCGGAGTACAAGGACTGGGTCGTCGACCCCGGAGCGGTGCAGGCTCCGAACACGGCACTCTCGGTCATCGTCCCCCTCGTGACCGAGACCTTGTTCCCGACCGAGACCCTGCGGCGGCAGATCGGGGCGGCCTTCCACCGGTTCCAGTTGCTGGTCGACCACCTGGAGGCGCGGGCCGACGACGACCCTTTCTGGTCGGGGATCGGGTTGCGGCCCTGATTCGGCAGGCGGCCTTTGAGGGAGTCGTCGACTTCTCGGAGGCCCGCCCGCTCGATCCCCGGTGGTGGCGTTGGCTGCACGCCCGACTGGACCTGCTGGAGAAGCGCAATCTGATTCGGGTGTACGAGCTGCGGCACCGGCAGAGCCTGGCCGGTCTGCCCGGGGCGTCCGACCAAGGGTACAAGACCCTCTGGGAGCGGGCGTCGGACACGACGATGAAGGTGTTCGACATTTTGTTCCCGTGGCTGAAAACGGACGAGGCGACCGAAGAAGCCCGGCGCCACAAGTCCGAGTCCGATTTCGCCAACATGTGGGCGCAAGAGTTCGGCGACCCGAGCGACCCTGCGGTCGCGGAACGGATCTGGGCGACGGCCGCCGCGCTCGATCCGAAACTGAAAAGGAGTTAGTCGTGCCGCCGCCGGACCAGTCGATCTTCATGCAGAGCGTGGCCGGCCGGCACAACATGTTTCCCGGCTCGTCGATCGGTATGACGCCCAACTTCAACCTCGGACTCGGGTCCGGGCCGGAGGGTATGCTGGCCCAGATGTTCGTCGAGCCAATGGTGGCGGGCATGGTCGGGCCCGGGTTCCTGCCGGGCCAGTTCAACTCTACGCACAATCTGTACGACCACTACCGGCGCCGGGCCCAGTTCTCGGCGCTTCAAACGTCCATGGCCGGAGCGGCCGAACGGGACCAGCTCCAGTACGTGCGCCTCTTGCGCGGCATGGCGGCGACGGCCGGTGTGTCGTGGAACGACGAGCGCGAGCGGGCGGCCCGCACCATGGCCCAAGACATGAGCGGCATCAGCCCGATGCTGGCTCAGGTCATGCCCGAGACGTTCGATCAGATGCACGGGGCCCGCGGGTCGGCCACGATGATGGCCCAGAACGTGTTCAGCGGCGGTCGGTACCGGGTCGATCCGATTACCGGCGTACTGGGCAACTCGGCGGAGACGACGGCCCAGTACACCCGCGAGATGTACGACCGCTTGTACGGACCCGGGGCCGACCTGGTTCAGATGAAGGGCATCGGGGCCGGACGCGCCGGCCAGATGTACGACGAGATGAGCCGCCGCGGCATGCTGCCCCGGGCCATGAGCCGGGACGAGCAGTTGAGCGGGGTCGTGCGCCAAGAGTTGGCGACCAAGGGTCTGCGCGGGACCGAGGTCGAGATCGGCAAGGTGATGGACGACCTGCGGGGCATGTCGGCCCCTCAGTTGGAAATGAAGGTGCGCCAGTTCGAGGCGGGGCGCATCACGGACCGGATCAAGAGCATGGCCGGAGCCGTTGCGGCCATGAAGGACGTGTTCGGCGAAATGGGGCGCCCGGACGCCCCGATGAACGAGCTGATCGAAGGGCTCCAGGTGCTCACCCAGGGCGGACTGGCGACCATGACGCCGGGCCGGGTCGAGTCCATCGTGCGCGACGCGGCCAACCTGGCCCGGCGCAGCGGCATCGGCATGGACAACATGACGGTGCTGATGGCTTCGGCCGCGCAGCGCGCCGACGCCCTGGGCCTCGATCGGTCGTTCGGGGTCACGACCGGCATGCAGTCGGCGGCGTTCGGGTCGGCTTACGCCAACATGATCGGCGGCGGCCCGGCCTGGGGGCGCGGAGACAAAGAGCGCATGATGGCGATCGATAGTCAGCTCCGACTGAACGCCGCCAACAGCCCGGTCGCCAACCAGTTTGCGGCGACCCTGCGCATCGGAAACGAGGTCGGGTTCAAGGCCGGGAGCGAGGCCGAAGCCGTGTACGCCGCTCTGAAAGAAGGGCGCGAGACGTACTCGTTCGGCGGTAGCACTAAGAGCGTAGCCGTGGCGGCCGGGCGCTGGAACGAACTCATGACCGCCGGCGGGGTGGACGCCGGTCTCGCTTCGGCCTACCGGGCTCAGACCGCCTACAACCAGCGCACCATTTCCGAGAACAACCTGGACTCAATCGCCCGCCGCACCCAGGCCGAGGTGGACGCCAAGCCGCGATGGGCGCAGGCGTACCGGGACGCCGCCGTAGACGCCGGCATCACGGACCGGGCCCTGCTGGACCGAATCGGTACCGAATCGGCCGAAGGGCTGTTTCGCGGGCTCTCGCCGGACGCGCTTCAGGATCCCAAAGCTGTTGCCGATTTTTTGGCCCGGCGCTTGGGAATGGACCGCGGCGACGCGACCAAGATGGCTCAGTTGGAACGTGTGGCGTCTCTGGGCTGGGGCAACCTGGACCAGATGGTCAAAACGAACCCGAACTTGCGGGGCTACAAAACTGCGGACCAGTGGGTCACGTCACAGCGTTACGAAGTGCTGCGCGAGACCGCCAATCAGGTCGAAGAGGCCCGGCAGGAGAGCCGGTTCCAAAGCGCTCTGGCCGGTCTCGGCTCGGGCGGACCCCTGGCCCGAATCATGGACGCCGTGTCGGAGGCCACACCCGGCACGTCGACGCGCGAGCTGATCGCCCGAACTGTCGGTTGGGTGCCCGAGGGTGAAGTCGGAGCTCGACTGGAAAGCACCGTCCGCGACATGGAGGCTGAGATCCGCAAGTTCCGGGACACCGACCCGGAGAGCGTGCGGGCCGAGGTCCGGGCCGCCGGCGGCGATCCGATCAGGCTCAAGGCGCTGGCCGACAAGTACACCGGCGGCGACGTGGCCGCTCTGACGTCCGGCGGCGACCTGCGGGCCCGGATTCGGTCCTCCGCCCTGAACAAGATCAAGGCCATGAGCCCGGAACTGCGCCGCCAGGCCGAAGCGGTCGGTATGGAAACCGGGGCCGCCGCGTCAACGGGCGACGCGGCCCGGGTCTGGACGAGTTTGCGCGACCGACGCGGCACCGGTGTGAGTGAGCTCGACGACCTGACGGAGAAGATGCTGCACGACGACCGGTCCATGTCCGTGATGGGGCCGGACGGGCTGGCCGTCGTGTCCCGCGTGCAGGGGCGCAACCGGAGCATTCGCGAATTGGCGAACCGAACCACCGGCGGCGACGTGGGCGTGCTGTTCTCGTCTACGGCCCAGAGGGCCCGAGCGCGCGAACTGTTCTCCGATCTGGCTAAGAACAACGGCGAGGTCCGGCGCCTGGAGACGGCCATCCGGGAGGCTGAAGAGCGCGGAGATATCTCGGGGGCCAACGCCCTTCGGGCCGAACTCGAAACGGCCTCCAAAGCCGTGATGCGCGCCCAGGACCAGTTGAACGTACTCGGACGCGAGGCCGGTACGACGGGCGAGGCCCTGGCCCGTGCGTCTGAGCCGAGTGCCGAAACGGCGGCCCGGGTCGGCAGCTTGCGCGAGGCCCAGATGGCCGACGTGGGGGTGATCCAGGAGCGTCTCAAGGCCGGGCACAAGACCGACCTCACCGCCGACCAGAAGGCCGCCCTGACGGCAGAACGGGCGCTCCGCGGGCGCACCGACACGCAGGTCATGGACGCGATAGTGAAATCCGTCGGGGTCGGGTCGACCGTGAGTGAGACGGACCGGAAAGCGATCGGCGAAGAGGTCCTTCGCGGCGACCGCGGGTACGCCATTCGGCGGGCGGTACCGGCCTTACAGCGCTTGCGCACAATCAAGAGCGGGATGTCCGACGAACAGTTCCAGGCGTACCTGAAACGCGGGCCGGGTGCGGGCGCCTCGGACGAGGAGATCAAGCTGTACCACGTCGTGGCCGCTGGGCGCACGGGCGGCGGACTGGCCGGCATCACGTCCGGGTCCTCGCGCGAGCAAGTGATCGAGCGGCTGCGCGACTTCGCCCCCGAGCAGCGGGACGCGGCTCCGACGCCGGCTCGAGGGGCCCCCGCCGGGGGCGATCGGACCCAGCGGATCGAGGGCACACTCACGATCCCCGGCCTGGGCGAGGGCCGACTGCACGCCTACGGGAGTCGCCGATGAACATCTTTTCGGATCGTACCGGCCGTGCGGTGCTTGTGCCGGACGTGGGGTTCCCGTTCGCGCTGAAACTGAAGAACTACCCAGGGGCCGCGATAATGCGGTCCGTGATCACCAACTTCGGACTCGCCGCCGCCGTCAACATTCAGTTCATGCACACGCTGCAGAACCTGGTGCACGTGTACGTGTTCGGCGAGCGGATGTCGGAGATCACCGTCGGCGGCTTGGCCCTGCCGTCGGTGTGTACGGAGGAGGACGGCGGGGTGAGCGGCGTCGAGCAGCTTTGGGATTTCTACCAGGAGTCGCGCGCCTCAACCCTGAGTGCTTCGATAACTGTGTCGATCGGCACCCGCATCTCGCTGGCCGGGTTCCTGACCGGATTCGGGTTCAACTGTGCGGACCCGGTTTACGGACTGAGTCAGTGGTCCATGAAGTTCAACTTCCACCCGCCGGAGCTGTGAAGTGTTCAATCACGTGCGCACGCTGCTGCTCGCCGCGGACGGGCGCCAGTCATACGGTCCCACCTTTCCCGGCGAGGAAGGCGTGCCGGTCGGGTTCCGACCGCCGGTTATGCCCGGACCGGTTCGGCGAATTCGGTCTGTGCTTTTCGGACCGGATCCGGACCGGCTCGGCCTGAACTACCGGTTGCACCAGTTCATGACACTCCTGCACGCCACGGATCTGGTCGAGCACGTACTCGCGTTTGACCAGCGCGTCACCTACGATCCGACCGGGGCGAGCTGGCCGAGCACCGCTTTCGGAGTAACGGTCGAGGGTTCGAACCGACCGCTGCACCTGGTCGGGACCTTCCAAGCCGACGACGCGACCGGGCGCCTGGAAGGGCGCTGGCGCGTCGAGATCGGGAGCGGGACCGCTCAGGTGACCCAGGACTCGTTCCCCCGTCGGGACGAGCTGGTGTCGATTTCGACCGCCGACGGGGTCACGAGTGAGATCCCGCTCGGACGCGGGTTGCGGTGCTACGGGGACCCAACCCCGGGTACCGTGTGGCACGTGACTGCCCGTAGTCGTCCCGAGCGCTCTCTGGTTCAGATTCTGGCGGATCTGGTGGCGTCCGGGGCCGTCGGCGATCTGCTCTCTGGGGAAACTTCGGAGTACGCGACCTACCGTAACCTCTGGGCTCAGAGCCCGCTGCTGCCGTACCGTCTGGGAGCGGTCCTGATGGGCACTGCTCGGCGCACGCACGAAGCCATGAGCCGGGAGGCTTGATATGCCGCAAGAAGTCGTCAAGTTTCGGCTCTGGGCCGAGATCCTGATCGGCCAGAGAACCGAGAAGCTGCCGGTGATCCGGTTCGCGTCACGGTTCGCGCTCAACGACGTGCCGAAAGCGACTCTGGTAGTGGCTCTCGGGCGCCGGATCGACACCGACCAGCCGAGCCCGATTCACCGACTCAACAAGGAGATGAGCCTCAAGCGCTTGGTGCGCGTTTTTCTAGAAGCGGAAGACGCCGGTTTTGCTGCCGCCCTCGGGTTCGGGCGGCTGCCGGCCGGCAAGACTATGATCTTCGAAGGGTACACGTTGGGCTCCGGATTCGACCGGTCGTTCAACTCGGTCGGGTACACGCTCGAATTAGAGCACTGGCTGGCGGACCTGACGTACGCCAGTTCTATCAGCGCCATCAGCAGCCCGCTGAACCCGTCGGCCATGATCTTCCCGGCTCTGACGTCCAGTCCGGTCGAGTCGGAAGAGGGTAAGACCCGGGAGGGCGGGTTTACGGGCATCTCCCGGGCCGAGCGGTTCGTAACTCGTAAGACGCTGACGAACGACTTTTGGGGCCAGGCCCTGCACCCGTTTTTACTGTCCCTCACCAAAGAAGAGACGTTTCCGGACACCGTCGCGGCTAAGACCCTCGGCCTCCGGTTCACCGACGTACCGGACGGTAACGCCGCCGCCAGGTCGGCTCTGTTGCGCTTCGAGCCCGGCCTGTTCGAGAAGTACCGTGTACCCCTGTCGTTCGATCCGGCGGCCTACGGGGGCGACATGGCCAGGGTGGCCGAACAGATCGTTCTCGCTCTCGGCGCCGAGACGTTCGAAGCGCTGGCCGGGTCGACAATCTGGGACAAGCTGATCCAGTACACGGCGACGTACATGATGGCCGTCGTCCCCATGATCGATCGGGCCCTGGTGGTTCCGTTCGCCCCGGCCCTGAAAACCCCGTACCTCACGATCACGGCGGACGAGTACGAGTCGGCCCGCCTGAGCCGTGACATGCCGCGGGTGCTGCGCGGGGTGGGGGTGTTCGGCGGGCGCGACTTCGAAAACGGCGGCAACATGACCGAGGACGGGCCCGATTACGACCAGTTCGCGGTCGGCGGGTATTACCAAGGGGCCACGGCCGGTCAGATCCTGTTCGTGCGCTCTCCGATGTGGATAGCGAGCGCCAACCTGTCGCTCGGAGCGGACCGGGTTACCGGGGCCGACGGGCGTGCCCGAGCGGACGCCCTAGACCCGGGTGCGGGGGCGGCTCCGGACGGACCGAAGCCGAAAGCACTCGCCGAGGCGAACATTCGCCTGATGAACAAGTACGCCGAGGCCCTGTACGTGGCCGAGGTGTTGAAATACCGATCCGGCGAGATCGCCGGACGCCTGCGGTTCGACATCGCCCCCGGCACGATCGTCCGGGTCGAGCTTCTGGGCGAGAAATTTCTCGGAGCCGGCGACGAGCTCGGTGAGATCCAGTTCGGCACCGTGGTCAGTGTCGACACCGTACTCGACGCCGAGGCCCCGCGGGCCGGCACCGTACTCCGTCTTGCCCACTTGCGCTCAGGGGCAGAGAATGGTACGGCCGGGTTCGCTCTGGAGCGACACCCGATTTGGACCGTGCCGTGGTACGGGGCTCCGCTCCTGGGGTGAGTCATGCCGAGTCTGCTGGAACCCGAGTACGCCGACGTGTTCAACGGTTGGAAGGCCGCGCCGACGCCGGCGGCCAACGGGTTGGTACTGAAGGCCGTGCGCCCGGTCATCGACTCGGCCATCAAGAGCTACTCGAGCGGTGGCGACAGCCCGCTCCTGCAGAGCCGGGCCCGGCGACTCGTACTCGACGCGCTGCCGACTTACGACTCGGAGAAGGGTCCGCTGCGAACGCACCTGGACAACCAGTTGCGCGGGCTCCGGCGGATCTCGACCCGCCAAGACCAGATCATCAACATCCCGGAGCAGGTGCAGCTGGACAACCACCACCTGTTCGCGGCCGAGAACCGGCTCCGCGACTGGCTCGGCCGGGACCCGACCGACGACGAGCTGGCCGACGAGACTGGCCTGTCCCTCAAGCGCCTGGCGTACGTGCGCAAAGCGCAGGGCGGAATCCCGGAGGGGCGCTTGGACGCGATCGGCGAAGCCGACGACGGCGATGGGGGTATCGCTCCGGCCGTCGTCGCCAGTGACGACGACGCCTGGAATCAGTTCGTGTACGGGAGCCTTCCGGCCCAGGACCGACTGGTGATGGAGTGGACGCTGGGACTGAACGGCAAACGCAAACTGCCCGGGATCGAGATCGCCCGTAAACTGGGTGTGACTCCGGCGGCCGTCTCGCAACGCAAGTTGAGGATTCAGCGGCTGCTCGATCAGCGTCGCTCTCTGGGAGTGCTCTGATGGCTCTGACCCGCGGCACACAGAAGGCCGAACTGCATCCGGTGTTCTTGACCCTGGCCACTCAGCTGATGGCCGACGCCGCGGTTCTGTCTCAGTCCACCCTCGGAACGGCGCAGCGGACTTGGCAAATGGGTCCGTCGGGCAGCTGGTCCGGGAACCCGCTCGACGTTCCCGGTATCTCGACGGCGTTTGACCGGTCCGCGATTCACGAAAACTACGCCGCGTGCCTAAGCGATCCGGACGCGGCCGGAACGGTGGCCGACACTCAGGCCCTGACGCTGCAGAACGACTGGGTAGTGGTCCGGGAGCGGGCGTTCCGGGTGCGCCACTCCACTTCGGTGCGGGCGGCCGTTCACGCTGCGGCCCGTCGGGCGGGTCACGCCCATCCGCAGGGCGTGATCGGGGCCGGCGCTGTAAAGTACCTGCAGGACCTGATCAAACGAGGGGCCTGAGACCGATGATCCACTGCAACGAACCGAAAGACGTGACGTGCTGTAAGTGCGGTCGGTCCGGAAGCCCGACCGAGAGTTTCTACGGACCGAACATGTGGATCGCCCACGATTGGTGCTGCGGACACGCCGTGACTTACGAGTGCCCCGAATGTTCCAGACGCGCTCGTCCGGATAACAACCACGCCAAGTGTCCGCAGTGCGGGCGCGGAGATGAGCACACGTGACGACGTACCTCGATTACATCGATCGCACTGTCGACGTCTCGGCCTATTACGGCCAGCGCGAAGCGGGCGACACGCTCGTCGTCGGGTCCCTGATCGGGCCGGACGACGGCGGCACCGTTTGTACCGGGGCCCTCATGGTGGCCCAGGCGTGGCTCCTGCGGTTCGCCCGCGAGACAGACTCGTCGCCGTACGACCGCGGCGGGAGCGGGTTCATGACGGCTCTGCGCCGGGGCCAACTGCGCACCGAGCTGGACGTGTACCAAGAGTTCAACTTGGCCGCGGCCGGAGTGCGGGGCGAGATGCTCGCCGCCGAATCGGGCGATGAGCCTGACGACGAACGGTTCGCCAGCGCCACCTTAAACGGCGTGACCGTGGCCCCCGACGGGGTGACCATGCGGGTCACGATCCTGACTCAGGCCGGGACGTCCCGGGCCGTCATCCTGCCCCTACCTATTGTCGTGTAACCGGAGGGCCACGGATGGCCATTGCAGTGCCCGATCTGGCGACCCTCGACCCGGACGAGGTCCAGCAGACCCTGGACTTCATCTCCCAGCGCCTGGGCGAGTACGCGCCGGCGGTACTGCGCAACCGCGGCGTCGTGCGCGAGCTCGTGATGCAGTTCGCGGCGATTCTGGCGGCCGCCCAGGCCCGGGTCATCGAAACTCAGGTCACCAACTCGTCGAGTCTGCTCAAGATCACTGAGGACCCGGACGGGGCCGACCCGGACGTCGTCGATCTGGTGCTGTCCAACTTCCGACTGACGCGCAAGGACGGCGGTACGGCTTCCGGCCAGGTGGCCGTCGTAGTCAGTCAGAAGGTGCCGACCACCGTCCCGAAGGGCACCCGGTTCGAAGCGAACGGGCTCCTGTTCGAGACCCCGGCGGCTTACGCCGGGCGCGTCTCGAGCGGGGCCGTGGTTAGCGGTACGGACCGCCTGATCCGGCCGCTGACCGGGGGCGACTACGTCTTCACCGTCGACGTGGTGGCGGTCGAGCCCGGTTCCGGCGGTCAACTCAAGCGCGGGGTGCGCCTGGTGCCCCAGAGCTTGATTCAGAACTTCGTGCGCGCCTACGCCGAGAGCGACTTCGCCGGCGGCTCGGACGCGGAGACCAACGCTGAGCTGATCGCCCGACTGGAGAGCGGGATCGCCGACCGGAGCCCGTCCAACCGGACGACTCTGGACGCACTCGTGCGCAACGCCGACGAGTTTTCGGAAGTGGTCGCCACAAGCGTAGCCGGCTTCGGAGACGCCGAGCAGCGTCGGTACCACTACTTGTTTCCGGTCGCGTTCGGCGGGCGCGTGGATCTGTACGCCCGGACTCGGCCCCTGCCGCAGGACGTGAAACTGACCCGCAATTGTACTCTCGTTGAAAAGCGAGCCGAGGGCGGGGTCTGGCAGTTCTCGCTGGCCCGCGACGACGCGCCGGGGTTCTACGAGGTCGCCCGAGTAGTCGCGGTCGACTCGGACTCCGGCACCCAAGTCGGGTACGAAGTACTGGAACTGCTGCACGGGCTCGACCCAGCGGCCGATTCCACGGGGTTCGCCCCGGATCTGGACTCGGCCGTCGAGAGCGCGTTTACGCGCTTCCAGACCGCAACCGTTCGGTTTTTGGACACAGACACCGACGTCACCGGACTCACGACGGGCGAGAGCCGGGCCGACTACGACGCGATCGTAACCGTGCTCCCGCAGGTGGCCGAACTCCAGGCGTTCTTGGCGGACCGGGAGCGGCGCCCGTTCGCTTGCGACCTGCTGGTAAAGGCACCGGTCCCGTGCTTCCTTGAACTGAACTTCACGGTGTTCAAGAAGGCGGGCCAAGCCGACCCGGACCTGGGTTCGATCCGGGCGGACCTGGCCGCTTACGTGAACGGACTCGGGTTCCCGGGGCGCCTGTCGGCCGGGGCTCTAGCGGCCGTCGCGCACGCCCGCCTGTCCGGGGGTCAGACGCTATCGGCGATCGACATGTTCGGTCGGATCTTATACCCGGACGGCGACACGGTGTACGTGCGGAGCTATGAGACCTTGCTTATTCCGGACACCCCGACCAGGATGGTCAGCCCGCTGACGGTGGCGATCTACCTCGACCCGGTGCGTATCGGTATCACTACCGAGACGCTTTGAGTCGCCAGAGTCGCCGGAGACGCACCATGCTTCGCAGCCTGATGACCGTCCTGCTCGCGGCCCCGTTCGCGGCCCTCGGGGCCGAGCGCGCCCCGATGCCCAAACCGGCGGTCGCGAAAGACCCGGAGCCGATCCCGTTCGCCGACGTCGTGGCCGCCGCCGAAGCCGACCTGGCGACAGTGGACCCGTCGGACCTTCCGTACGTCCGGTACTTCGACGCCCGCGCCTTCGCTCCGAGCTACCGTAAGGAAGCCAAGGCCGTATTCGACTACCACATCAACGGACTGAGTCGGAAGGCTCGGATCGCAAAGGCGCGCGAGGTGACCCCGTGGCTGTGGGCCGTGCGCACGAGCGACTACGGGTGGCCGGCGGCGGCGTTCGAGGACCTCGCCCGGGTCAACGTCTATTACGTGCTCCCGGTCGAGATCAGGGCCGCGCCCGTACCGACGGTGGTTCAAAAGCGCGAGATCAAGAAGTCCCGTCAGGTGGCCGTGTCCGACGGGCGCGGCGGCGTGTACTATCGGACCGAGGAGTACGTCGAGTTCGAAGACGCGCCGCTGGTCGGCCCGGTCAAGCCGCCGGTCACCAAGGAACTGATCCCGGCCCCGTGGCTGCCGCCGACTCGGGCGGCCGAACTGGGGCGCGTGCTGGGGACCCGCACCCCGATCGTTCGGGCCGATCAGTTCGTGTTCCGCACGGGGGCCCAGTCGGACCGCAAGGGGCACGGTTACTACGACTTCTTCGGGTTCGCGAAGCGGGCCGACGTCGAGGCGTTCGTGCGGCTCGACCGCAAAGCCGCGATCGAACTGCAGAAGGAACTCGGGGCCATGGTCGCCACGTCCGGCGTCACCCTGAACAACCGGCAGCTGTTCCGGTACCAGGCTCTGACCGGAGCCTATTGGGAGAGCCGGGACGTGAAAGACAACTTGGCCAAGCGCAACGCGCTCTCGAACTTTCTGGACGACTACGAGCACGACGTCGAGGAGATCGTGTTCACGCTCCCGAACGGGCTGCCCGGGTACTACCTCAGTGACAACAAGGGGAACCAGGCGGACGTGGCGCCGGACTTTATCGCCTCCGACCACCGGGCCACGAACAACGATCGCAGGATCCACGTCGGCATGAGTTGCGTCGTGTGCCACAACGAGGGCGGTCTGCGTCACATTCAGGACTACGCTCGAGCCCTGTACAATCCGAAGACCGGCATCTTCCTGGGTAACTTGAAACTGGATCGCGACCGGGCCGAGCGGGTCGAGAACGCTTACCTCGGGCCGCTGAAGAAGGCGTACACTGAGGACACGACCCGGTACTCCGAGGCGATCGAAGAGGCCAGCGGTTTGAAACCGGGCGAGCTGGCGCGAGCCTACGAGCGGTTCTGGGCTCTCTATCTGGACGCCCCGGTGACACTCGACCGGGCGGCGCTCGAAGTCGGGATGACCCCCAGAGCGTTTCGAGAGGCTCTGATCGCCCGGGCCCGGCAGAAGGGACTGGTCGATCCGATTCTGGCAACGTACCTCGCGGCTGATCCGCTCCCGGTGCGGCGCGAGCACTTTGAAGAGCGCTTCGGCCTACTTATGCTCACCCTTGGAGGAGCGAACCCGTGAAGCAGTTCGTACCGACTTTTGCGCTCGCCGTTCTGATCGGCTTGGCGCTCAGCCACAGCCCCGGACACGGCACGCCGCCGACGGTCCCGTACGCCGGCCCGGTGGTCACGGCCCAAGTGCCGTACCAGGCGGCCGTCTACGGCGGTAACCCGGGGCTCAGTCCGGACCAGGCGAAGGAACTGTTGAGCCTGCTCCGGTCCATAGACGCGAAGCTGTCCGACATCGAAGATAAAATCGCCCCCGGTGCGGCAAAGGTGGTGCTGAAAACCGACCCCCTGAAAGTGGCCGCGGCGAAGTGCGCCGCGTGCCACGTGCCCGGTAAGGCCGACACTAAGGGTGGCGGCTACTTACTATTCGCCGACGACTCGGCGAAGGCGTTTCGGCTGCTCGGCGGGCGCGACAAGAAGCGCATCTCAGAAGCGGTCGAAACCGGAACCATGCCGCCGTCTGGACCACTGTCGGCGGCAGAGAAGGCCCACTTCAAGTGGTAACAAGGAGACTCCCTATGAAGCTCGCGTTTCTCGCCGTTCTCGGCCTGACCCTGGCCGACGCCGGCTCGGCCGAAGCCCAGTTCCGCGGGTCCCGGCGCCCGGTATCGGTCTCGGTTACCGGGTCGTCGTGCCACGGTCCGGTGTGCGCGGCCCCGGCCGCGGTCGTCCAGAGCTACACCCCGGTGTACCAGCAGGCTGTCGTTCAGCAGGTGCAGTACGTGCCGGTCGCCGTCTACGCCGTGCCGGGTCCGCCGACGGCTACGATCAACGTGTACCCCGGGCAGTTCAACCTGCTGCAGGTGCCGCCGCCGATCAACGTCACAGTCAACGTCGCGGCCCCAGAAGTGAAGAAATAGCCCCGGGCTTGCCCCGGGCACCTCGCGTCGGGTAGAATTGCGCGTCGCTTAAAGAGCTCTATCGTCCCAGCTCTGCCCGTTACCGAAGGAGTTCCGATGAAGATTCTGCTCGCGTGCGCGGTCGCTCTGTTCGCCCTCCCGGTCTCGGCCGGTGACCCGCCGGTCGTGGTTCAGCAGGTCGTCCCGAAGATGGTCCACCCGCCGGTTGTGGTGCAACAGGCCGCCCCCAAGGTGGTCCGGGTCCAGAGCACCGGCTCGCACTGCTACGACAACGTCGTGGTGCAACAGGTGGCGGTTCCCAAGCAGGTGCAGGTCAAGCAGGTCGTGGTGCAGCAGGCCGTCGAATACGTCCAGGTCCAGAACGTGAAGGTCGCAAACGTGCAGCACGTCCAGGTGCAGAACGTGAAAGTCGCCAACGTGCAGGCTCACGCGGCCGGCGCCAACGTGAAGGTGCAAAGTGCCGGCGGCGGGAACGTGAGGGTGAACGTGAACAGCGGCGGGGTGTTCGGGCGCCTGTTCGGGCGCTAAACCTAGCCGCCAGAGTGCCAACTCGTAGTGTCAGCAGAGCCGGGCGCGTCCCGGCTCTTTCTCTACCCCACCGGAGACCGCTGTGTCACAGACTGAAGCCCTCGTGAAGGGCCTCCCCACCACCCTGCCGGGCGAGTCGTTCACCTACCTGATCGGGGTTCTGACCGGGACCGAGAAGCTCGACCGGCTGCGCGGCGTCAAAGCCGGCTACGAGATCGTCGGCTTCCTGCTCTCGAAGTTCCTCGGGGAGGCGAGCACGGCCGCGAACCCCGTGCTGCCGAAGAAGGCCAGCAAGAAGCAGATCGCCGCGGCCCTCCAGAGCCTGAAGGACGGCTCTCCGCAAGCCAAGGGGTTCCCGGCGTGGCTCGTGCCGGTGCTGCTGGACCTCGTGAACAAGTGGCTCGCGAACAAGAAGTGAACCGCCGCAGTGTTCGGTAGGGCCGAACCGGTTTCGGCCCGCCCATCGCCCGCACCACACCTATAGAGGGACACGGATGTCCTCCTCCGCCAGCCTTCGGGCCGTTAAGGCCAACCAAAAGAACGAGCGGGACCCGATCTTCGTCCTCCCGCCGTTCAAAGTCGAACAGGTCTTCACGACGTTCGCCGAGACCGTGGACTGGGGTCTGCAGCTGCTCGGGATTCCTAACCTGTGGCGCCTCACCAAGGGGGCCGGGCGCAAGGTCGCGGTGCTCGACACCGGCTGCGCCCTCGACCACCCGGACCTGCGCGACTCGATCATCAAAGCCAAGGACTTCACGCGCAGCCGCAGCGGTGCGTCCGACACGCACGGGCACGGGACCCACTGTGCCGGCGTGATCGCGGCCCGCGAGAACTCGTCGGGCGTAATCGGCGTGGCCCCGGAAGCCGGGCTGCTGATCGCCAAAGTGCTCGGCGACAGCGGGTCGGGTTCGCTCGCCCAGATCGTCGCCGGCATCGACTGGGCGGTCACCAACGGGGCCGAGATCATCAGCATGAGTCTGGGGAGCTCTTCGGGCAGCCCCGAGCTCAAGGCCGCAATCGATCGGGCGGTCGCCGCCGGGGTGTTCGTGATCGCCGCCGCCGGGAACGAGGGGCCCAGCCTCGACACCGTCGGGTACCCGGGTCTGTACGACAACGTCGTGGCAGTCGGAGCGATCGACCCTCGGAAGCGGATCGCCAGCTTCAGCTCGCGGGGCAAGGCCGTCGACATCGTGGCCCCGGGCGTCGACATCCTGTCGTGTTACCCGCCGCGCAACCTTGCCAAGCTGTCCGGCACGTCGATGGCGACCCCGTTCGTGGCCGGCGTTACGGCCCTGATGCTCTCGAAGCACCGGGAACTGGGCACCGACAGCGACCTGCACAGCACGACCGACCTGCTGCGGTACCTGAAGGACACGGCGACCGACGCCGGTCCGGTCGGGTTCGACACGGCGTTCGGGTGGGGGCTGATCGACCCGACCCGGCTCCTCGCGGTGCAGAACGCGAAGACGGCCCAGATCGGCCCGGCCGACTTGAGCGTCGCCGGGCGCGCCAAGATCGAGGCCGCGTTCGGTTCCGTTCCCAGCGCGATGGAAGTCAAGGTGGCCTGACGTCGGCGGGTCGAGTAAGATCGGGGCGACCGGTTTGAGCCGGTCGCCCCTTCTCGTAGACGGGTGCACCGTGGAACAACTGACCTTGATGTTTGCCGTGCTGTGTGCCGCACTGATGCTCGCACTGGCGGCTGTCACCATCTCGGCGTCTATCATCATCGCGGCCACCGAAAAACGGGCCAAGCTGGCCGAAGTCGAGTTGGAAAAGTGCCGGAAGTGTGAGCTCGAAAATCGGCCGACGGGCTCGGAATACTGAGCCCAATTGTGGAGGCGCCTCCAACATGTACGAGTACCCCGGAAACTCTCTGGACCGCGGGCGCCGCTTGATCGGGCTGTTGGGCAGCTTCTGGTCCACCTTCTACGAAGGGCGCGAGTTGGTCGGCGCCCTGTGCGAGGCGACGGCCGAGGTCTACCAGCAGCAGTGGCTCGACCTGATGGAGTCGGTGCGGGCGTTTTCGCGGTACGAGGTGCCGATCTTCCACACGGAGAACTGGTACCTGCACGTGCTGCGGCAGAGCGAGAAGGTGCCGGGGCTGAAAGCCTGGGAGGCCCCGCCCCGGTTCGGGTCGGCTCCCGCCCTGATGAACCGCCTGGCCGAGCCGTCGGTGGTGCTCACCCACGGCACCGATTATTACACGCAGGACGGGTACATCGACTTCACGGTCGACCCGTTCACGGACGAGCGCTGGGGCACCCGTCCGGTGTTCGGCCCGGACGGAACCCAGATCGACACCGAACTGTTCGTCTGGGTGTTCCGCGGGGCCTTCGACTGGGAGCAGGTGTACGAGCACTGGGGGTACGTGCTGGGCCTGCGCCTAACCTCGTCGGAAGCCTACCGGGACCTGCTGAACGCCCTGTTCGACGCCACGACCGGCGGCACGGCCGCGGCGCAGGTGCAGTTCGCGTACGCCGCCATGCTGGGGCTACCGCTGGCGATCGGGAACGAGACGGTCGAGCAGATAGTGGAAGACGGGGCCGGCCGGGCCGTGGTCACGAACCGGTCCGTGTACCGGCTCCCGGCCGGAGCCGAGCCGAGTGTCGCGGTCGGAGACGCCCTGACCGCGGGGCAGAGCCTGACGCTCGACCTGCAGTTCGCCGAGCTCAACAACGGGGTCGTGCCGAGCTGGGTCCGGGCCCTGGCCGTCGGGCGCCAGTACCTACTGGGCGCGTTCGGCAGCGACCTGGTGTTCGCCAACGAAAGTCTGCCCACCGAGGTGACCGTCGGTTCCGACGGGTTCACCCGAATCGAGTTCCCGATCGGCGGGTTCCCGCTCGACGTGGACGAATTCTGGGACCTGACGCACGCGCGCGGAATCGCGTACGGGGCCACGCTCGCCGAGTTGCTGGACACTCGGACAATCAAACTGGATCAACCGGGCCCGAGCAACCTGCCGGCCCTGATCAACCCGGTCGCGTTCCTGTGTGAGAACGTGTTGCGGACCAACGCGGTTCTCGTGCTGGTTCGAATGCGGGCCGCGGCGCCGGGAGCGATCGGGCTGCACCCCGCCCGGTTCGTCTCCAAGATCGTCCCGCCCGGCACGACCGTGTTCGTGCTGATCGAGGTGTCTCCGCGGACGACTTCGATTAAACTGGACGAAGCGGCCGGGGCCGACGCGCCCGGCGGTCGGCACGAGATCGGGGCGTTCCACGGGGCGAATCCCGTTCGCACCACACTCGATACCGGCGCCGTTCCGTGGCGCATCGGGGCGTGGCCGGTGCCCGCGTCCTGTCGGTGACGTAAAGGGAACTCATGAAAACCGTGATCTCGCCCCCGCGCGGCCTGTACTCGGTCTACTCGGTCGACGAGCGGACCGGCCTGTGGCGCCCGATTTACGAGAAGCGCCCGAACCAGATCCAGTACGACTGGGCCAAGGTCGCAACCCAGTGCATCGCGCGGGGCAACTCCAAGTACCGGATCTCGGCCGTGTACGCGGAGTTCCAGAACGTGGCGAGTCCCGGCGACCCCGGCATCCCGCCCGCGTACGACCGGGACGAGGGCGTCGAGTACTACACCGGCCTGTCCGGCACGTACGACTACCTGCGGCTGCCGCTCTTGACTGAGCCGAGCCTGAGCGTGGAGTCCGGGTACGAGGACCACTTCACGGGCGAAGGGGACGACAACAACGCGGTCACCTTCTTCGCTCAGACGAGTGGCACCGTCGGCGTGAACGGACTGCCGTTCGGGGTCGCCTCGAACAGCCTGGTGATCGGGATCGCTCTCGTGGCGGTTCCCGTCCCGGCCGACCGCACCCGGGATGTGGTGTTCGGGCGGGCCTACTTCGACACGGCCGAGCAAGTGCCCAAGACGGCGAGCCACCAGGTCGGGGTGTCGTGGACCCAAGTTTTCGGGTGATCCGTGTACTACGTTTTCGCCGACCGGTGGCCCGATCCGTCGATCATGACCCTGTCCAATCGTTCCGAGCCGGACGAGGGCGACACCCTGGTGGCTCTGGTTCCGGTCGAGACATGGGACGAGGCCGCGAGTCTGTACCACCGGTTTCTGGACGGGGACGTAGAGTTTCAATCCGACGAGAACGGGGTCACCTTTTTACGAGAGGTGTAACGTGCCCAAACCGGAACTGGACAAGACGCGAACGGTTCGAGCCACCCGCACCGACGACGCCTGGCCCGACGGGGATTACACGACCCCGGGAGCCGTGTTTATCGACACCGAGGGCCTCTACGAGGACCACCTGCTGTTCGCCTGCCCGGGGTGCGGGCGCATGGGGTCGATCCGAGCGAAGCACCCGAAAGACCAGAACGGGCCGAGCTGGGACATCACGGCCGGGAAGCTGACCGAGCCCGAGGGGCTGAGTCTGTCCCCCTCGATCCACTGCCTCGGCTGCTGCGGCTGGCACGGGCACCTGATCGCGGGTTTGTTCAAGAGTTGCTAACCACAGGGGCACGGATGCCTACCGATACCACTTGGGTGCGCCAGGTGCGCGACCCGAGCGACGCGAACGTTGCCCGCACCACCGGGGCCCTGATCGGTCGCACCGACTACCTCAAAAGGCGCCTGGACGCCGCCGAGCTCGGCGAGGGCGTGTTCAGGCACGACGTTACCCTGGACCCGGACCTGCTCGAAGGTCAGGCCGTTTACTGGAACGCCGACACCCAGCGCTTCGAGGCCGCTCTGGCCGGAGTCGAGACCGACCCGGTATCCGGTGCGCTCGTGCCCACCGCGGCGAGCGACTGCCTGGGCGTACTGTGGCTCAAGGCGGCGGCGTCCATCGGGTCGGTGCTCCTGTTCGGTTCGGCGACCCTGGACATTACCAACGCGGCCGGGCCGGACGCTCCGGCCGGCCGGTACTACCTGTCGGCCGATTCGGCCGGCGGTCTCACCGTTCAGCGCCCGCCGGTCGGGGTGCCCGTCCTGTACTACGACGGGCGCGGCACCGTGTACGTGCAGCCCAATCTGAAAAACCCGATCGAAGAGCACGTCCACTTCCGGTTCGATCTGTACTGCCGGCCGGCCGGGCACGCCGACCAGCCGGAACTCGCACAGAAGCACACGATCAAGAGCCCGGACGTCACCGCCAAGGGGTGGCTCCCGGCGTCCCTGTTCGGGGCCAAGGCGCCGCGGCGGGCGGCGTTCGGGTACAACTTGGCGGCCCACCCGGAGCTCCAGCGCGTGTGGCCACCGGTCCCGATCTCGGCCGTCGAGCTGACGTGGGACCGGGGCAACGGGCTGGTCGGCGGCACCGTGGTCCCGCTCGGTGCGGACGGGCTGGTGGTCGTCGACGCCAACGGCATCTGGTGGATGAGCGACAACTACGGTGACGTGCCGTGGCCGACCGCCACCAACACCAGCCTGTCGAGCTACCCGGCCGAGAGCTACCCGTCGTCGGACACGATCCCGGAGAACCCCCGGTTCGAGAAGATGCGGCTCGGGCTCGCGTTCGCGCGCATGACGTTCGCGACCGACAAGAGTGTCGTCACCAGTCTGGCGCCGGCCGTCGGCAGCCCGATCCGGTTCGTCGACTGCGACGGTAACGCGGCCGACACCGGCGAGCTGTTCGCGAAGCTGGACTCCCAGTTCCAGATCCTCGACTCGAACCCGGACGGCTCGCTGGTCGTCAAGGAGTTGAACGACGAGGGCAAGCTGGTGCGCGGGCGCGTGATAGAGGGCGTCCGGTCCAGCAACGGCAACCTGATCGTCACCGGCAGCCACACCAAGGTGATCGGCACCGGGGACGACGCCGAAGAGTACGCCCAGGGGCTGCTCGTGCTCGATCTGCCGTCCGACCCGGCGGCCCGAGACTTGAACATCCAGCTCGTGCGCCTCGACAACACGAAGGACCGGTTCTACTCCGGCGTCCCGTACCTGGGCATGCCGGCCGATCAGGCGTCCGAGATCCGCGGCAAGCTGAAGGTGCCGAACGCGGGGCTCCCGGCGGTGCCGACGGTGAAGTTGCGCGTTCAGATCCTGCCCCGGGCGAACGGCACGCTCCCGACCCTGACCGTGACGTACCGCGTGCTGCCGCGCCCGGCGACGGGGCCGGAGGCCCTGCCCGTGCTCGACACGGGGCTGACGTTCACGACCGGGCAGGCGGTGACCGCCAACGAGTACATCGAGGTCGAGAGCTCGGGGATCGCCGTCGAGGCCGGCGACGTGGTGCTGTTCACGATCGCCCGGGCCGACGACGGGTACTCGGGCGAGGTCGGACTGCTGGACGTGGCCGGCGTCCTCTACCAGGGGAGCTGATCGTGCCCATTCCGACGTTCAACCTCGAGTGGCTCAACCACAACAGCCAGCGCGCGTACCCGTTCCACGAGGGCGCGTCGCGGCTGGACGAGAGCGGCACGTTCAAGATCCCGAACAGCCTGGTGCTGGCGCTGTACCTGCCCGTTCACGCCGGTCTGGACGTGGAGCCGGACCGGTTCTTCGTGCGCTCGGTCGCCGTGTTCGCGACCGGCGTGAACGTGTCGCTGGCGTACGACGACGGCACCGCGAACCCGCCCGTGGTGGCGACCGCGGTCGTTCCGTTTTCGACCCACGCGGAGTACCAGAGTTACGCCCTGGTCGGGGCCGGGGATTTCGACGACACGATCGGCAAGATCGTGATCGGCGACCCGTCCGACCTGAACGCGCTCCCAGCCGGGCAGTACCTGTTCGACCCGGCCGCCGGGCGCCTCGACACGGACGCCGTGCGCCCGATCCTGCGGGGCGTGTCGGCACTCGTGGTGGTGAACGGGTCCGAGCGGAGCGACCGCCTGTACGGGGACGTCGAGCTGGTCGCCGGTACCAACACCCGCCTGTCGCACCAGACGGTGAACGGCCGGGTTCAGATCCGGATCGACGCGGTCAGCGGCGAGGGACTGAACGCCGAGTGCGGGTGCAGCCCCGGGGCCGACGCCCCGAGCGTGAAGACGATCAACGGGATCCCGCCGACGGCGGCCGGCGACTTCAGCCTGACCGGTTCGTCGTGCCTCACGGTGCAGGCGGCGGCCAACGGAGTCCGGTTCGTCGACACCTGCTCCGAACCGTGCTGCGGGTGCCAGGAGCTGGAAGCCGTTACCCGCGACCTGGAGCAGTTCGGCGAGGCCGCGACCACCATGCAAAACTTCCTGAACCGCCTCGAAGCCCAGGTCACGGCCATGTCGATGACCGTGCTCGGGAGCCGCGTCGGGGACCGCTCGTGCGGGGGGAGCTGACATGCCGGTCGTGACCGACGGCGGGATCGGCACCGGGGTGGAAGCCTACGGGTCCGACTTCCCGTTCGTGAACCCCTCGGACGACGTCAAGGGGCTGCTCGCCGACTTCTACCTGTCCCACGCCGTGTCCGGTGCCGTGCTGCCGCTGCGGTTGGCCCGGGCGTTCGGCTTTTGTCGCGCTCAGTCGAGTTGCGCCGCTCCGCCGAGTTCGTCGTCGGACGGCCCGCACCCGACCCACGACGCGGACGTGATCGTGACCGACGCGACCGGGGCCGTAATTTTCGATTCGACCGAAGTGGGTCCGTTTCGGTCTCGGGCGTGGGGCTCCCGGTTCCGCCTGTTCGAGTGGATCGGGGACGCGGCGGTGTGTCGGGCCCTGGTACACACCGGAGACCCCGATGGCGCCCGAGTGTTTCCGTCCGATCTGGCTCCGGAGAACGGGGTACTGGACGAGCGCGCGAGCGAGATCGTACCGCGGCGCCTGACGTCCGTGACCGTGAACGGGAACACGTCGGCCGGGGTCATCGAGCTGGTCGCCGGGTACAACCGGGAGCTCGCGGTCGAGCCGTTCCGGAGCGGGGTCCGCACCGGCAGTCGGATCGTACTCGGGGCCGAGCCCGGGTCCGGGGCCGGACAGTTCGCCGACTGCTCGGAGCCCGACGTACTCGTGCGCCGGGTGAACGGGATTTCGCCGGACCAGTTCGGCAACCTGACCCTCACGGCGGCCGGGTGCCACTGGCTCGAGCGCCCCCTGACCGGGTTCGGAGCGACCGCCGTTCCGAGCGAGGCGGCCCTGCGGCTGCACAACGACTGCGCCCCGTGCTGCGACTGTGCGGACTACGAGAACACGTACCGCGGAGTGCGCAACGTGTTCAACCAGTTCAAGGCGATCGGGGCCGGGGCCGAGGTCACCCGCGGCACGTTTCGGGCGAACATCGACCGTTGGAACGCTCAGCGCGCATGCCGGGCTGCGAACCCTACGCGCCTGGCCCTTATGGTTTCTGCCGGCGGTCACGTGGGCGTGTCAGCGGCGTTCTGCAACGCCGACGACGATTGTAAATACGACGTGGACCTCGAGCTGACTGTCTCCCACAGCGGCGGACAGACGGCGTCCGTCGTGCGCGGGTACTCGGCGGCGACCGGGTCCGGCGGCACGGTCCAGCAGATCGAGCCGTACGGGAGCCACCCCGCGTTCGGCCACTACTGGTCGGCGCTCGACCCGGGGCGCGGGGTCGGGCTGCGCACGCTGTTCAAACTGTCCGGTCCGGTGCTGCCGGGTCACAGCGTCACGGTGACCGCCACCCCCCGGACCGGCGGGGCCGCGCGCCCGAGCGCTTCGGCGACGGCCGCCATGTACCCGAGCGGGAGCTGACGTGCCGCTGAACCGCGACTGGTACGATCTGAACGCGACCCGGGCGTACCCGCTGGACACTCGGGCCACGCTGACCGGGGACGGCGGCGAGCGCTTGCCGGCCGACGCCCTGGCGGACCTCAGTCTGCGCTTCCCGAGTACTCTCGGCGAGCGCGTCTGTCTGTCCGCTCTGACGGTCACCGACCGCCTGGTGACCGGAGTGTTCCTGGCTTGCTCGGGTCCGGACGCGACCCCGGTCCCGTTCGTACCGCTGGCCGCTTTTACGGTCACCAAGCCGTTCACCCGCAATCGGGCGGTGGCGCTGAAGGCCCTCTACCCCGGAGTCGCCGGCTGGGTCGTACTCGGGCCGGCCGAGACCCCGTTCGTCGGGCGCTTCTCGACCCCGGTCCAGGGTCTCGTGCTGCCCCGGTGCGCGCGCCCGTACCGGGTTCCGCCGGTCCCTTCGGTGCGCAAAGTGGGTCTGGCGACCGGTCTCGACGGGGTGGTACAGTTGGTCGGGTCCGGCGACCTGGAGGTGGTCGCGGCCGACCGTTTCGTGGACGGGCGCACGCGCAAGGTGATCCTGTTCCGACTGAAAACGACCGACGCCGCGCGCAACGTGCTGGACCTGTACCGCGGGCCGTGCGGGGCCCGGCCCGAGAGCGGCAACTGCGAGCGCCCGGGGGTCGAGTTCCTGAACACGGTCGGGCCGGACTGTAACGGTAACGTCGAGATCGATTTCCGCGGCGACGCCGAGGTGACCCCGTTCGAGGGTGGGAGCGAAGGGCTGGTTCTGAACCACCCGATCGGGCTGGCCGAGGCGTGCACCCGGATCGACCGGCTGCCCGACGCGCAGGGCCGGCTGCCGAACCAGTACGACGACTTCTGCACCAGCGAGTACGAGGGGACCGCTCTTGGCTCGGACGAGGATCAGACGGGCGAAGGGCCCCCGGTGTTCAACATCCCGGACCCGGTCAGTTCGATCTTCCCGTGTCCGCCGCTGCCGCACCTAGAGTCGTTCGAGGACGGAGAGGCCGAGAGTTTCCGGGTGCTGTCGGGCTCGTTCCGCGTTGCTGAGGATCTGAACGAGTCCAGCGGGTCGTCGGCCGGTCTGACCTTCGGTTACGCCGCCGAAGCCGACAACCGGCGCAACGTAGCGGTCTGGGATACGTGTGCCGTGGCGGACGCGGTGGGGGTTCGAACCAGTACCCAACTTCAAGCGTTTTCGGGCGGACCGAAAACGAACGGCGGGCTGGTGCTCAATTACCACACCGTCGGCTCCCGCGACGAGTACACGGTGGCCGAGATCGATCTGCCAACCGATTCGTTGCGATTGCGCCTGTGGAACGGCACGAGCTTCGTGGCCCTCGGGTCCGTTGGCGGAATCGGGTTGGTTCCGGGCGACCGGTACACGCTCGAAGCCGAAACCTCGGCCGGCCCGGACCCGCTCACGGAAACGCAGATCGACGTGACCCTGACGGGGGTGACCGACCCGGGCGTTACGGCCACTCTGTCCGTGGTGACGGACCGGTTCCTGCCCGGCAACGGGCGGTTCGGACTCGCGAGCGACCAGGCCCGAACGCGGTTCCGCTACTTCTATATCGAGGAGGTACCGTGAGCCGAGTACTGTTTCCCGAGTGGCGCGACCAACAGGGGCCCACCCGGTATCCGTTCGCCGACGGGGCGAGTCTGACGGCGTTGAGCGGGACGGCCCTGGAGCCGGACCTGTTCGCCGACGCGGCCCTGTACCCGGCCGGCGGACTGGAGCGCCAGTACCTGTCCCGGATCGTCGTCGGCACCAGACAGGTTACCCTGTCCGTGGGCGACGGGCGCGTGACGGAGCGGGCCAGCGTTCGGTTCGATCCGCTCGATCCGCCGGACCTGCTGGAACTGAACGACGGGCACGACCGACCGGCCGGTGTGCTCGTGTCGGAAGCCGCGCGCCTGGCGGTCTTCCAGACCTGGCCTTCCGGCGAGCACCGGTTCCGGCCGGAGGCAACCGAGTTTGTCGCGTCGTGCGTCGTGCCGGTGCCGCAGACTGGGCTCCTGGGGTTCGAGACCGAGGACGGCACTTTGTTCACCGGTGACGTGTGGTTGGTTGGCGAAGACGGGGTGGTGCTGCGGTTCGTCGACGGGGCTCTGCGCATCGACGTGGTGGGTGACCCGCTGTTCCGCCGGCGCCTGTGCAGTCCGCTGAACCTGTTTCCGACCCCGAGGTTCGTGCGCACGATCAACGGCATGCGCCCGAACGAGCTCGGCGAGTTTCAGATCGTGTCCGGCGGGGAACTCGCCTCCGACACGATCCTGCGGGTGTACCCGGACGGCGACGAGCTCGTGATCGAAGCGGTCGGGCAAAAGCTCGACGGGGGGCGCTGATGGCCGCGGCCGACTGGTACGTGGAGAACGGGCACCGGGCGTTCCCCTTTGTGGACGCCGTCGCCGGCATGGCCCTGCCGGAGACGGCCGTCGTCGACTTCGGGTGCGTGTTCGGGCTCGCCGCCAACTACGACGACTCGGACGACTCGGTGTACCTGTTCCGGGTCGCTCGTACCGCTTCTGCCGTTCGGTTCGAGTTCCGCACGACGGCCCCGAGCATGGGCGGCGAGGCCCTCGTGTTCGAGGTGCCGTCCGACAGTTTGGAGCACACCTACTTCTCGACCTCGTCCGACGCGCGCATCGGATCGAGCAGTTCGCTGCCGAGTTCGGAGTGCGGAGACGATCCGGCCTGGGAGGGGTACCTGGTGGTCGGCGATCTGACCGATCTGTTGGACGTTCTCGGCGTGGACGACAGTATGGAGGACGCACTCGGCACCACCCGGGTGGAGCCGGCCCTGATACAGAACTTGGCCCGGTCGTTCGTGCGGGCCGTGCACTTGGCCAACGCGGACCGGGTGCGCGTTACGGCCCCAGACGGGTGTCCGGCGATCGACACCGGGCTCGGGCCGGGCGTACTCGTGACCGGCGTCGGGTGCGTGCGCGGAGACCTGCGCTTCTCGGAAGGGTACAACGCGACCGTACGTCAGAACGGGGCCGCAGCGACCCTGGTGTTCGGGGCGGCGGTCGGGGCCGGGGCCGGCGAGCCGTGTACGGAAGTCCCGCTGCGGCCCGGCGAGTCCTCGCCGGACGGCGGGTCCCTCCTCACCGGCGGACCGACCTGTGCGGAAGTGCTGAAGTCCATCAACGGGGTCGGCGGGCGCACGCTCTCAATCCGGGCCGGCACCGGGGTGCGTGTGTTCCCGGGCGACGTCGAAGGGCAGTTGGTCGTAGCTATCGACCTGAGCGGTTTGGCCGTTTGCCGGACCTCGTCGATCACCGTCTGACTTGGGGGCACGGATGCCTTCGGTATTCAACACGGAGCGGTGCCCGGTTTCGTCGATTCCGGCGATCGGCGATTTCGCGCTCGTGTCCGACTGCGCCGTGCCGTACGCCCCGCCGGCCCTGTTCGACTGCCCCGAACTGAGTCTCGACCTCCCGCCGATTGGTCCGCCCCCGTCCAACTCGTGCCCCGATATCACTCTCCAAGTCGAGGCCGAACTGGCCGCCGGTCCGGGCCCGTCCGTAACCGTTCAAAAACTGACCGATCCCGGCCCGGACTGCTCTCCGGCGTTCCGGCTCCTGTTCGGCCTCCCGGCCGGGCCGGAGGGCGATCCGGGTCCGACCGGTGCCACCGGGGCAACCGGCGCTACCGGCGCTACCGGCGCCACAGGACCGCAAGGTCCGGAAGGGCCGCAGGGCCCGCAGGGAATTCAAGGACCGGCCGGTCCGGCCGGGGCCACTGGCTGCATCGGCTGCGGATGGACCGGTTCCCTCGGTATGGGGGACTGTCTTCAGGTCACGGTAACGGGACGGGCCGGCCGGTGCGCGTGTCCGGGCGATCCGGCCGACGAATCGTTTCTGATGGTCCTAGCCACCACCGACGGGGAAGCCTGGAACCGGGTCGTTGCTCCCGGGTTGGATTCGACTCTGACTATTTGCGGGGCCGAATACGACTTCACTTTCACGCGGGACTGTTGCGGGCTGCCGAAACTGTCCCTGTTCGACGTCGGAGCAGTTGAGCACCGTACAGCCCTGGAATGCTGCGGGGCGGACTACGCTCTGTTCCGTATCGGGTCGCGTGAAGTGTGCACGGCCGACTTTTGCGGCTCGCCGAGTCAGAGCTACGTCACTATAAGGGTCGAGTGGGTGCTGTGCGGCTGGCGCGGCCCAGGTTGGTACTGCGTTCGCCCGTGCAACTCGTCCGGTGTGTGCGTCCCCGTGGAGCTCCCGGAAGGGTTCCAGTTCAATCCGCTAATCGAGATCTGCGGCGGGCCGTACGCGACGCGGGCCGAAGCCCTGAATGCGTGCCCGAACTCGTCGTCTTCGTCCAGCATTTCGCCGTGCGGGTGCGGCGCGTACTCGTTTAGCGACGACGTCGGCCCGTTCGTAGTGGACCAGCTCGACTGCAACCAGTGGGGCACGATCGGTATCGGGTACACGCTGGTCCGCGTGGGCAACGACTGGACGCTGACTCAAGAGACCGGAGCTGGGTGCGTGCACATCGCTTCCGGCTGGGACGGCTTCGGGTGCAAGACGTTTACGGATAACGGGGTCTCAATGGGCCCGTGCGCCCCGACCATTGAAGTGTGCTGTGCGGCGGCTTGCGGTGCCGGCTTCGACGGTAACTGGAGCTTCTCGGCTTCCGGCGGGAGCTGGTCGGCCGGTACTTACGGCGGCGGTAGTCTGCAGTGTCCGCACCCGGGCACCCCGCCGTACCCGGCCCCGCCGGACGGCGCCACGGCCCTGTTCGAGTGCGACACCTGTAGCTGGTCATACCAGGATCCCCCCTAGGCGCCCATGAAGCCGCTCACCGTCGAAGAACTCGTCGCCCTTGGAGACGAGCGCCGGAAGAAGGGTGTAACTCAGGTCTACCCCGTGCGCGAGCGCTCCGGGTCCGACCCGAGGGTACCGGGACTCCCGCCGGACCCGTGCGGGTACGCGACAGTTATCAGCGGGCCGGAGCGTCAGGCGGCCGGGCTGAGTCACGTGAAAGAATGGCACCGATGCGGGCACCCGCAGCGGCCTTTGCGCTCCGAGTTTGTATGTCCGTGCGCCGGGTGCGGCCCCGGGTGTAGCGGGTACGCGACTTCCGTCCCGGCTCTGCCGAAAACCGAACCCGCGGGTCCGCCCATGGAACGACTGGTTCTCACGCACGATCGGTGTCCGGGGGACATCGTCACCATGACGGCCCTGGTCCGCGACCTGGCCCTGACGTACCCGGGCCGGTACGCGATCAGCGTGAAGACGCCGGCCCGCGGGGTGTGGTCTCACAACCCGTACGTCGTGCCGGAACCTGCCGACCCCAAGGTCCCGCGTCGGGTCATCAAGTTGTCGTACGGCGACGGCATCCGCCGGGCCGGTACGACTTGCGCGCACTTCCTGACCGCCTGGCACACGAACTTCGAGAAGCACACCGGCGTTCGGGTCCAGTTGACGCAGCCCAAACCCGATCTGCACCTCGGCCCCGAAGACGAGCCGCGTCTCGTAGAGGGGCGCTACTGGGTCGTTCTGTCGGGCGGCAAGAGCGACTTCACAACCAAGCACTGGGTGTACGAGCGGCACCAGGCGGTGGTCGACGGACTGCGGCGGACCGGGATCCCGATCGTGCAAGCCGGGTCGAAGGATTCGGGACACAAGCACCCGCGTCTGACCGGGGCCCTGGACCTGGTCGGCAAGACGACCCTGCGCGAGTTCATTCGGTTGATCGCCCAGTCCGAGGGGGTGATCTGTACCATCACGGCGGCTATGCACATCGCGGCCGCATTCGACAAGCCGTGCGTCGTGACCGCCGGCGGGCGCGAGGAGCCGTGGTGGGAGGGGTACACGAACGCCTACTCCGCGTTTGGGGCGGAGGCCAGCGGAAAGGTAAAAGTGGAGCACCGGTACCTGCACACCGTCGGCCTGCTCGATTGTTGCCGGACCCGCGGGTGCTGGAAGAACAAAGTGCTGGCGACCGAGTCGGACTCCAACAAGTCGTTCTGCAAGCGCCCGATGCGGGTCGAGGGCGACCAAGCCGTGCCCGAGTGCATGGCGATGATTACAGTCAACCACGTGATCGAAGCCGTCTGGAGTTACTACATGAAGGGCGTGCTGCCGCCGATCGGGACCCCGCCGATCATTACCTACCTCGGTACCGAGAAAGTGGAGGCGCCTCGAGAATTCCCGGCCCCGCTGCCGGTAGCCCCGTACCCGGTGCTGCCGCTCCCACCCGGACCGCTCCCGATGAAGAGTTCGGTTCCGCTCCCGATGCTGCCCCCGCCGCCGGTGTCCCCGCCGCCGGTGACTCTCGCCCCGCCGCCGAAGTTGGCCGTGGCGGCGACCGAAGGGTCCCGACCGGCCGTGGCCGTGGCCGCTCCGGTCAAGCCAGCCTTCGACCACCCGGCCGTGGGCGGGAAGTTCACCCTGTGCACGCTCCTGTACGGGGACTACTTCCCGATGCACCGGCGCCACCTCGACGCTCTGGTGAAAACGTGCCCGGCCGGACGGGTGGACCTGCGCATCGGGTCCAACGAGCTGGGGGCCCAGGCCCTTCAGTACGTATCGAACATGGTTCGGGACGGGCGCGCGTCGGCCCACTACCGGCACAAGACGAACGACAAGAAGTACCCGGTCATGCGGGAGATGTTCTGGGATGAGAAGCGTCCGATCACGACGAAGTGGGTGATCTGGACGGATGACGACACGATGGTGGACCGGAACGACGAGTGGCTGGCGCTGCTGAGCCAGCAGATCGTTAACAATCCTGGCGTCGACATGTTCGGCCCGCTCCGGGTGTACAAACTGACCGAGTCCCAGCCGCAGTGGATCCGGTCGGCCCCGTGGTTCCGCGGGCGCCAGTTCCGCGACAAGTCGAGCAAACCGCAACCCAACGCCGATAAGGTGCACTTCGCGGTCGGAGCGTTCTGGGCCCTGCGCGTCGAAGCCATGCGGGCGGCCGACATCCCGTGCCGGCGCCTCGGACACAACGGCGGGGACTGGACGATCGGCGAACAGTTGTGGCAGGCCGGGTTCAAATTGAAGAACTGGTCCGGCGGCAAAGAGGTGGTCGAGTGGTCCGCCGTACCGCGGCGCGGGCTCAGCGAGACGCACCCCGGCACGCGGGCCCGCAAGGCGTAGCGCGAACCCGAATCGGTACGATTGTCTCTTGTCGGTGCCGACTCGGCCGTTATTCTGACCCGAAGCTCACGATTACCAACTGGAGTTCCTATGCCGGCAATGCACGTCGTGGTCGCACTGGCGACCGGCAAGAAGGGCGAGATCGAGAAGCAGTTCACCGAGGCGTACAAGCTGGTCCAGAAGCCGGACCTGTTCGACGCCATTAGCAAGACGTACCGGCCGGTCGGGGGCGGGGACGACGCCAACGAGCGGCTGCCGAACGAAAACAAGAACATGCAGCACCGACTGTCGGTGATCGTCGCGCAGACGGTGGCCAAGCTGATCGAGATGTACGACGTGACCTTCACGCTCGACGCCGGCAACCAGCGGGCCACCGGGGACATCGTGATCCCGAACGGCCCGACGATCCGGAACGTACCGGTACCGACCCTGCTGTTCCTGGAGAAGCAACTCGTCGACGTGCGCACGTTCATCGAGAAGATGCCGACCCCGTCGCCCGACGAGCGCTGGACGTACGACGGCAACCAGGACCTCCTGGCGTCGGAGCCGACCGAGACGCACCGCACGAAGAAGGTGCAAAAGGCGATCGTGCTCTACCCCGCTACGGACAAGCACCCGGCTCAGACGCAACTGATCAACGAGGACGTGATCGCCGGGTACTGGACCACTCTGCGGTACACGTCGCGGGTGTCCATGGCCGAAAAGAGCGCGGCCATGGATCGCGTGAACGTTCTGATCGACGCGGTCAAAGTCGCTCGCGAAACGGCCAACGCCTGTGAGGTCGACGAGCGCAAGATGGGCTCCGAGCTGCTGCGGTTCGTGTTCGGCCCGCTGTACAAGGGATAATTTCGGTAGCCGCCGCGAGGCGGCGGGCTACCATAAGCGTGCAAGTTGAAGCTGATAGTAAAGCTGACCCCGAGAGACCCAAAGACGGCGGGTTCGAGTCCCGTCCCCGGCCACTCCCAACCACGGCCGGGTAGCCCAGCGGCGAGGCAAGGTCGATCGGAACCGAAGCTCAAGCTATCACTCCAAGTTTCTGACGTCGTGACTTAGGGCGGAATCGGAGGTCGGTCCCACACCCAGCAGTGCCGGTTCGAGTCCGGTCCTCGCCTCTTGGAAGAGTGTTCGATATGGCGAGGTGGTCTAATGGGATGACGGCGGGTATAAGACTGAGGCCGACACTGGATACTGTCCGCCCAACCTGAAAGAGTCACATCTAGAACCCCGGCGGTATAGGGCATTCCGCCGGGGTTCGCTTACTTAATTCGGCCCGAAAACTGGTCACTTTAGATTGAACGGGTATTAGCCCACGCCGACTGTCCGAAAGGACGGCCGGTACGCCGACGCGCGGACACTTCGTCCGCGATTCGGTTACACATTCACGGAGTGACTCATGAAATCGGTGCTCAAGTTCGGGCTCGTGGCGGCCCTGACACTCTGGTTTGCGATCGGCCTGTCCGAACGCACCAAGAGCCAGATGCGGGCCGAGTCCAAGCGCCGGGCGGAGGCCCGGGCTGTCACCTTGAAAGAGGGCCTCCTGGCCCGGGAGGAACACGAGAAAGAGATCCGGGGCAAGTTCCGGAACGCGGCCCGGATGTGGAACCTGAAGGTCACGGAAGTGGCTGTACGGGAAAAATGGACCGGGTGGCGCCCCGAATGGACGAACGGCTGGTTCCCGCTGGTGGGTACTTTCCCTTTCGTGAAGGGGACTCCGTTGCTCGAGAACATGGAAGAAAGTGAAGCCCACGGGCGGGTGGCGACGGTGCTCGCCGAGTTCTTGAGCGATCAGTCGTGCGCCGACTTTCTAACCGAGTCGAATCTGACCCGGACCCAGTTACTGGTTTTGATTCACAAAGGTGAAGACGGGTGGAACTGCTCGGCCTGTACCGAGGCGACGTTTCAAACTACGGTCGAGACGTACGGAGATCCGAATGGACCAGGAACGCACGGACCGGAAGTGCGTGAGCGGCTTCGGGCCGCCGGCAAGCGGATGAGAGAAAACGTGTAACCGGCCGCCTTCGGGCGGCCTTCTCTCTTTAGGAGGGCCGCCGATGCGTCCCGGACGTCTGAATCAGATTCTGACGATTTCGATCAGTTGGGCCCGGGCCCGGAACGCGGCTCTCTGGCTGGTAGCCGCATTCGCCGGGTGCGCCGCGGTCGCCGGCTTGGTCTGGGCGTGGTACACCCACACCCGCGTCACAGCGGAGGCCACCACCGTTTTCCTGCTCCTGACGGCCGTTCGCGCAGTCGTTGTCGCCAAGCGGCGGTCGGACCTGACGGATTCCGAGATCGAAAACCGGGCTGCCGCTATGGCAGCCCCGTGCGTTCGCAGGGCCGAAGAAGCCGAAGCGGCGGCCCTCACCACGACCGCTGCCCTCTCCGAGCGAGAGGCGGCGATCGTAGCACTGACGGAACAACTGGAAGCGCGCGTGGCCGCGGCGCACGCTACGGGTCTCGTGATCGCCGCGGCCCAAAGCTGGCTGGCGGCGACCAAGAGTAAGAAGGCGCCTGTGACTGTAGGCGACACGGTCATCGACGCCGACTACTGGTGGGCGCGCTTCACCGCCGCAGTGACAGCGCGCTGGCCCGGTCGCGAGTGGCCGGCCGACGAGTTGCTCGAGCTCGCCGAGAATCTGTCCGGGGTTCTTACCCCGGCTCGGTGGAACACTTTCTCAACAACCAACTACTGAGAGGACCTATGGACGCGAAATCTATCGTCGCGGCGGCAATTTACTTGGGGGCCGTAGTGGCCGCGGTGGCGTCGTTCGGCGGAGTGCTCATGCTGTTCGCCCGGTTGCCGATCGCCCGGGAAGCCCGGTACGCCGAGACCAAGGCTTGGGAGGCGGTTTTCAACCAGCACTCCCTGCTGGAGAAGATGCACTCCAAGATTGAGAGTGAAAGAGAGCTCGGGGAGACGGCCTCTAACAACTGGGCCAAGCGAAAGAAGGACGCATTGGCCCAAATCAGCAAGATTCGCACGCAAGCCGAACGTGCCGGCGATCAGGCCCTGTGGCTTACGGTCGAAAGGCTCGAGGAGGACGTTCGGGTCAACGACGAACGGTACGATTCGTACCTGTGGATCGAGCGGGTTAACGATATGATCGCCGAGATGAAGTTGGAACTGGCCCTGTACGAAACTCTCGTGCGCGAGGCACGAGAGGCGAGTACGACGTACCAGTGGTACGCGAAACGTACGATCCGCGAATGGATCGCTTGAGCGGTTTTGAACCGACCGCCTCGCGGCGGTCACACCTTGGAGCTCTTCTCGCAGCAGTCACTAGGCCCAGCCACCACGAGCGGCAACCGGGTGCAAGCCCCGGCGGTGGCCCTGACCGATACCACGCGGGGCGCACGGCCCCGCGACCAACCGAGGAGAGTGAGATGACCGTGTATCAGATCGAGACTGCGGAGGCGGGCTATCGTGACTACTCCATCGACCGCGTTGCCGACAATCAGGCCCGCCGCATTGCTGCGACCGGCTGGCGACCGTCGACCGTCTGCGGTCTGGGGCAGTTCGACTGCGAAGCGACCGCGGACATGGTGATCCGCGACTGCCTGCACAATTACGCCCCCATCGCACACGCTGGCGAGATTCACCCCGATAAGCTGGTGCTGCGAGTGGTGGCGGTAGAGATCGCGTTCGCCCCGGCCTCCGCGGATGATTACGGCCGGGCGCGGCGGGCGTGGATTGACAGTGATTCGGGCATCACGAAGCTGAGCGCCGCGGCCCAACTCTCGCCGCTGGAATTCGACATCATGCGTTCGCGCGGCATTGAGGATCGCGGCTAAGCCCACCAGCCACCTCCAGCGGCAGACCGGGTGCAAGCCCCGGCGGTGACTCTGGCCGCCCGGCCGAATCGACCAGCGGCCGCACCAACGGGCGCGGCGAACTGAGTAGCCGGCCCCTGGCTGGCTCAGCGCGCGGGTTACGGCCCGCGCGACGGATTCGGTTGGGCGGTCGAAACTCAATCGGTGAGGCCCGTGGCCTCCGCACCCAATACAGCGGCAAGGCCTGACCCGTACACCGGTGCGGTCGGCCTGTAGAGTAGCGCGACACCCTCCGCCCGCACCGGCCCGATTAGCCGCAGTAGTCACCCCGGCCCGCTAAGCAAGGCGGGCCTTCTTTCGTACCTATAACCCAATCAGGAAGCTGCGTATGTATGCCCTTATCGAAAGCGCACCCGCCCCCGATCCGTGTTCCGAAGTGAAAGCCGTCCTCACGAGTGACGCCCGGGTTCGTCGGGACGGGTGGGGCGGCGGCGAGTCCATGGAGCTGCCGGCCGGCGCCGCAATCGAGGTGACCGGGAGCGACGCGAGCACCACGTACTTCCTGCACGACGGCGGCAGGTACGTCGCCGAGAACCTAGAGTACCAGGGGGAGCCGTGACCTCGGAAGAAGACTTTCAAAGAGTGCTGGATCGAACCCCGTCGGACTGGCAAACGCGCCTCGTGTTTGCTGACTGGCTCCAGGACCGGGACGATGCAAGAGCGGCCGGCTACCGAGCCCTGGGCAGCCTCCGGGTGTATCCGCTTCTGATCACGCTGAACGGCGTATTTCACGAGGACAACCCTTGGTACTTCGTATTCGGAACGTGCGCCAATACCGTCCCGGAGTCTAAGAAATGGAGCCTGTGCAAACTACCGACGCGGTGGTTTCTCAATCTTATGAGAGGCTCCAGAGACGTGGCGGGTCCGAGTTGGTGCCATTACAGGATGAGACGGATAGCGGACAACGACGCCGCCTGGGCGTTCAGCAAGTTGACTCCAAAAGAGCAGGCGGAAATCTTATCGCTGCCGGCCGTGATCCTGAAGGGCTGGATGCGCAGGGGCATGCGCATGCCTCGCAAATATTCGCCGGGAGGGTAAGAGCCGTAACGCCGGGACGGACTCTTTCAGAACAATTCGAATCGGGACGCCGCCGCCCGCAATCGGCGGACACTTTCTTCACCTGTCGAGGAGAACCTGTGACCAAGTTCGTCTGCATCGGCTGTGACAAGGAGAAGCTCAGCGATCAGGTCCTGAAAGACGGCAAACCCAAACTGCCGTACAAGTGGACTCGCTGGGACGACGGGACCCGCTGCCCAAAGTGCAAACCGAAGGTCGACACCCGCAACTACGCATACGGGTTCCGGCCGTTCGACCGGGCGTCCGAGCAGCTGGCGGTGAGCCAGATGGTGCTGGCCCACAAGTACCGTAACAAGCTCCGCGACATCGAAGTCGCACGGCGCGAGGCTGTCGACAAACTGATGGCAGCTCGTGCTCCGGGCGTGAAGGAAGCCGAAGAGGCGATCGCCCGCATCGAACCGGAGCTCGAAGAGCTCCGGGACGCTATCCGGGCTCAGAACTCCCGAGCCCGAAAGAAGAACCAGAGCACCGAGGAGCAGAAGGCCCGGGCCGAGCTCCTCGCCGAGGAACTGAAAGAGGCTTACAATCGGCGGAAAGAAACCCGGAAGGCGGCGTTCAAAGACGGCATCGTCAAAGCCGAACTCGACGCTCTGGACGCTCAAGCGGTCACGGCCCGCAAGGAGGCGTACAACGTGGAGTTCGCCCAGCTCGGCTGGGGGTCCAAGGTTCACGTGCACGACGCTACACAGGACTTCCGGAAGGGCGCCCCGCCGCAAACCAAGTACCTGAACGGGGGCGGGCACGTCGCGGCCCAGTTCCCGAACGGTACGACCGTCGAGGCCACGGTTCAGCGGTGGGACGGTACCGAGCCGACGACCGGACAGTGCTGGATCCGGGTCGAGAACGATCACCCCACCAAGCCGCACGCCCGCATCGGCATCCGGGTCGGCAGCGAGGAAACCCAGTCCGGTAAGCGGAAGGCCCCGCTCTGGATTCGCGGGCGCTTCCGGATGCACCGGCCGGTACCGCCGGGTGCCGCGCTCAAGTGGGTGCACCTGACCCGGCGCCGGGTCGGGACGCGCTCGGTCTGGCGACTGATTCTGACGTGGGCCGGCGCCGTTCCGCCCAAGGAGCGGGCCCCGGACGGGGTCGTGGCTATCGATCTCGGCTGGCGCCGCCTGCCGGGCAACGGGATCCGGATCGCCAGCTGGATCGGCTCCGACGGGGCGACCGGTGAGGTCAAACTGGACGAGGATTTCGTGCAGCGGTACCTGCACGCGGACCACGTCAATTCGGTGCGCTCGACGCTGTTCAACAACGTCATGGCCCGACTGAGTGCGTGGGTCGCCACCAACCCTCTGCCCGAGCAGTGGACCTTGAAGACCGACAGCAACCCCCGTCCGATCGCGCACTGCCTCACCCAGTGGAAGTCACAGAACCGGCTACACCGGTTGATCGAGTACTGGGCGGCGCATCGCCTGCCCGGTGATTCTGAACTGTTCGGCGACCCGCACGGCATCTGGTCCCGGTACCGAGCCGAGGTGACGGCTCTGGGACGCGACGAGGCGTATCGGCTGCACCACGATCGTATTCGGAAGGCCGCGAACGACGGGGTGCTGTGGGCGTGGCACCTTCAGAACCGGCACCTGATAGACTGCGCGGCGTCGCCGACCGAGTGGGGAAAGAATTTCAGGCTCAACATGTTCCGGAATTTTGCGGCCGGCTTGCGCAAGAAGTACCGAACGGTCGTGCTGGAGGACATCAACTGGCGCGAGCTGATCACGAAGATGCCCGCCGAGAGCGACGACGAGGAAAACAAGCGGGTCCGGACCTATTACCGGATGGCCTCGCCGGGCCAACTGGCCTCGGTTCTGAAGGAGCAGATGGGCCAGCACTCCCTGATCTGTCCGGAGTACACGACCCGCATCTGTCACGGGTGCGGAGAAGAGTGCGAGTTCGATCAGGCGCGCGTGCTGGTGCACACGTGCGAGCACTGCGGGATCAAGTGGGATCAAGACGCCAACGCGGCCAAGAACCTGATGGCCCAGCACCTGAACCCGCCGGTCGAAAACCCGACCGACGAGGTCGTGGAGCCGGACGATGAGTAGCGCCCGCGGGGTGCCGTCGGCGTCCCGTTTGTGACCTCGGAGAGTCCCATTTTCTGACTCCGAGCCTTGACCTCCGCCGGGGTCAAAACGTGACGCGCGGGACAGGTCCCCGCGATAACACAAGGAGTTCCAGTGGCACGGAAGCTACTTGTTACGTTCAGCCTGTTCGTCGCGGGCTGCACCTACAACAAAGTTGAAATTCAGGTTCAGGCGGTGGGGCGCGTGACCCCGCTCGTGCCGGTCGGGGTGGAGTTCAAGGTGAACCTGTCCCGGCCGGCGCACGCCAACCCTCTAACCGAACGTGAGCGATGACCTATAAGATAGTTCGGTTCTATCTGAAGGGCCGACCCAGGACCCTGCGCACCGGACTGACCCTGGTCGAGGCTCGGACCTACCTTCAGAACCCGGAGACGTCGAGTAAGACCGCCACGGGCTCGGCGGCTCGAAAGCGCACCGTCCGCCACGGGGCGTGGTTCGATGGGTACACGAAAGAGTAACGCACGCCGGCGCCGACTTCGAACGCGCGACTCGAGCCACACGCCAGCGCTCGGGCGACACGAGCGACATCGAGTACGTCACGTTTTGCGGTCGATAGAAATTCGGATATAGGGTAATCTGGGGGCGGAGGAACGCTATGTCCAGCTCGTCTCAGAGTTCCGAAGCGGCCCCGGGGCGCTCGGTCAAGCTGCGCCGCGACGCTCAAGAGAACCTCGACGTCGGGGCGGTGGACGGATTCCGTCTGCGGGTAACGGCGTACGACGCCGTGGACATGGACAACGAAGTTTTCCTGTACCTGAGACACCCGGTGAGTCGCATCACCGGGCGGGCCGCCGACGAGTTCAACTCCGTGTGCTCGTCGGTGGATATGGCGGAGTACCCGGTCGGCGAGCCGGTCGGTACCCCGCCGTTCTTCCGGCTGGACACGGTCGACATCGTTTTCCGCTCGGTACGAGAGGTCGAGGACGCCTGGACCGTAATCAGCGGGGACGTTACCCGGCTGGTGAAATCTCTAAACGCCTCGGAGCGCCTGAGCGTTGCCGAGGAGGTGACGATTACGGGGTGAGCTCATGGCGGAGCTACGGGACCGCGTCGTGATCGACGACGGCTTTATCGAAGCTATGCTTCGGGGGAACTCCTATCTCAAGGCGTTCCCCTGGCTCCGGCGGTACGCCTCCCGAGCCCGGACCGGTACCGGGTGCGGGTCCTGTCGGCGCAAGGCCGCGGCAGCGGCCGTAGATTACGGGGCCATCAAACGGTCCCTGGCTTCCATGCCGAAGGCCGACCAGCGGCGCCTGCTGGAGCTGGCCCAAGCACGGTCGGTTAAGCTGGTCTACCGGAACGCTGAGGCTCAAGTGGTCAACCTTGTAATCGAGTCGGGGGCCACTTAATTTCGAACCGGAATCGGGCATATTACTTTGATCCTAGAGATTAGCCGTCGCGACTTTGCGACGGCTAATTTCGTTTACCCTTCCTTCCGGGGTACTACCCATGCTCGCGACCGCTGAAATCGTCGAAATGCAGACCCGGGCCGAAGACCACGTCCGCCGGCTGAAGCCGGCCGCGGTCATCAAGTTCGAACGCGAGAGGGCCCGCGTCCGGGCCGAGCTCGGGCTCCCGCCCGTGCCGGTCACGTCCAAGGGTCGGACGGTCCTCCGGGCCGCCCGGTACAAAATCGACCAGCAGGGGTGTCTCACCCTGCAGTGAAGCCGAAACGTCTTTTCAGACGGGACGGAAGAATTGGTAACCCTACCGGGTTCCGATTCCTCCTCCCTCTGAAAAGACGTTTCGGTCCGGTCCGGTGCGCTTTCCAGCGTGCCGGGCCTTTCCTTTAGCTATGGAAAACCCGCGGCGCGGTCCGAGCGCCGACGAGCGGTCGCATAGTGGGATCGGGCAGCCCGCGTCGTGGCTCGAACGACGACACCCACACATAGCCGAAAAGTGTCGGCGCCGAGACTTTCTTCGGCGACAAGTTCGAGGGAAAGGTGCTGCGCCGTGCCGATTCACCCCGGCACGATTACAATTCCGGTGCCCAACCCGTACCGGAGATTAGCCATGGCGCTGTCTGTCGTAACCGAAGAGAGTCGCACCGAAGGCACCACCCGAGCCGTCGTCGTGGTCGAGGGCGACTCGATCGCGGAAGTTCAATCGGCCGACGCTCGCACACTGGCGATTCGCCACGCCGGCACGCTCGGTGTGGCCCGGGCAGGTGTCAGCACCGGCAGCGGCCCTTACCCCGTCATGATCGACGGGGCCCCTACCGGGAAGTACCGGTACGATTACCCCCTCCAGGGAGCCCTATGATCCGAACCCAGCGAGAAGTGTGGGACGCCTGCAAGCACTTGACCCGAGTGCAGAAGCTGCTCGTGGCCCAGGATTCGGACCCGGAGACCGGCGATCCGGGTGCCCTCGCGCGCGCCACCGACACGCTGCGTCTGCTCACGGCCGACGCACTGGCGTACGACGCCCCGTCCTCTCTGGTGCCGTGCGGAATCGTGCGAATCTTCGAGGCTCGGCTGAACGAAATCGCGCTGCACCTCGGTAAACAGATCAGTGACAAAAGTCCCGAGCTGAGCGTGTACCGGTTGCGCGTTCTCGACGGCAGGTACGTCACGATCGACAACTACGACGACGAAGGCGTTCTGTGCCTGCGCACCTGGACCTGGCAGCGGGGTCCGCGTAACGACCTGCGGTCCGTGGTGATCAACCTCACGACCCTCCTGGCGGTGGGCTGGGCGGGTCTGCCCCTGTACCCCGATCCGGAGACGCGCGATGTTACGCCCCCGCAAGGACCCGATTCCTGAAGTGCCCTGGGCGGAGTTCGTAACGAACTTCGACCCTTCGCTTCACGCCGTTTTGGCAAAGAAGATCAGCGAACCCGGCACCGACGGACTGGTGCTCCTCGTGTGCAACGTTCTGGATTCGAGTCGCATTGGTACCAAAGCCGCCGCCCAGTACGGCCCGGAACGCACCCTGAAACTGAACGATCTCGAGCCGGGCCGGCAGATCGGGCAGATGCCGTCCGACATGAAGTCGGTCACCTGTGTCGTGACTCGCGACTCTTACGCCCTGGCCACCACGAACGGGTGGCAGGCGGCCGTACTCATTTCGAATCCGATCCCGGCCGAGCTGTTCGGAGAGCTGTTCGTCGGCGACCGGTTCGATTTCAAGAATCCGGACGGCGCGACGCCCCCGCTGCCGACCGGGTGCGTCAAAACTGCCCCCCGCCGGTACCGGGTCGGCGAAGGGCCCGAGTGGACCGTAGGGTCCCTGCGTGCGCGCGTCTGTAACGTGCTCCGGGACACCTGGAGCGTCCCCAGAACGGAGTAACCAGTGCGGCTGAATCTCGATTGGTCAAGCTGGGCGGCTCTGCGCATCCTCGTGCGAGCCCAACCGCAACCGGTGCCGGGGTGGCTCCTTCGTCCGAGAATGGATCGGCGCGCCGGCACCGAGAAATTCCTGACCGACATGCTGACGGCCGGGCTGATCCTTCGGGTCGACAAACCTATCGACGATCCCCCGAGGAACGTTAAAAGTTCGATCCGCAAATCGGAAGTGTTTCGCGCGTGGTATTTACTGACCACCCGCGGGCGCTACGCCGCCGAACACGGGTTCTATCTGGTGGAGAAAAGTTACGATGACCAAGCCGAACAATCACCGGGGCCCGAGCCCCGATCGGAAAAGCCGCCCGAGGCCCCTGCCTGTTGAAAAGGTCGAGACCGTCGCGGTGACGGTCCTGCACCCGCCGGACCCGATCGGCGATCCGGACTTCGTACTCCGTTTCGGGGCCTACGCCGGTACGGTGGCCCGGGCGGTGCCGACGCCGTACCTCGTGTGGCTTGTGAAGAAGAAGGTGATCGGGAGCGCGTTCCGCGAACACGTGCGCAAGCTGCTGGCGGCCCGCGGCCACGCCCCCGACGGGTCCGACGTGATCGGGTTCGGGCGCTACAACGGGGCCCACCTGCGGGAACTCCCGCTGGCGTACATCGACTGGCTGCTCGAATTCTGCACGTGCGAACTGTTCGATGACAAGCAGGAGGCCCTGGCGCGGCAGATTTTGGCCGAGGCCGAATACGTTCGGGACGACCCGGATCTCGGTCCGGAAGTGCTGGTCGGCGGTCCGGAACCCCGGACGGACCCGTTCTGATCTGTAGCCCCTCGGACCCCCGGAGTACAATTCGGGTGAACCCGGAGGGCACATGAGCAACTCGAAAACCGAAGTCCGCGACGTCTGGGCGAACCCGGCCACTCTGGCCACGCCCCTGTTCGTGCTCTGGTGCGACCGGTTCGTAGTCGACTCGGACGCCGAGCCCGACGACGAGAACCACCCACTGCGCTGGGACCCGGAAACGGTTGTCACCGAGATCGAAACCGAGTTCCAGGTGCGGCTGCCGCGGCTGACCGTGGACCGACTGCTGACGGCCCGGGAGATCGTCACGACCGACCGGTTCTTCACGCGCCTGCGGGACTTCATAGACGCCTGCAACGTCCTGTACGGATCGGCTACGTTCGACCCGAACGAGTTCGACCCGGCCGACTCGTTCGAGTGCGCGTGGGGCATCACCGAAGCCTTGCTCCTGAGTCCGCCGGACGACGAAGATTCGGATCACGTCTTCTCGGACCAGATCGTGGGGTACGTCGGGGCCGCCGTCGAGCGCGACGGGATCGTGCGTCCGCCGGACGTGTTGCGCATCGGAGACTCGGTGGACCGGTCCGAGCAGATCCGCAGGGCCTGGTCCGACCGGCCCGAATTACTGGCCCTCATCTGGGAGGAAGACCGAAAGCGCGGAGAAGCCGTGTCGCGCATGGTGCGCGCCGGTTTGCGTAATTTGGTAGATCAGCTGGACGGTCTGCCCCTGGTGAACGGGGACACGTCCGGCATCGTCGAGAAACTGCTCCGGGTCGTGCCCCGGACGACCCAACAGTCGGGAGTCACATGAGCCTCGTACACGTACAGGTGCAACCGGGACGGGAATGGGTCTGGAGCCCGGTCGAGATCGGTGCCACTGCCGTCAACGTGAAGTGCTGCCGCGGCCAGTTCCAGCGCTTGGACCGCGGCGGGTTCATGGCCGAGGTCGGCACGGTCCTGGTCGAGTACATGCGCAACTCGAAGGGCGTCGCCGTGTCGGTCGTGCTGCCGAACGGGTACCCGTTCCCGACCGGCCGTTCGGCCCCGAACCAGACCTGGTTCCCCATGTTGAAGGCGCACCTCCGGTCGTGGCTCGCCATGACTTCAGACGGACGCATCGTGCGACTCGTCAACGAAGCCCTACCGACCCTGGAGACGCGCCACACCTCCGGCGAAATCGGCACTGCCGAGTTCAACGGGGCCCGAGAGAAGTTACTCAAGTACAAAGCGGACGCCATGGGCGCTCTACCGCCCGGAGCCGACGAGCGGGACATCTTGGCCGCGTTCTACAACTGGGTCACCGAGGTCTCCGGGCAGACCGGGGTGACCCAGAAGCGCGTCACGGAAGTAGTGATTGAGTCCCTGCGCGCCGGGCGCGTCGTCCCGGTGCCTGACCTGAAACTGGATTTCGGGCCCGCCGAGGCCCGGCGATTCCTCGACCTCTAAGGAAAGAAAATGAGTCAGCCGACCTTTCGCGATCAGATCGTGCAGCGGATTCGGGCCGGGTATCAGATCCTGATGGTGCGTTCGTACGAAGAGGCCCGTGTGGTGTCCGAGCTGCGGCAGGCCGTGAAGCAAGTCGCCGGCATGAGCAAGAGTCTCGTCCTGTGGGACCAGATCAACGGGTTCGAGCCCGACGAGAAAGCCCGACGCGAGAAGTCCCCGGGCGACAAGAATCCGGTCACGGCGCTGCAGCGGGTCGCCGACGAGGGGTTCATGCCGGAGTACAAGGACGCCCTGTTCGTCTTCCACGACCTGCACAACTTCTTCAGCAATCCGGACGTGCGGCGGGTGATCCGGAGCCTGTCGGGCAACACGCAGCTGAACATCAAGGACCACCGGCGCCCGATCGTGATCGTGCAACCGTCGGACAAGCTCGACCCGGACATCGAAGCCAACGTGACAGTGGTCGACTTCGACCTGCCGGATCACGCCCAGTTGTGCGAGGTGATCGACGTGTTCGTGAGCCAGCTCCGGGACAAGGGCAGGGAGCCCGGACTGGAGCCCGAGGCCCGATACGCCCTGGCACGCGCCCTGAGCGGGCTCTCGACGATCGAGGCCGAGAACGTGCTTAGCCTGTGCCTAGTGCGGCACGGCGGATTCAAACCGGAAGTCGTCGACACGGTCGAGGCCGAGAAGGCCCTAACCCTGCGGAAGACCGAGGTCCTGAACTACGTGCCGCGGGAGCATCTGCCCAGCCTGGAGAGCCTAGGCGGGTACGACGAGCTGATCGCGTTCGTGCAGCGCCGCGCTCTGGCCTACACGGCCGAGGCCGAGAGCGTGAACCTGGACAACCCCAAGGGCCTGATCCTGGCCGGGGTGCCCGGTACCGGCAAGAGCGTGGCCGGCATGGCCGTCGCCCGGGCCCTGAACCTGCCCCTGCTGGAGTTCGACTTCGCGAACGTGTTCAGTGCCCTGGTCGGATCGTCCGAGGCGCGCATGCGCCAGGTGATTCAACGGGCCGCGGCGATGAACGGTTGCGTGCTCATGATCGACGAGGCCGACAAGTCGCTGAGCGGCAGTCTGGAGGGTTCGGGCGACAGCGGCGTAACCCGGCGCGTGTTCGGCATGCTACTGACGTGGCTGGCCCGCAAGACGGACCGTACGTTCGTCGTGATGACACTGAACCGGACCGAGGGGCTGCCGCCCGAGCTGCTGCGCAAGGGCCGGTTCGATCAGATGTTCTTCGTGGACCTGCCGACGGACACGGAGCGCGAGGCAATCCTCAAGATCCACATGGCCAAGCGCCACGTGCCCGCCGGCGTTTACTCGGCTTCCGACTGGAAAGAGTTCGTCCGGGCCAGCAACGAGCTCGTCGGGGCCGAACTGGAGGAGGCCCTGAAGTCGGCCCGCTTCGAGGCGTACCAACTGAGCAAGGTGCGCACCCTCATGGACACCTTGAAGGCGGCCGCCGGGGCCGACAAGGAGCGCCTGAAGGCCGAGCTCGCGAAGTACCCGTCCGCGGTCCACTCGGCGGCCGTCGACCTGCCCGCCGATCAGCTCGAGACGATCAAGCGGGCGATCCCGACGGCCGGCCAGATCCTGTCGGCCCTGGCCTCCGTCTCGGTGACGAGGGTCGCGGTCATAGACAAGGAGTCGATCGACGAGATCCGCCGGTGGGGTACCGACCGGGCCCAGCCGGTCTCGCGCGAGTTGGCCGAGAAGAGCCGCGGGTCCGCCGTACCGAAGCGACGCCGCAACGTGGACAGCTAGGTCGTCGGGTCGGGCGGGGAGCCGAGCGGCCACGGGTCGCGGAGCGCCTCGCGTTTCTTAGTGTGCGCGGGCTCGGCCCGCACCGGTTCGCCCGAGGCGAGCCAGGAGATCGGTCATGTCGGAGGAGAACGAGTCGGTAGATCCCGAGTTGAGCGCGGCGGTCGCCGCGGTCGGATCGAACCGGGTCATGAGCGAGATTCAGAAGAACTGCGCCATCATGTACGTTACGGTCCGGTGCTGGCGCGGCCAGTACCAGATGCACGGGGCGTCGGTGCTGTTCGGCGGCCGGACCGTCGACGACGACATGGTGACGAGCCCGAGTGCCAAGCTGTTGTCGAAAGACTGGCACTCGCGCTTGCACAAGTTCGAAGGGCAGGTTCGGAAGGCGGTGCGCCAGATCGCCGTACCGTTCCGGGACGGGGTGTACATCGTGCCGCTCCGGCGGGTGCCCGAACTGACCGAAACGGTCGAATCGATCCGCGGCGCGTACCTGCGGACGGTAGAGGAGTTCTTGAAGGCGTGGCCGGACGAGTACCAGCGCCTGGAGAACTCGATCACCGCCAGGCACGGGTTCGAGGCGTGGCTCGCCGTGGCCAAGTGTGTCCCGAGTAACGAGCGCGTAAAGAGCCTGTTCGGGATCGAGCTCGGCATGTGGCCCATCAAGGCCGGCGGGCTGCCGGTGTCGTGTTTCGAGCCGGTGCGGGCCGCGGCCGCGCGGCTGCCGGAGATCCGGGCCCTAGTGGCCGACCTGCACGAGCCCCAACGGCGGGCGATCGAGGCCCTGGTCGATGACGTTCAGGCCGCCTGGTCCGAAGTAGAGGCGGGGGCTAAAAAGTTCTTGAACGACGGGGCCGCGGAGCACGCGGACAGCGTGCAGCGCGCCACCGACCAGTTGGTAGCCTCGGCCGTGAGTGCGATGCTGACTGTGCCCATCCGGGAGCTGAACGAGCAGATCGACAACCTGCTCGAGCGGGCCCAGGAGCGCACGGCCCGGCAGCAGAGCTTGGACGCCGTGCAGCGGGCGTTCACGAAACTGCGCGGGTTCGAGTTCATGCTCCCGCAAGAACTGGTGACCCGCCTCGCCCAGGCCGAGCTGCAGCTCGGGGCTGCCGATCCGCAGGTCGTGAACTCCGGCGCCCGGGCCGGGGAAGCTCTGGGGTCGTACTTGCGTCAGTTGCGCACCGACCTGAGCGCCGAGACCGGCTCGAACGCTCTGACTCGGATGACGCGGGCCCTGGACATCTAGTGTTCGGGGGGTTAGAGTGGAACGCCGGGTCCCGGAGGCCGGGCGTTCGGGTCCGAAAAATAACAAGGAGCTAAAGATGTCTCACGTCGTGGTTCTCAAGACGGCGTTCAAGAGCCGGTCGGCCATGAAGGCGGCGGCCGCGCGGCTCGCGGCCAAGGGCGTGCGCCTCGAACTGGCCGCCGAGGGCAGCCAGATCGAGCGCGAACTGTACGAGCGGAAGGTGGCCGGGATCGCGGCCATCAGCCTGAAGGGCTGGAACTACCCGGTCATGGTGCAGGCCGACGGCACCTGCCAGATGGACAACTACAACGGCCACTGGGGGAAACAGTCCGAGCTCGACGAGTACTCGCAGCAGTACGGCCGCTGCCTGGCCGAGGAGGAGCTCTTCAACAGCGGGTGGCGCGTGCAGGACGAGGTCGTGGAGCAGGACGGGACCCTAGAACTCGCGTTCGTCCGCTAGGCTCCGGCACGGAAGATTCACCAGGAGCGCGAAGATGTTTGTAACTCTGGGGGCCCACTCGGGGGCCCTCGCCGAGGCGGCCGCTCTGTGCCGCCTCTCTCTGCGGGCCGGTCCCGCCCCGTTCCGAGCTCGATCCCTTCGGCCGAACGACCTGCGTCTCCCGGACGGGACGCAGCTGGACCCGAACCGGTCGGACGCGGTCCTGTCCCTACTGGAACCGGAAGCCGGGCGGTGCCGGTACCGGGCACACGAGGTCGGACTGTTCCGGACGAGTTTCGGCGTTCGAGCCGTGTGGGACGATACCAGCGACGGGTTCGGTCTGGTCAGTTACGTCGGTCCCGCGGGCCTGGCCCTGGTCACGGCTTACGCGATGGCCGCCGCCCGAGCGGTCGCGGAATCCCTCGGTCTCGCTTTCGCGTCCGGGTACGTTGCCCGGGGGCCGGACGGTGAGACCGTTCACATGGAGTACGCCAGCATGCAGCAGACGATCAAGGTCCGGATCTCTCCGACCGGGACCGTTACGGTCAAGACGGAGGGGTTCGAAGGGGCAGCCTGTCAGGACGCCACAAAGCAGCTCCAACTGGCCATGGGCACGGTGGTCTCGGACGACGCCACGGCCGAGATGTACAGCCCGCCCGAGCAGCGCGTGAGCGCCGGCGCGTAGGCGCGTTAGTTCATTCACTCAACTAAAACCGCGGTGGGCGATCGGGAGACCGGTCGCCCACCGTCTTTTGAGGGGCCCCGCGTGGAATCGATCGTATCGGGTCTGGAGTGGCGTCTGTTCGTACTGTACGTGGTAATCACGGTACAGGGGCTAGTGCTTTTGGCGTTTCTGGTGTGCGGAATGGCGGCCGCGGCCCGCGGGGTCTACCGGGTGCGCGAACTCGAAGCGCGGCTGACGACCCTGGAACAAAAGATGAATCCGCCGAAGCTGGTGAAAACCGTCGTCCGCGTGTCCCCGACCGGCGAGATCACGTTCCTGGACAAACCGGAAACGGAAGCTCTCAAAAGTGGAGGCGCCGCCACAAAGCGCCGGGCCTCACACGTAGAGCCGTGCCGCCGCCCGTACCGGTGGGCGTTCCACGGACTGCGCAAGCTGTTCGGCGAGGAAGGGGCGGTCGGGGCGTTCACCCGCCTGTGGCCCGTGTACTGGCGGGTGAACATGGGTCCGAGCGGCGGACCGGTGTTCGGCCGGTTCGCGGACCGGGCCGAGGCGATCGGGGCCGAGGTCGAGTGGCTCAACCGCAACGGACTCGGCACCCGCAACCCGGAGGGCCCGTGCGCTCCGTGACTTTCTTCGGTTGGCTCTTTGCCGACTCTAACTACTACGAGGACGGCCCGACGCACGCGCGCGTCGCGCTGGGCCCCGCCCGGAGATCTCGTCCGACCCATGTACGGACGGTTCCTGAAGAACCTAGCCAAAGGCCGATAAACCTGTAACCCGAGAGGCGAATGCGCAAAGTGACGTTCTTCAACGTGGTCCTGTCCGAAAACTTCGAGGACTCTTACGATCTGGAGACGGCGACCGATCACGCCCGGATCACTCTGACGACGGCAGAGGTGGAGCACATAAACGCGACACAAGCGGCGGCGGTAGAGTTTCAGCGCGTTCAACCCGGTGTCGGGGGTGTGACAGTGCGGCTGGAGGCGCCGCGGCTCGAGTTTGGGACTTTGATCGGCACCGCCTCTTACGATATGAGTATGTATTTAGAGCCGCGGGACCAGGGCTCCGAATGGGAGTTCGTGAAGCACCGCATCGCTCACGAGCGCCTGGTGATTAACGGCTCCGGGCTCGAGTGGCAAGCCGCCAACGAAGACACGGACGTAATGATCACTTCCTTCGCCACGTGGGAACTGTTTTACCAGTCTGTGCTCAATCATGGCCTGGTAGACGTAAGGACCAATGCGGACACCGTCGCCCTGGCCGTCAATGTGCGCAAGCAAAAGCACCCGGACGCCCTGAAGGTGCTCGCGGACAACCTCCAGGAACTCGACAACCCCGAGTGGCTCCCGAACCACCTGCGACGCTACTCTATCGTCGCAGACTGGCAGCAGCTCGAGTTCGACCAGCTCCTGAAGGGGCGGTTCTTCAAAGATCTGGCCCGGCCCAGGAAGAAGCGCACCAGTAACAAAAATCAGTGACGATCACCCCCTACTCATCACCGAGGACCACATGCGCGAAGTAGTCTTCTTCAGCGCCGCAAACTCGGGGGAATACTCGGAAGTCTCACACGCTCAGCTAACGCTCTCCACCGAAGAAGTGCACCGGATCATATCTGCCAGAAGGGTCTTGAGCGAGGCGGTACGTAATAACGCTGAACTCAAAATCGAAAAGCTGGTGATCGATTCCGGAAAGGTGAGTTTCGGGCGGCTGGACCCTGAAGACGTGAGACTCGGCGATATGACTCTGCGCCTAGAGGATACGGACCTCTCGAGATCCGATTTCAAACCACTCGAGGCCGTAGCCCTTGACATACAGCTCGGTGAGGGCGAGCTGGCCTGGCACGGTTGCGAACGGTACTCCGGCGAAGGGTGCGATACCAGGGCGTCGTGGGAGGATTTCGAACTCGCGGCACTCTCGCACGGTCTGGTGCGATTGAAAGTCGGAGAGGACACGCCCGGGCTGGTGCGCCGGCTCGCCGACCTGCGTGGCTTGGGGTTCAAAGCGGCGCTCAGTGTTCTGGCGGACCACCTGGACGAACTGGATAATCCAGACTGGGTGTCCGCTCGCCTGCGCGCCTGCGCTTCGAGTCAGGAACTCACGACCATTAAGACCAGCCAATTCCTAAAAGACCTCCTCGCAGGAGGTGGGTCATGAGTCGCGACCCGAACGCACCTCTGACCGATCAGGAGCGCGACCTTTACGTCTCGGGCGACTTCAACCGCTGCCCCTTCTGTCGCACTCTCGGGGAACTGGAAGGACACGAAACGGATTCGACCGGACCCGAAATACATGTAAAGGTGCATTGCAATCGGTGCGATCGGGGCTGGACCGAAGTGTACCAGTTGATTGGTATTCGTCCCGATTGAGAATAGGAGTTTTCAAATGGCCGACCTGCTCAAAGATATCCTCGACAAGTGCCCGTTCTGTAACTGCACTTACTTCAACACCCGGCCCTTGAACTGCAACAGCCGGGGGCGGGACGAGGTCGGCCCGTACGTCGACGAGTGGCTGTCCTGTGCGGGGTGCCGGCGCCAGTGGAACCGCCGGTACCGCCCCGCCGAGTGGACCCTGTATCCCGACAGGGACACGTGAGCCCATAACCAAACTGAGACCAGCCGTACCCTTTAACTGAGGGTACGAACTGATCGGACCCCGGGGGTCCGTACGCGCCCGATATTACCTGAGTTCGCGTCCCTACGCCGTCGACGGTAAGTTCGGATCACCCTGATGACGAGCCTCGAGAAAGCGACCGACGCGAAGCCCCTGCTGTGCGTCGGTAACCGCAAGTTGGGCGAAGCGATCTACACCTTCACACTGCCCGCCGTGCGCACGTGTCCCGGGCGCAGCGCCCTGTGCGAGAAGGTGTGCTACGCCCTGAAGGGTCACCTGCGGATGGTGTTGAACCGCGGCGGGTACGACCGCCGGCTGGTCGCGGCGAAGCGCAAGAGCTTCGTATCCCGCATGGTGGCCGAGATCCGCGAGCGGGCCTGTAAGCTGGTGCGGATCCACGTGGCCGGCGACTTCTTCTCGCCCGGGTACGTGCGCAAGTGGGCCGCGATCGTCGCGGCCTGCCCGGACGTGAAGTTCTTCGTTTACACGCGCTCGTGGCGCCTGCCGGCCATACGGGTCGAGCTGAACCGGATGTCCCGACTGAAGAACCTGCGCCTGTGGTTCTCGTGCGACCGGGACACCGGTCTGCCCCAGAAGACGGCGCGCCGGGTCCGGCTGGCCTACATGGCCGACGGCGACGACGACGTGCCGGCCCGCGTTCCGGACCTCGGGTTCCGTGTGACGCGGAAGACCGTGGTCAAGCGGATCGGCGGGGCGATCGTGTGCCCCGTCGAGAACGGGACCAAGGCGAAGCATCACACCAGCTGCGAGACCTGCGGGATTTGCTGGCGCCAGCTGGAAGAGACCGACGCCCGGCGGTTCGCACTGCCGATGGCGTCGTAGTAATTCTCAAACCCAGAACCCGGCTCTTCGGAGCCGGGTTCGCACCGGATATCCCGTGAAGAAAAACCCCGAAGTCGTCAATCTCTGGTTTTCGGTCCGAAGCCACAGTACCTGCTCCGTCCGGTGCTACACGTGCAATTTCGCCGTGACGGTCGAGGGACTTACGGACAAGAGGTTCGCGGCCGAGCTGTACCGTACCGGTTGGCGCTGCGGCGGACCGAAAATGGAAGCAACGTGTCCGCGGTGCTCGGGCACCGACCGAGGAACGTAACGTGCCGCCCGCTCACAAAACTCTGTTGACGGAGTATTTGAAAGCGCTGGCCGACAAGGTCATGCTGCCGATCTCGATTCATTGCTCCGCGTCGGCCGGGATCGCCCCGCTCGGCGCGGCTCAGGATCGTCACTGCAAATGGAAGGCCCTGGTGGCCGCTGTTGGTCCCGGCGAAGCCGAGCACCTCGTCATCGATTGGTTCGACCGCAAGTACCCTCTGGAGTGAAACCGTGCCCAAATCCGAACCCATCAGACGCCCGTTCGAAAGCATTCAGTGCTGGACTTCGAGCTCAGACTACATCGCCCTTCGCGAGGGCGTGCGTCAAAACCCTCAAGCGGACACCCCGCGTCTGGTTCTGGCCGACTTTTGCGCCGAGCGCGGGCGCGAGGACGTGGCCGACATGTGGCGCGGCACGCTGCCGAAACGGGACCGCACTCGGAAACGTATCGACAAGCTGACCGGTGCCGAACGGAGCGAAATGCCCGGGTGGGCTGAAAAGTGGACCGAGATCAGTTTGAGTACCGATCCGGCCGACCGTCCCATGTGGGAGGCCGGCGCGTACTGGTGTTACAACGCCGTCGGTCTCGCTATGCCTCGTGTGGTGTGGTGCCCGAGTCCGATAGTTGTACGCGAAGCGGCTGTCACATACCAGGACGCCACCACGGTTGACCGCCCGGAGAAAGACCATGACTTGCCGATCATATCGGACATCGGCTCTGCGATATCCGAGGTTACCGCCTCGGCGATTTACTCGGCGGCAACTGTGAGAATGGTATCAGAAGTCAATTTTAGCACCAGCGCTGTCACGACTTCGGACCTTGCTTCAGTGTTACATTCCGTAATCAGTCGGGACGCGAATCCTAGGGTTCGCTTAACGTCTATTCCTCGTGTCAACGCGGCAACTGTTTCGGCAGTTCGTTCGGCGATCGGCTCGGAGATAGACTGGTCGAGCCTGCCGTCTTTCGAACTAGCGAACTGGTCGAGATACAACGGGGGTCAATTTTGGAGCAGTCTCTGGCTCGGGCCGGCCAGCGTCACCTTCTTTCTAGACCGACTGAGATTGAGGCTGTGGGACGACCTTGAACGTTCTATTAGGGCTCACGTGGCGACCTGCGCCAGTGCGTGCTGGTGGTACCCGTGCCGTGAAGTTGTGTTCGTCAGTGAGAGACCGTACGTCTGCGAGAAGCGACGGTATAAGCTCGATCGCGTCCTGTGGGACGGCTGGGGAGTCGAGTAACGGGTCCCGAAGGAGCAGTGCATGTGGATGAACGAGTACGAGATTCGTGACGCGGCCGAGCGGGCGAAGCCCAACACCATGAAGGGCCGGATTGCCGTCGCCCTGTTGCGGGTCCTGGAAGACGTGAACTCACGCAGCGACGGGTGGGCACATTGGCGCGCGCCCGCCAAGGCTTGCCGACAGTTCATGACGCTGATGTTCGCGAACGAGGCCGACATCACGCCGAAGCAATTCGACAAGGCCCTGGCCGCGGTCAGGGCCTTCTACACGCGCCAGAAGTGGGGGCGGTTCGAACCGCCCGAAGTGCCGGCCGGTCCCAGTTCTCCGACTTAGGTTCCGTGCGCCGCGGCCGCCGCCCGGAGGGCGTCGGGAGACGACAGCGGTCCGCTCCGGGAGTGGGCCGCTTCCTTGTGGACCGGGTTGATCTTGAACTCGGCCAGCAGCAGGTCCAGTAGGCCGGCGTCGGGACGGGGGAGCGTGGGCGCCACCTCGGCAAACTTGGCGGTGTCCACGTGCAAGCCGCTGCCGACCGCGTCCGCGAAGTCGGTGCCCATGACGTCGCGAACCGTTTCCAGGTTGAGGCGCCCGATGTCGGCCTTGGAGTAGATGTTCCCGGTCGTGAGCGACACGTGGTCGTTGACCGCCTGCCGGGCGGTTTTCACCGTGACGCGGAACAGGGTCTCTGGCTGCGGCAGACTCTTGAGGTGCCCGATCTTGAACCGCGCGTCGAACTCTTCGCCCATCTGGGCCAACTTGACCAGTTCGGACGGGGCCACGGCGGACGGGTCCTTCAAGCACCGTTCGGCGGCGGCGCCCATCTCCCGGGCGGCCTCGGCGTTCTTGTACAGGGTCCACACGGCCTTGGCCCGGGCGAAGGCGAAGCTGGCCGCCGTCTCGGGCGCGCAGGACCCGCGCCCGGCGAACTTCTCCAGGGTTTCGACTTCGTCATCGGACAGAGCACCCGGTTCGACCGCGGCCCGCTTCAGGATCCGGGTCGAGATGGCCATCCGGTCCGCGAACTTGAACTCGTCGCGGTACCGGGTCAGGTACTCGGCGGCCGCCTTGATTTCACCCCGGTTCCGCATCGGCAGGTGCCGCTCGACGTGCCCGTCGGGGTACTGCATCAGGGCCGCGAACAGGTCGTCCGGGAGCTCGGTTTCGCTTTTCGGGCCGGTCGCGGCCGCGGCACTTTTGACCTGCTCGTAGGCGCCGGAGATCCCGTGGTACCGGGCGGCGGCGGCGATGCGCCGCTCGATCAGGTCGGCGCGCCCGGCGTCCATCGCCTGTTTCTGGGTGTGGAAGTACACGGCGCTGAGCCACGTGGCTGCGCCCGAGTGGCACGGGAACTGCCTCCGGGCGGGGTCGCCGTACTGCACGTTCTCCTGGTTCAGTCCGGTCAGGGCTGCTACACTGGCTCCCTTGACGAAATCCGGGGCCTGGAACACCTTGTTGCCCCTCTCGTCCGTGAGGGCCAGCACGGCGTTCACGCGCTGACCGTTGGCATCGGACGTCTGGTCGAGGACAGTCATGGCGGATCCTGATATGGATAACGGGTCGCTGGGTTGGCTTACTGTGCTTCCGAAACTGGGCGTTCACCCGGCCAGCTCGGTGCTCCCGTCCGTCGTCACGTGCCCGACGTGCACGGCACCGAAACTCGCCATCTACAAGGATACCCTGTACGGCGGCGAATGGCACTACTGTCGGGGCTGCGGCGCGTCGGGAGACATGATAAGCCTGGCGGCCCGCGTTTGGAAGACGGACACGGCCACGGCCGCAGTCCGCCTGATGCCGGAACTGACCGGGGCGGACTTGGAAGCCCTGAAAGCCCGGTGGGCCCGGGATTCGGCCGCGTCTGCGTGCGTGGCCGCAATGTCGGCACCGGACGGGCGGGCCGTGTGGGACGTGACCCGACGTCTGCAGCTGCCGTCGGCCAGCGGCGCCGTTCAGTGGGCCGCGCGAATGGGCCGGTTCTTCGGGATCGGTACCTGCGAGCGCGTGTCGACTGAGGTGGCCGGGCGCCCAGATCGACCGGGGCGCGGGTGGAGGCGCGGGACCGCAACGGCCGAAGCCAATTTCACTTTGACCGTTCCGTTCTACGATGTTCCCGGCCGGGTGCGCGGCGTATGGGTGCACAACGACGGCGAGCCGGAGCTGGAGCTCGTACCGGGTCCTGACGGGAACAAAGCCGGCACGGGCGTCGGGTGCCTGGCGGCCGTGTCAGACGCCCCGGACCACGAGTTCGGGAGCACGGTGTTTCTCGTAGCCGACCCGTTCGCGGCGGTACGTCTGCATTCGCGCAACTTCGAGTCGTCGGGACGGTGTCTTCCAGTGGCCGCGTGCCACCTCGTCGGGGCCAACCTGGCCCGGTTAGACAACCACGTCCTCTACGGCAAGGACCCGATCGTTTGGGCGTACCGGACGACTCGCGAACTGGTGCGGCAGGCCAGAATCCTCAACGCCCGGGTGGCCGCGTCCGACGGGATCAACGACGGTCCCGAGCGGCACCTGGCCCGGTACTCGCCGCGAGCGTGGCTGCGTCTGCAGAACGACAACGCGGTCAGCTGGATGAAGGCCCTGGAGCGGCTGGTCGTACCGCTGCCGGACCACGAGGTCGAAGAGACTCTGCGCTTCATGGAGCTGACCGCCGTCGAGCGCAACAGGTTCCGGGACCAGTCCGGTACCGCTCTGCGGGAGCGACTCGACCGAATCGCCCACATGGACGCGAACCGCAGGGTCGAGGTCGGGGCCAACACGTTCGTTGAGCGCAACGGGAGCTGGTTCGCGTTTCGGCGGTCCAGGCACCCGTCCGCCGAAGTCCTGGTGACCGACGCCCCGTTCCGAGTCGACAAGGTGATCCAGTCGAGCGGTCAGCGCGACCGGTACCAGGTGACGGCCCGCTTCAACGGCTCGAACGTGACGTTCTCGGTGTCGGCGTCAGAGTTCGAGGGGGCCCCGTTCGCCGTCGTACGCTCGCGGGTGCGTGAGGCCGGTCTCGGCATGACCTACTACAGCCCCGGGTACGGACCGTCGGCCGTCACGGTCGCGAACCAGTTCGCCCCGGCCGAGTTCGTCTACGGGCCTAGCCGGTGCGGGTGGGACGAGCGCCTGGCCGCCTGGGTGTTCGACAACTTCTCGATCACGGTGCGCGGGACGGTAGAACCGAATCCCGGGTTCTCCCCGTCGGGTTCCACCCGGCACGCTTCCGTTCTGACGCGCCCGATCGGGCTCACCCCGGCCGACGTCGACTTTCTGTCAGTCCCGGACGAAACGCGGCGGCTTATTTGGGCCGTCGCGGCGTGCGTAATCAACAACCTGTTGGCCCCGGTGTACAACCGGCGCACCTCGGGCCTAGCCCTGATCGGGACCGGGGCCCGCACGGTCGGCGGGGCCGCGGTGACGGCTCTGGGGTGCGGGTCGGTGAACCCGGTCGGTACCGCCGTGTGGGAGCGCTTGCGGCACCGGGCGGCGGCTCTGGAAGCCGAATCCGGCTGGCCGGTCGTACTGCCGCCGATGCTCGGATACCGTTGGGACGCCGTCAAGATCTGGCTGGAACACCCGGGCCCTCGCAACGCCGTGGTCGAAATGGACCCGGACATGGCCGACTGTCTAAGCGTGCTGGGCGGTTGGCACTGCGTCGAATCCGAAGTGCACGTGTCGGCTGCGGGTGCGGAAGGACCCGTGTCCAAGCTGGTTCCCGAGTTCCTGGCCTGGTTCGCTCAGAACGACAAGGCCCTCACGGCTTCCCCGACCACGGGTCAGTGCCTGCTCGGACTCATGGCCGAGTGGCTCGTGAGTCTGGGCGGCGACCGGAACGCCGTCTGGCGGGCGAATTACGTGACCCGGTTCGATCACGCCGGCGACCAGGAGACCGTGGCCCTGCGTCTACTGCGCATCGTCAAGCGGGCGGCCGCCCGCAAGCGCCGGGTGCACCGCGACACCGAGGGCGGCACGTTTCTGTCGTGCGCCGAGGTGAACCGGACCCTGGCCGGAGCCGGCGGCTGCTACCTCGACGAAGTCGCCCTGGGAAGGAGTCTCGGGGCGGCCGGAGTTCTGAAATCGGCCGGCACCTTCGGGCCCGGGGCCGAGTACGGGTGGATCCTGGATCCGAACTGGGTTCGCTCGCGGATTCGTAGAAAGGCTTGAAAGTCGAGCGCGCCGTTTGACGGTACGCACCGTCGGGTGTAATCTCTCGAGTACCCTCTTAAACAAGGAGGTGCACCCGAGAGTTCCCAATTCCCCAAGCGCCTCGCACCCCCGTGCGAGGCGCTACCTTTTCCGGAGCTGAAATGACCCCTATCGAGAACCTGAGCGCGTACGCTCTGGAGCTGCTGGCCGGTCTGTTCGAGGTCAAGCGGGAAGCCGCCGGGAAGTCGAAGCCGAAGTTGACGACCCTGAAGGGACAGGAGACCAAGGCCCGGAAGAAACTCAACGAACTGCTCGAAGCCGTTCGTGCTCAGACCCCGAAGGCCGCCGAGGCCATCGAGTACACCGTCTCGGTAGAAGTGAAGAGCGGGGTCGTACAAGAGGTTAAGCTGACCGATCAGGCGGGGGCCGAGCTCGAGCACTCACTGAAAGTGATCGACGAGGACAATCTCGAGGGCGAGACCGAGGACGTAGGCGACCCCATCGCCGAAACCGTTCCCGCGCCGCTGTCGGAACCGGTTCTCGAGCCGTTTCAGGAGCCGGTCCGAGAGTCCTCTCGCCCGTCGACAGTCGAGTCGGAGATCCGGCAAGTGACGGACCCTGGGCTCGTGTTCGAGCTGTCGATGGCGATTCCGGATGACACGCGCAACAACACCCGTCGAATCAAGGCCCTGGAAACCGCTATCGGGTGCAAGTCGGCGCGCACGACGCGCGACACCGAATCCGACGGGTCGTCCGGCCAGCGGTTGCTGGTGGTTTTCGAGATGAAAACGCAAGAGGAATGCCAAGAGGCCATCGCGACCGTCAAGGCCGAGTCCAAGCTGGTCTACGCCAGCGAGTTCGCGATCGAGTCGTTCGTGCCGGGTACGGTCGGACCGGCCGAAGAAGCTATCGAGTTGCAGGTCGAGACCGATTTGACAGAAGAAGCCCTCGAAGAGTTCAGGGCTCGGGTCGAGGGCGTCACCGCCCTGACCGTGGGCTCGATCGTGTCCGACGAGAAGGGTTCCACCCTCTTCTTCGACTGTAAGTCGCTGGCCGAAGCCGCCCTGGTCGGGGCCATGCTCGGACCCTGGCCCGCCGGGTCCGTCATGGCCGGAGCCGAGTTGAACCTGGACCTGTACGGTCTGGATCAGGAGGTTCTGCCGACCGAGATCGCTCCGGGAGTCGCGTACCGGTCGATCGTGGACCCGCGCCTGGATCGCCTGAGCGCCGACGAACGGTCCGGACTCGAACTCGCCACAAAGTGGGTCGGGGTGTTCGCCGACCCGAACGTCTCGGACTCGGAAGAAATGTACTGCTCCCGGTGCGCCTACTTGGGGCACGTGCCCAAAGGTATGGTATGTAACAACGTACCGGTCGCCGACGACTGCCGCTTCTGCGGGTTCCGGTCCGACGCGATTTAGGTACCGTCCTCCCAGTCGCTGTCCCGGATCGGGACGGCGGCTCGGATCTGGCTTTCGGCCAACGGCTGTATGTTGCGGGCGCTCAGGTTGGGCCACCGCTGGTTCACGTACCAGAGGGCGCAACACCCGATGTTGACGGCCTGGGCGAAGTCGTCAGACAGCATCGCATGGCGCTGGATCGTGTAGATGTCGCTCTTGGCGTGGGTCTGGGTCTTGTTCTCGACCAGGCCCAGGAAGTCGTCGATCAGGCCCGGCTCGTTGCCTCCGTCGTACTGGAAGAACCGGATCTGGCGCATCTTGATGCACGTGCACGTCATCAGCAGCGACCGGGTCTTGTCGACCAGGTAGTAGTTCCGCGGGTGAATGTCGGTGGCCGGCTTGAAAGTCATGATGTTCTTTTGAGCGGCCCCGACGTAGGCGATCGGCACCAGCTTGTTCACCAGGTCGGGCTGGTTGTGCACCAGGAACGTTTCGCGGAGCGAGCCGGCCCCGGTGTAGTCGTGCGCCAGGAAGTGGCACTGGAACGAACGGAACACTTCCAGACAGAACTCGGCCTCGCCGAGGTGGTCGTGCGGGGTCATCAGTCGGCGGGCCCAGATTACGTGGATCTGGCCGTTCGGCAGGTACCCCAGCACGGCCATCGTCGTCAGCGAGATCTCGTCCTCGCCGCCGCCGCCCCAGTCGATCGCGAGCACCCGCATCGCGTACTTGCGGGCGTGCACCAGGGCCTTGCGGTAGTCGCGGGGGGAGTTGAACCACGGCAGCGACGACGCGGCCTGCAGCTCCATCTGGCTGACCAGCTGCACCCCGGTGCCGCACGGTTCGCCCAGTACCTCGTTGAAGTACCGGGCCGGGGTGTAGTTCCCGTGCCCCTCGCGCTTGGCCAGCAGCTCGGCCCAGGCGTCCGAGCTCGAGTAGTGGATGTGCATGATCGGCTGCGGGATGTGGAAGCCGGCGAACTCCCACTTGCGCTTCGGGTACCGGTGCATCCAGAACCCGTCCGCCGGGTCGATGATCCGCCGGCACTTGGCGCACACCGTACCGATGAACGGCTTGGACACCAGGACGCCGCTCGGCAGCCGGGTCTGGCCCGGGTCCCAGTGGGGCCCGATGATCTTGTCGAGGTCGAACTCCGTCGAGCAGATGTTGTCCTTTCCGCACGCCGCACACGGGATGCACCACTCCGCCTGACTGGAATTCTTCCAGAGTCCGCTGATAGTATTTTCTGGCGTCTTAGGTGTACCTGCGTACTGTATCAGCTTCCAGGGACTGTGCGACATCACCTCGTTGATGACCGGCAGGTGTGCCTTGTCGATGTCCTGGATTTCGTCGTACACGATCTTGTCGGCCGAGATGCCCCGGGTCCGGTCCGCGTCCAGGTACGCGAACGAGAAGTGCATCACCGATCCGTTCGTGAAAGTTTTGCGCAGCACCGAGTTCTCGGTCTTGGTCGAACTGAACAGGTGTTTGACCGGGGACTGGTCGATGAATTTGCGCACCCGGTCGGTCGACAGGCGCCGGGCCTGTTCGAACAGGGGCGTGACGTACAGGGTCTTGAAGTTGGGAATGCAGTTGCTCTGCACCACGCCGTCGGCGGCTTCGTAGGTCGTCTTCGCGACCTGGCGCCCGGTCATCAGCAGCGTCCGGGTCGGGCGCCGGGTCCGAAACATGGGCTCGAACTGGTAGTGGTGGTCGAGCGAGTACGGGCGCCCGTCGAGGTTGAGCAGCAGGGGCAGCAGAGGAACTAGGGTCTGCAGGCGCCCGGACTCTACGAGCTTGCGGAACGCGATCAGACGGTCGGCGTCGCTGACCGACTCGCCCCGGCGGACCCGGTTGCCTAGTTCCAACAGGCTCCGCAACTCGGGGGCGTTCGGATCGATACAAACTGGGGTGCCATCCATGGCTGGTTCCGATAAAGGCAAGAAGCCCGCACGCAAGAAGGGGGCGCCGGCGCCCAAGACTCGGCCCCCGGAGGGGCCCGACAACCGGACCGACCCGATCAAGCGCGTCATGACCCTAGGGGGTAGCACTCTGTCCGACCTGGACGGAGCGGTCGAGCGCCTGTTCAGCCCGCCCGGGGTCACGCTGCTGCTGCTGGCGGCGGCGGCCCTGTACTTCCTGTTCGGGCCGTAGGTATACTCTACGGGGCCGGAGCGTTCGCTCCGAGGAGTGGTTCGGGCCGGACCCGAACGCGCCCCACTGTTGAATGGAGACATCGTATGCCGATCAGCCGCTCTTCACGCGCTTTCGCGGAACGGGCCGGGCTCCGGTTGACCGTACGGGGCCCGGCGCCGGTGTTCGAACACCTGGCCAACCTGGCCCACGCGGAACCGGTCGCGCCCCCGCTGCCGGTTCCGGAGCACCTGTACCCGACCCAGGGTAACCCGAGCCCCGACCGCGGGGCAACCGAAGAGTGGCCGCACGGCACTATTCAGGAGCCGTAATGGCTCAGTTGTTTGCGACGTTCGCGGTCCTGTGTGTGGGCGGGACCGCGGTGGCGGCGTTCGTCACCGGCAACCTGTGGCCGGCGATTTGCGCCGCCTTCGCCTTGAGGTACCTGCTCAAGGTGTTCGCGGCTCTGGACACTCCCAAACCCGCGCCCCCCGTGGCCCCACGGTACCACAACGGGCGCAAAGACTACAGGATGCCGTCGTGACGGTAGCAGAATTGGCGGTAGCCGCTTTGGCGGCTCGGGCAGTGCTGGACGTGTGGTTCAACCCGGACTCGGTACTGGTCGAGTTCCGGGCCCGGACCCAGCTGTTCCGCAGCTGGTTCTGGCGCACGCTGTTCAACTGTCGGTTCTGCTTCAGCTTTCACGTCGCCCTGTGGGCGGTCGCGGCTCTGGTCGCGGCCGATTTCCTGACCCCGACCTGGGCCGCGCTCGTCCGGCTGCCGGTACACGGCCTGGCTTGCGCGGCTCTGGTCCACCTTCTCGACCGAGCGGCTCCACCGACACAAAGTGGAGGCGCCTCCACTAACGGAGACCCGAGTGACGAACCTGACACCTCCGGAGATGACCGAGGACCTGTACGCTCAGATTCTGGCCCAGGCCCGGACAGCGCTTGAGAACTTCCTCCTGCAAGTCCCGGAACTGTCCGGGGCCTGTATCGTCCTGAACCCGGGCTCCTGGTCTTCGGCCCAGTTCCCGCCCGGGATAACTCTGTACCGTTCCGCCTTCGGGATAACCGAAGACCCGAACATTTCCGTGCTCACAGCCATGCGGGCGCACCTGGGACTTCTGGCGACCGCGGATTCGTTCATGCTCGTCCGGCTCCTGCGAGAGGCGGACGCCGAGGCCGCTCGGATCGCGGCGGAGATACGCAAAAATGTCGACCAGCTCAAACAGTTCCGACGGGGCGTCGACGACGCGACCCGGGCCTCGGCCGCAGCCGCCGGCTCCGGAACCGCTCCCGACTCCGGCGCACCCGCGGACCCGCCGCCGGCGGCGCCGGAGTAGCGGCCCGGACGTGGACCCGCTGGCGACGCCCCTGCCTCTGGTCCTGGACGGACTCGGGATCTCGGACTGGGACGTACTCATGATCGGCGACGGGAGCGGCAGCGGCTGGAACATCGGGATCGGGTGGGCGGTGACAGTGATCGAGCGGGCCCGCAACGGGCGCAAGCTGCTGTGGGGCTCGTGGTCATCCGGGACGGTGGTGATCGCCGAACTGATGGCGTACGTCCACGGCCTGGCGTGGTACGAGCACAACATGGCCGGAGCGGCCCGGGCCCTGCTGCGCAAGCAGGTGCTGAACCTGCACGTGATCACCGACAGCGAAACGGTAGTCCACCAGGGCAACAACGTGGTCGGCCGGCAGAAGATGCTCCCGTGGTGGGCCTGCTTCGGCAACTTCCTGCGGCTCGGGTACACGGCCAAGTTCCACCACGTCCCGGGCCACGACCGCGAGCGCGTACTCGGACTGAACGTACTGACGGACCACCTGAGTCGGGCGGCGCGGGTCGCCAACAGCGAGATCGACACGACCCGAGTGGTCCCCGGGCACGCGCCGACCGATCCGTACGAAGTCAATCCGAACCTGGGGGACGGCCTTTGCTAACAGTTCAACATTTCGGTTGGGGGGTAAATTTGTCCGAAACGTTCCGGATGTCGGAAGGCGTCTCAGGAACGGCCCTATCTCCGGATCGCAAATTATTAGCGGCCTCTCACTACGGTTTCAATTCGGTGTCTATCTGGAGTGCGTTCGGACACAGCGAGCTCGGACGTCTAGTGTGTAAAGTTCAAGTCAAATCTGAGTCTCTAAACTACAGTCAAGTCAAGCTGTCCTGGAGTCCTAGGACGGTCCGGCTAGCGGTACACGACTTGACCTCGATCGCGATTCTCAGCGGTTCGACTTTCAGAACTCTACGTCTATTACACAGGCCGACCGGTGCTGCGTTCTCCGGAGTACAGTGGATCTCCGATTCTAAACTCGTCGTGTGGAGCCGCGAGTCCCAAAACGTATACGTCATAGACGTGTCGAAATCCGAGCCGCAATTCATGCGGTTCACACAGCTGAGGTACGTGCCTCAGCACTTCCTCGTGTCCGAGGACGGCTACAGTTGGGCCACACTTTTCCGAGGTCTCCATGACCTGACGGTCGAAATTCGCGACCGACGGACCAATACCGAAACGACGTTCCTTACCCCAATTTCCCTATACGTCGATAGGTTCAACGCCGTGCTGTTGCCGTTCGAATCGGGCCGTGTCAGGATGGCGTCCGTGTCTGGAGTGTTCACTCGGGACGTGTCGGCTTCCGAGTGGACGCAGTACAGAGACATCCAACCGGGTCACCCGTCAGTTATAAGTGCCAAGTTGGATCACCCTTACCACATCGTCGTAGGTACGACGGACGGTACGGTAGTGTTACACAATTTGGGTTTTGGACTCATGGCTCGTCTGATCGGGTTCGGCGGGAGGATAACTGGCGTGCATTACGACCTGCGAGAGGAGACCCTTCTCGTGGCGTGCGCCGACGGCACCATCAGTGCGTGGACCGGGTTCACGACGACTAACCAGATGCGTCGGCATTACAACCAGACGCAAGGCCGGGAACAAAACCCCACAACTCCCAAAGTGGGAGTTCGATCTTTGGAGATACCTTGAAAACCAACGTCGACGTGAACCGCTGGGTCGAGCTCGGCCGCCTAACGCACCTCGACCGGAACGGGCGCAACGAGCTGCTCGTGCGCGAGTTCGAGAAGTGGCTACAGGGCTCGAAAGGCGCGAACGCAGAATTCTTCAACAAGTTCTTAACCATCCGGGCACTGGCCGGACGCGCCGATCGAGCCGAAGTGCCGACCGCGACTCTGGTCAACCTTCTGGCGGACGATGGCATCACCGTCGAAGGTATCGCGGCCTGCGTCCGGGGACTTCACGAATCGAAAAACTCCGGACTCCGCGAGTTCCTGATAGCGTTCTGGCTCGGACGCCAATGGGACCGGGACCTCGGTCCCGTGCTGGCACTGATCGAGCTGTACGAGTCGCCCCTGATCGAGTGGATCGTGGTCGTGGACCGGCACGCCGCCAGCGGCCGGGTGATCGACGCGGTCGAGGTGCGCGTTTCGGCCCG